>JAESGX010000034.1_pt1 | contig 292869 bp, 256 predicted proteins | sample 9269801 | NCBI WGS metagenome assembly JAESGX01 (sample SAMN16773122, study PRJNA677054) | algae metagenome | isolation source: Pleurocapsa minor GSE-CHR-MK-17-07R and co-occurring heterotrophs from wet... | place: USA: Lower Calf Creek Falls, Grand Staircase Escalante National Monument, UT ... | reverse complement strand
CTCAGGCCGGTGAACCACAGGCACACGCCGGTGCGGGCGCGCGGCGGATAGGCCTGCGCCATAATCTGCGCCACTTCCGGCCGTGTGAACCAGTCGGGCAGCAGGCGGCCCTTATTCAGATATTCTTCGCGCACCTGCGTGCCGCTGATGCTGGCAATCTTCACACCGGCGGGCACATGGCTGACCTGTTCGTAGCGGCTTTCTTCGGGCAGGAACACCAGCTCGTGGAACGGCAGTGGCTTCACACCGATTTCCTCCGCGTGCTGCTCCACCAGCGCCTGCGCGTCATACGGGCCGTAGAACGGCTTGCCCGTGCTGTCGTTGCCCGGACCGGCATGGTCGCGCCCGACGATGAAATGATTCGCCCCGTGATTGCGGCGGATGATGGCGTGCCACACAGCCTCACGCGGGCCGGCCATGCGCATGGCCAGCGGCAGCAGCGAAAGCACCACGCTGCCCGGCTCGTAGTGATGGTTGACCAGCGCCTTGTAAGTGCGCACGCGGGTGTAATGGTCGACGTCGCCGGGTTTGGTCATGCCGACGACCGGATGCAGCAGCAGCACGCCGTCCACGCTGGCGGCAGCGCGCTTGGTCAGCTCTTCATGCACGCGGTGCAGGGGATTGCGCGTCTGGAAGGCGACCACATTCTCGCGGCCAATCTCGGCCAGATGGGCGCGCACTTCGGTGGGCGTGCGGCGCAGCTCGCGGAAATCATAGTACACGGGCAGGTTCAGCAGGCGGATCGCGCCGCTGATGTTGAGTTCGCCCCAGCGCGCCATTTCGGCCACGATCGGATGCTTGCTGTCCTGCGTGCCATAGGCCAGCAGCGCCTCGGCGGACCTGTCAGGCGTGTACACATCCTCGACGGTCATCACGGCCAGCAGGTTATTGCGGCTGTCGCGCAGCGCGATATCGCCCTCGGTAACCGGCAGCGCGTCACGCGAGACTGGCAGCGTGATCGGCATCGGGAAAAGCGTGCCATCGGCGAGACGCATCTCGTGCAGCACGCGCTCGTAATCGGCCCGCCCCATGAAGCGGTCCAGCGGGCTGAAACCGCCGGTCGCCAGCAGCTCCAGGTCACACACCGCGCGATTGGAAATCTGCAGCGAGGGCAGCGTACTGGCATAGGCCTTCAGGTCGTCATAGGCTTCCGGCCCTGCCGTCAGATCGACCAGCGTGCCGCCATAGGGGGTAATCAGGTGGGCCAAAGTGGGATTCTCCGTAGTAATGAGGGATGCGTAATGAGTGATGAGAAAGGGCGAACAGCGAAGACCAGAGTGAACAATTGGGCTGCGTTACATCAGTTTTGCTGCTGTCTCATCACTCATTACTCATCACTCATCACTGGTTTTACGGGAGCGAATGTGAGTCGAACACACCACAAGCCGCGCAGAGCGGCCTGTCACCGATTTTGAAGATCGGGACGCCCACCGGAGCGCATTCACCCCCACGCGAAAGATACCATGTGCGCGACTCATCATACAAGAACACGGGCGTGGCTGCACGGGTACGTGTTCACAACGCTGGCTGGACGGTTTATACAACTGACCTGCCAGAATTCCGACGCGTCTTCTGGCATAATGCCTGTATTTGTTCAGGTACAGTCTCACTCAATGACCGCATAACAAAGGAAAACACTATGGCAGCACATACCATCGGGCCGATTCTCATCACGGGCTGTTCCAGCGGCATCGGCAAGGCAGCGGCAAAACATCTGGCCCAGGCCGGCTATGCCGTCTATGCGACAGCGCGCAGGCCGGAATCGCTGGCAGAGCTGGCGGCACTGGGCTGCAAAACCCTGGCGCTGGACGTGACGAACGAGGACTCGATGGCCGCCGCCGTCGCGCAGATTGAGGCTGAACATGGGGCCGTTGGCGTGCTGATCAACAACGCGGGCTATGGCGAGTATGGCGTGCTGGAAGAACTGCCAATGGACGCCCTGCGCCGCCAGTTTGAAACCAACGTGTTCGGGGCGGTGCGCCTGTGCCAGCTGGTGCTGCCGGCAATGCGCGCCCGCGGTGCTGGCCGCATCATCAATATCGGCAGCATGGGCGGCCAGATGACCTTCCCCGTGGGCGGCGCGTATCACGCCACCAAGTATGCCATGGAGTCGCTGAGTGACGCGCTGCGCGTGGAAGTGAAGCCGTTCGGCATTCAGGTCGCGCTGATTCAGCCCGGCTACGTGGTGACCGACTTCACGCACACGCTCAGGTCGAGCGATGCGATTCAGTCCGAGCCAGCCAAACCGAGCCCATACGCCGGGCTGATCGCAGCCTTTGACCGCGCGCTGGAAAAATCCTACAAGGGCGCCTTTGGCCCCACCACCACCGCCGACGACGTGGCCCGCGTGATCGTGAAGGCGGTTGGCGCCGCCCGCATGCGCACGCGCTATCAGGACGGGCTGGTGGCGGTGATGAATCCGCTGATGCGCCGCTGGCTGACAGACACCGGCTGGGACTGGTTCATGGCGCGGGCGATGCCGTGGAAACCGTCCAGATCGTGAGTATTTAGTAGATTTCTGTAGATTTTCCCTGCCTTTGGCGACTGGCGTGCGCTAGAATAGCGCCACTGGTCGCACGCAATCTGAGTCAGGGAAAATGAGGTCGTCATGGTGACGTTAAGCCTGCCGCTGGTGATGTCGGTAATAACCGCGCTCATCAGCGGCATTTTTGCGGGTGTCGTGCTCAACCGCTGGCGCATCGCCCGTGCACGCGGTCGCCACAGCCCGCATCTGATCGCATGGGGCGTTGGCCTGCTGCTGTACTGCATCGGCGCGGCCAGCCAGGTGGTTTTGTACTTTTCGTGGAGCCCGTTCTTCTTCGGCCTGTGGTACTGGACGGGCGCGCTGGCCGTCGCCCCGTGGCTGGGACAGGGCACGGTGTATCTGCTGTGGCGCAAGGGCAGCATCGCCCGCAATATTCAGATGGCATTGATCCTGGTGTGCGTGATGACGCTGCCGTGGGCGCTGTTCCTGACGCCAATGAACGCGGCAGGCTGGGCCCCCAACAGCGACATGACGCCGCTGATCAACGACATCATGCAGCGCGGCGGCGTGCGCGGATTCTCGCCAGTGATGAATATCTGGGGCACGGTCGCGCTGGTGGGCGGGGCCATCTATTCCGCCATCCTGTTCCGGCGCAAGCAGATTATGCCCAACCGCATGGTTGGCAACCTGCTCATCGCATCAGGCGGACTGCTGCCCGCGCTGGGCGGCGCGCTCATCCGCGCTGGCGTGCCGGAACTGAAATATGCCGGGGAGATGCTGGGCGTCATCCTGATTTTCGCGGGCTTCCTGCTGGCCACGCAGATGGCCGAAGATGCGGCATCACGGCCGCGCCGGGCGGCAAACGCACACAATTCGTGAACCCTTCGGGCGTCTTTTCTGTGTCATAATGCGCGCATAGCGCAGTGAATTCAGACACCGAAAGGACGCTTTTTATGCAGCCAAAACGCTTGCTCGGCATACTCATCCTGCTTGGCGTAATCGCCACCGGGATGGTTTCCGCACAGGATGCACAGCCCACCACCCCGTTTACCCCGGCCATTTCACGAGAAATTGTCTCGGTGCTGGCGCTGGGCGATGCTGTGTTTGAGCCAAATGCATGGCTGGCGGGCGGGCAGGAATACCGTGACCGCACGGTCGTCTCGTGGATTTCCGATGAGGTCGGCGGCATCGCGCTGGCCGAATATCTGCATTTCGACGAAGGCTTCAACCCGGCGGACGTGAACGCGTTCTTCAATACTGATTGGTTCGCGGCGGCCTTCACCGATTACGACACCTGGACGCAGACCGCGGCCTGCACCGATGGCAGCGCGACGCTGTACGAATTTACGCTGACGCTGATGGGCGTCAACTACGGGGTGCGCTACTGGATCGAGCCGCTGCCGCCCACGCGCATCCTCGCCATGCAGATCCTGTTCCCGCAGGACCAGGCAGAGCTGGCCGCGACGTACGCCGCCCGCTACAAGCCGGCTTTCGCAGGCTGCCCGTAAGCTGAACCCGTGCGCCCGCGGTCACATCGGCTCTGACGAGAGTCGCCGGAGCCGCCAGTGATTGCGGGCGCATCTGGCGTGGGCCTGAAACTTCCCGTGACAGCCCGACAACGCGTAAAAATCACCCGACTGGACCATGCGGCAGGGTAGGCATACGGCTATGATGGAGCCATCTTATCTGTAGGCCGACAAAACCCATCGACAACCTCATGCCCACCACGCGCACCCGATTCAACGATCTGCGCTATATTGCCACCGACAGCGTCGGTTTCTCTCGCAGGCGCGCCGGACGCAGCTTCGCCTATTACGACGCCGACGGCCAGATTATCCGAGATCGCAACATGCGCCGCTGGATCCAGTCGATTGGCATTCCACCCGCCTGGACGGATGTGTGGATCAGCCCGAACCCAAACGCGCACATCCTCGCGGTCGGCCGTGATGCCAAAGGCCGCAAACAGTATCGCTATCACCCGCAGTGGAACCGCCTGCGCAGCCAGAAAAAATTCGACATGCTGGCGGCATTCGGCAAACAACTGCCGCGCCTGCGCGAAACGACTGCGCTGCATCTGCGCCACCCGCGTCTGACGCGCACCCGCGTGCTGGCCGCGCTGGTCATGCTGCTGGAGCACACGCTGATCCGCGTGGGCAATGACGAATATGCCCGCGCCAACGACTCGTATGGCCTGACGACGATGCAGGACGACCATGTCTCGATTGAAGGCAGCCGCGTCACCTTCGATTTTGTGGGCAAAAGCGGCAAGGCGCACAGCATCACCCTGCGCGACCCGCGCATGGCCCGCATCGTGCGCCAGTGCCGCGATATCCCCGGCCAGCGCCTGTTCCAGTATATCGACAGCGAGGGCGAGGGCCGTTCAGTGGACAGCGGTGATGTGAACGCCTACCTGCACGAGATCACCGGCAAGCCGTTCACCGCCAAAGTCTTCCGCACGTGGGGCGGCAGCGCACTGGCCGTCAAATACCTGTGCGAGAACTGCACCGACTCCGCCAGCGAGAAGGAAATTCAGGCCTGCGTGACGCATGTCGCGGAAGTCCTGGGCAATACCAAAACAGTATGCCGCAACTACTATATCCATCCGCTCATCATCGACGCGCATCTGAAGGGGCGGCTGGGCGCGCTGTATGCACAGGCGCAGCGGTCGAAATCTGCCGGGCTGCTGCCTGAAGAAAAAGTGCTGATGGCGCTCCTGAAATCCGGCGCCAAGCCCCAGAAAGCCAGCAAACCATCGAAAAAATCCCGCCTGGAGCGCGCCTCATGAAGCAATCGAAACCGTGGCTGCGACCGACTGCTATCACGCTGACGGCTGTCGGCGCGCTGGCGGCATGGCGGCTGTGGCGGCATCTGCGCATCCCCGTGCACGAGACCGAGCTGACGCTGGATTATACGACGGCCTCGCCGCACCTGCTGGACCGGCGCGTATTTGCCGGGGAAGGCGCGCCGCAGTTCATCCGCGACGGGGCTGGCGACCTGTTCCACCGCCGCTATTATGCCGACATCGCCCGCAGCACGCTGGACAAGCCCGGTCTGATGGCAGAAATCACGGGCAGCCTGAATACCTTTGTGCCCAACGATATGGCTGTCTTTCAGAAGCTGGCGGGTGAGGACGATACGCTTGCTGTCGGCGATGACTATTTCATCCACATCACCGGCCCGTGGAATGGCCCGGTGCGCGTGATCGAGGTCACGCCGACGTCGTTCTCATTCATAACGCTGGAGGGACATCTGGAGGCGGGCGAAATACAGTTCCGCGTGACCGGCCATCCGGATGACCCCGCCCTGATACGCTTCGAAATCCGCTCGTGGTCGCGCAGCCGCAATCGCCTGGTCGATTTTTTCTACACGCGCCTGCCGGTGGTGCGGGCCGCCCAGCGCCAGATGTGGATTTATTTCTGCGAGAAAGCCGCAGAAATCAGCGGGGGCGAATTACAGGGTGATGTGCATGTGGTCACGCATCGCGTGCCGTGGCGGCGGGCGCAGCCCGCTCAGCCGCTGACGCCCTGGCAGCAGTATGCCCCGCGGCTGGAACGCATGCGCGCGGCAAAGCTGAACTTTAACCTGGACGAACGCGAGTCATTCACCGAGGTCAATGGCTGGCACGATGACGAATACAGCATCGACCTGCCCGCTGAAGCGCCCGGTCAGCCCGTGCCTGGGGGATCGTTCGAGCAGGCGAAGCGTGTGCTGAAGGATTATGAATTTCCGGACCCCGGCCTGGTGACTGGCATCTTCATTCCTGACGACGCGCTGGACGCCCGCGTGATGATGATCCGCGCGCGCTTCCTGGTCTTCACCTTCTATTTCGGCGTGCGCATCAGCGGGGTCATTGACGAGGAACGCACGGACGAGCAGAAAGGCCCGGCGCACGTGTGGGGCTACAGTTATCAGACCCTGGAAGGCCATTTCGAGATGGGCGAAATCACCTTCCAGGTGTGGAAATTCATCGACAGCGGCGACGTCGAGTTTCGCATCCATGCCTGGTCCAAGACCGGCCTGATCCGCAACCCGTTTTATCGGCTGGGATTCGCCCTGTTCGGGCGCGGGCTTCAGCTTCGGTTCGCCCGCACCGCGCTTCAGCGCATGCAGCAGATCGTCATCGACCGACAGACGAAAGCTGCATCAGAGGTGGAGATGCCCGATGTGGCGCCGGAAGTTAAAGGATCAGCGCCAGCGTAATCAGCGCGTAGATGACCAGGAACGACCGACTGGCCATCACCATGCGCGCCGTCGACATGCCGCCCTCGGTATAGCCGCTCACCTGGAAATAGCGCGCCCGCACGACTTCGCCCAGCACCATGAAGATGCCAAACAGGATGCCGTAGCCGCTGGCTTCGGGCGTGCGCAGCAGGGCGATCAGCAGGCCGGCGTGGCCGAGCGCGTTGAACAGGCCAAACACAATCGAGACAATTTCTTTGGCGCTAAAACGCACGAAGAACACGCCAATCATAATCAGTGTCATCAGGGCGAGCACGGCCACCGCGACGATATTCTGGTTGCCGCCGATGACCAGGTCACCGCTGCCGCTGTTGAAGAATGCCAGCAGGCCAAAGATGATGGCGACGACTTTCAGGCCGGTTTCAATCCAGCCCAGCGTGCCCCAGTTGCGAATGTGAAACCCGGTTGGTGCTGCCGATGTGGTCATATGGTGCTCCCTTGTGCATATTGACTGACAGTGAATATTGATTCAGACCGGGTGACTCTATGTAATCTTTCCCGTCACGATCATGATGGATCATCGGCCATGCTGTCGAGCATCAACTGGGCTATCTTGCGCATGAGCTGGCGCAGCGACTCCGGCCCCAGCACGATGACATCTCCGGCCAACGCCATCAGCCATCCGGCGGCCTCCAGCGGATCGGAATACGTCACTTCCAGCGTGCGCCAGCCAGACGCATCAGGCGGCTCCAGCTCGCGAAAACGCCCGTCGTACCACGCCGCAAAATGGCTGTAAGCGAACGGACTGGCGCGCACGGTCACCAGTGCAGGCGGCGTCATCTCCAGCGAATTGCGCTCAAAACGCGTGGATGCCTCGTCCCAGTAGGCCTGCACATCGAAGTCTGTAGCGCGCGCAAAGCCGTCTTCCAGCACGCGCAGCGCCCGCACCCGGCTGAGGCGGTAGGTGCGCATGGCGGATACAGGCTCGCTTGCCCGGCAGGCGACGAAATACCAGACGTTCGCTTTCGAGACCAGCGCATAGGGCTCCAGCGTGCGCGACGACAGCCCGCCCTCCACCGACTCATAAGTCACGTCGATGCGTTTGTCATCCCACACGGCCTGATGCAGGCTGGCGAAAAAAGGCGTCGCCTCGGCCTGCTGAAACCAGTTCCGGGTATCGATGTAATAGCGGGCGCGAACCCGTTCCACTTCGCGCTGCTGGCTGGCAGGCAGCGCGGCAAACAGCTTGAGCAGCGGATTCTCGTGCGCCAGCCCCAGGTCGTGCAGCGGCTGCGACGATGCAGCGATGAACAGCGCCTGCACATCGCGGCGCGACAGCCCCGTTAACGAGACGCGGTAATTTTCATCGAGGAAGATGCCACCGCCGCTGCCCTGCTGGGTATACACCGGCACGCCGGACAGCGACAGCGCCTCCATATCGCGGTAGACGGTGCGCTCGGTCACGGCCAGTTCTTCAGCCAGCTCGCGGGCGGTCATGCGTCCGTTCGCATACAACAACAACAGCATCGAAATCAGCCGGTCAGCCCGCATGATTGCCCATCCTCACCCTGTAAACCACACAGTTGAATCATGGCCTATAAAACCTGACAAAAGATGTCAGGTTTTGATTTTATCCTGAAAGTATCGCAGAAAGTTGAACACAGGGAGTCACATCATGAACCATATTGAACCGATGCTGATGGGTGTCATCACGGAAACTGTCGAAATGCGCGACCAGGTGCTGGGGCTGATTTCTGACCAGGACCTGGGGCTTTCGCTGGGGGGAGACAATCCGCCGTTCGCGCTGGAATGGGCGCTGCTGGCCGAAACCCAGCGCCACTACACCGACGCGCTGCGCACCTTCCGCATGACCTGGGAGGGCTACGCGCCGAACATGGCCGACGCGCAATCAGTTGCCAGCCTGAAGGCCGTGTTTGCCCGCCAGGATGCCGAGATGGACGCTGTGCTCAACGGGCTGAGCGCCGACGATGTCGCCAGCCGCCAGGTCGATCACGGGGAGTGGCAGCAGTCCGTCGATATCCACATGAGCGTATACCGCGAGGCGCTGCTGATTTTCCTGTCGCGGGCAGTGGTGCACCTGCGCTTCCTGCGCAAGCCCATCCCGGAAAAGATTCAGCTCTGGATCGGCTGAGCCTGGCCTTCAGGCTAACCTCACCCCAAAACCCTGCGGGTTTTTGCCCCTCTCCGAACGGAGAGGGGCAGTTGAGCGCAGCGAAACGGGGTGAGGTACTAAGCACCCTCAGAAGCGGAAATGGACGAAGATGCGCCCGAAGTTCTTGTCGTCTTTTTCCACGCGGTGATACAGCGCCCGGACGTGCTTCTGGTCCAGAAAGCGCAGCACCTTCTTCTTCAGGGCGCCGCTGCCCTTCCCCGGAATAATCTCCACCAGCTCAATCTTGCGGCTGATCGCCTCCTGCATGATGCGATTCAGCTCCACCTCGATTTTATCGCCTTTGTTATAGATGTCGTGCAGATCCAGCTTCAGCTTTGCCATCAGAATCAGCCTCGTGTGGTCCTCAAGCGGGCATCCCTGTAAAAACGCGTCAGCGTGAAAACCGATTACCCCGCCAGCGGCTGCCAGACCGGGTCGCTGGCGGGGTAATCGCCATGCGAGGCCAGCATCGGCGCGCCGGAACCATCCGCGGCCACCACCCACACCTGGCTGGCGTCGCCGGTGTGGCGCTCGAAAGCAATCCAGCGCATATCCGGCGACCAGGCCACGCGGCCCACGTGCTGCAATTCCGGCACATAATTCGTGAGCTGGAGGGGCGGCGCGCTGTCGCCAAAGGCCTGCACGAACAGATTGCCGTCCAGCACAAACGCCACACGCGACGCATCGCGGCTGGGCGCATACGCCTGCGTGACGATGTTTTCCACGCCCTGGCGCGCCCCGCTGTCGACATTGTAGGTGTAGATCGCGCCGCCAGACCCGTCCGACTGCATATAGGCCCAGGTGATCGTGGACGGATTGACCCACCACACACGGCCGATCAGCGGCTGGTTGTCGCGCTGGTCGATCAGGCGGATCTCGTCCCGTTCATACAGGCAGAGCGCGTTGCCCGGCGCGATGTCGGGCGGGCAACGCGCCACCACGCGCGACAGGTCCGGGCCATAGGCGCGCGTATCGAAGATGGCGTTTTCAGTTTCCAGCAGCGGGGTGATCGCGCCGGTCTGCAACTCATACGAGTACCAGTAGCGCGGGCGCAGCGGCGAGGGATAGAACAGCAGGCGCTCGCCATTGCCACTCATGAAGGCATACAGCACGCGCGCGCCCTCGTAATCGCTGGCACGCACCATCGACTGCGGCAGATCACCGGCTGGATCGGCGCGAAACAGCACCGACTGGCCGTCACCCATCATGCTGCCATCACGGTTCGGGTCGGTGAAGGCGGTGAAATAGGCCTCCCCCCCATCGGTAGCCCATGTGAAGAAGTCGATCATCGCCAGGTCGAGCGCATCGCTGCGCGTGATATCGGTTTCAGCCGGGGGGCCAGACGGTGGCGTGACAGGTGCATCGACCACATACACACCTTCGCGGCGGATGTCTCCGCGAACGCTCTGATAGGCCAGCCGCAGCGGCGCTGTCTCACCTGAGACGGCGGACTCCTGCGCCAGCGATACGCCAAAGGCGGGCGCGCACAGCGTGCCAGCCAGGATGAGAACCGCCAGTTTTTGCCAAGCGCGCATAACGCGAGCCTTTCATGGTGCCTGTGAAGCGAGACCACTTCATCGATGTGCTGATTATCCAGCCAAACAGAGCGCCGCGCTATGGGGCCGGTCGGCGCTGACGCTTGTAGTCGCCGGCATACGACAGCAGTTCGCGGGCGCTTTGCAGGCCCGCCTCGTTGACCGTGCCCAGCATGGCGGCCAGTTCAGCGGCGCGCTGTTCATTCTCGGCCAGCGGCTCGATCTGCGTGCGCGTGCGCCCGCTGTCCACCAGCTTGCGCACATGAAAATGACGGTCGGCATAGCCGGCCAGCTGGGCCAGATGCGTAACCACCATGACCTGATGATTGCCGGTCAGCTCCCACAGCTTTTCGCCCACGACTGCGCCCACGCGCCCGCCGATGCCCGTATCTATTTCGTCGAAAATCAGGGTGGGTGTGTGGTCGGCAGCAGTCAAAACCCGTTTGAGCGCCAGCATGATGCGGGCAGCCTCACCGCCGCTGGCCACTTTTGCCAGCGGGCGCAGCGGCTCACCGGGATTGGCGCTCATCATAAATTCGACATGGTCGAGGCCGGTATGGTCGAACGCGAGGCGGTAATCGCCCACGATCGCGCCCTGTTCGTCTTCCACCTGCGTGATGCTGACTTCAAAGCGGGCGCTGGCCATGCGCAGGTCGCCCAGCTCCGTCACGATGCGGGCGCCCAGCTGCTGGGCGGCGGCATTGCGCGCCCGGCTGATGCGTTCGCCCAGCTCGCCAATTTGCAGCAGCATGGCCTGTTCGCTCTCGCGCAGCTCGGCCAGGCGTTCCTCGCTGTTCTCCAGCGATTCCAGTTCCTCACGCGCCTTGTCGGCATAGGCCAGAATCTCGGCGATGCTGGCGGCGCTATAGCGCTTCTTCATCGTGCTGATGAGTTCCAGCCGTTCCTCGACTTCTTCCAGACGCTCCGGGTTGTATTCCACATCGTCCAGATAGCGGCGCAGCGTGGTCGAGATTTCCTCGATCTGCGCGCTGATGTCGTTCAGGATGTCGCGGTCATCTTTATGCGCCGCGTCGATCGTGGCCAGCTTGCCCAGCAGCACGACTGCCTGCATCACCTGATCGACAGCGCCGACCTGGTCAGGCAGCTCGTCCGAGCCATACAGCAGCGCGACTGCTTCAGCCGTCAGGCGGGCCAGCTGTTCGCTGTTGGCCAGGCGCGTACGCTCGGCTTTCAGCAGGTCGTCTTCGCCAGCCACCAGCGCCGACGCGTCAATTTCATCGACTTCATCGCGCAGGCGCAGGGCGCGCCGCTTCAGCGAGGCCTCGTCTTCCAGCAGCATTTTGATGTCGCGGCGCACGCCGGTCAGGCGCACCACGATGGCCGACAAGGCCTCGCGGGCATCCATCAGCGTGGCATAGCGGTCCAGCAGGTCAATATGCGCGCTCGGCTTCAGCAGCGACAGATGCGCGCTCTGGCCGTGTACATCGACCAGCTTTTCGCCAATTTCGCCCAGGATATCCAGGTTGACGGTTACGCCTTCCACGCGGGCGATGCTGCGGCCACTGGCGCGCACCTCGCGCGAAATCGTGAGTTCCGTCAGCGGCGGGGCATCGGCCTCGACCAGGTCTTCACGCTGCAAAATCGGCATCAGCTCGGCCTGCACGTACGCGTTCAGCGCAAACACGCCCTCCACCAGCGCCCGTTCGGCCCCGGCGCGCACGGACGAGGCATCGGCCTTGCCGCCCAGCAGCAGCTCCACCGCGTCAATGATGATCGACTTGCCCGCGCCGGTCTCACCTGTGATGACATTCAGGCCGCCGCCAAAGCTCAGTTCAAGCGCGTCGATGATCGCAAAATTCTGGATGCGTATTTCAGTCAGCATAGCGGTTTGTATCCCAGGCTGTGGTTCAGTGTGTGCGTCAGCTTCTCAGTTTAAAACGGCCATAGCAGGCGGCCGCGGCCAGCCCGACAAACAGCAGCAGGCCAAGGTCGGAAATAATCGACTGCGCCAGGATGTTCAGCGGCACAGCGCCGCCACGGGCGATGCCGGACAGGCGGATGTACGTCACCAGCAGCGCGCCGGCCAGCCCGCCAATGACGACCGCCGCGGCGACAATCTGCGGGGAATAGCGCGAGCGTCGGCGCTGGATGGCGCGCAGGGCGACCTCGGCGATGGCTCCACCAGCAGGCAGCCCCAGCAGGACAGCAAACAGCAGCGGCAGGCCGATAGCTTTTTCCAGGCCGCCCAGCAGCGCGCCGGCCAGCCCGGCGACAACGGCGACGATCACGTCATCGCGCTGGGTCGCATTGAAAAAAGTGCTTTCCACCTGGCGCACGCACTGCTTGCAGCGATAGCCCACCGGCGTGGGCACGGCACATTCGGCACACATCAGGCGGCCGCATTTGTTGCAGCGCAAGGCCGTCTCACGGTCGGGATGCACCTCGCAGTAGGTCAGCGGTTCTTCGGATGGGGTCAGGGTTGGGTTGAGTTCGGTCATCGGGGTTCGTCTGATACTCTGGGTTCCAGTCGGTCCAGCAGGCTGCGATAGAAATAGGTCTTCTCGCGCAGGCGGGCAAAGCGCCCGACAAACCGGCTGGCCTTCACGTGCAAAATGTCGCCTTCCTGAAGCTGGCACACGGTCGTGCCGTCGACGGCCAGGAACGGCTGCGTGCGCGTCTCGCCCACGCGAATATCCACCAGGGCGCCCTCCGGCAGCACGATCGGCCGGTCCAGGCTTAGATGCGGCGCGACGGGCACCAGCAGGATGCTGCGCTGCTCCGGCGGCAGAATCGGCCCGCCACAGGCCAGCGCATAAGCCGTGGAGCCGGTGGCCGTGGCCACAATCAGGGCATCGGCGTTATAAGTCGTCGTCCAGCCGCTGTCGATATAGGTGACGAGCTGAATCAGCCCCATCTCACCACCACGGCTGATGACCACGTCATTGAGCGCGTCGCTGGCCAGGATCGCCGCCCCGCCGCGAATGACCTCCGCGCTGATCATCATGCGCTGCTCGATCCAGTACTTGCCGTCCAGCACCAGCGGCAGCGTGCGTTCCCATTCGTCAGGCGCAATTTCGGTCAGGAAGCCCAGCTTGCCCATGTTGATGCCCAGCACCGGCACGCCCGCCATCCCGCACACGCGGCCAGCGCGCAGCATCGCACCATCGCCGCCAATCGCAATCACCAGGTCGGTCTCTTTCAGCCGACCGGCGACTTCATCTTCCGTCCAGCGCGCCAGCGACCACGCCTGATGCCCGGCGACGCGCAGGCTGTTGGCGATAATCTCGCCGACGGGTTCGGTCTGCGGGCGGGTGGGGTGGGCAAGAATGCCAAAGGTGAGTGTGGTCATGGCGATAAGCATACCCACAAGACACGAAAAGGTAAAAGCATTTTCGCAAGTCGGCGCGGCTGAAAAGACCTTCAGGCAGAAGCCTATTTTAGCACATCTGTGCGGTCACGGCGATGCTGTTGTGCGGTACAATGACGCCTGATTTCGCAGTCACCGAGGCTTTCACGCATGGGAACGCTGTACCTGGTCCCCACCCCAATCGGCAATCTGGAGGATATCACGCTGCGCGCGCTGCGGGTGCTGCGCGAGGCCGCGCTGATTGCCGCCGAAGACACGCGCACCACGCGCAATCTGCTCACGCACTTCCAGATCAGCACGCCCTGCACCAGCTATCACGAGCACAACAAGCTGGGCAAGCTGGACGCCATTTTCGCGGCGCTGGAGGCCGGGGATGTGGCGCTGGTGTCAGATGCGGGCACGCCGGGCATCAGCGATCCGGGCTATGAGCTGGTGCAGGCGGCCATCCAGCGCGGATTCAGCGTGACGCCGCTGCCGGGCGCCAATGCCGCCATCACCGCGCTGGTCGCCAGCGGCCTGCCCACCGAGACGTTCATCTTCCTCGGTTTCGCGCCCAAAAAAGACAAGGCCCGGCGGACGCTGCTGACGGCGCTGGCGCATGTCGAGCGCACGCTGATTTTCTATGAAAGCCCGCACCGCCTGACCGATCTGCTGGCCGTCATCGCGGAGCTGCTGCCAGAGCGCAAGGTGTGTGTGGCCCGCGAACTGAGCAAGATTTACGAGGAATTTGTGCGTGGCACGGCGGCTTCGGCGCTGGCGCACTATAAAGCCAGTCCGCCGCGCGGCGAAATCGTCGTGCTCATCGAGGGGCACACCCCGTCAGCGCCGGAGCCGTGGGATGAAGCGGACGTGCGCGAGCGCCTCCGCGCGCTGCTGGGCGAGGGGCTGTCTGTGCGCGACGCCGCCACGCAGGTCGCCGGGGAATCGGCCTGGGATCGCGGGGAAGTGTATGCGTTGGCGGTGCAGGAGCGCTGAACCTGGGAAGCTTTGCCGTACACGATGCTGCCATACGGGCAAAATCAGCGCGGCGAATTGTTCGCATGAAATGCAATCCTTAGCTATAAATAAACGATGACGTGCAAGCACATCACACATTGAAATTCGAGGGTTTGCAAAGCGTATGACGCCACAAAATTCAGGCGAGCGCATAGAAAATCTTGTCGGCGAAACGCTGAACGGCCGTTATCGCCTGGACAGCTTCGTCAAGTCGACCGATATGTCGGTCGTCTATAAGGCGCACGACGTCAATACGCGCAAAGATGTCGCGATTAAAGTCGTCAAGCGCATGAATTATCTGGAGCGCTTCCAGAACGAGGCGCGCAAGACCTACGAGCTGAACCATACCTACATCGTCTCGGCCATCGACTTCAATGTCGACAAGGGCGATACGCTGGCCGATGGCACGGTCGTGTACTACGTCGTCATGAAGTGGATCGACGGCCGCACGCTGGAGGAGCGCATCAAGTCGCCCAGCAGCAGCCCCACCGTCGACGAACGCATCGCCATGGCATGGAAACTGCTGCGCGATGTCGGCGCGGCGCTGGACAATCTGCATCAGAAAAATCTGGTCCATCGCGACATCAAGCCGAGCAATATCCTCGTCACGCAAAGCAACGACGCCTTCCTGATCGACTTTGGCATCGTCAAGTCGATCTCGTCAGCGACAGACGCCCACGCCGCCGATGAAGGCCTGACCAGCGCCGGCATGGCGGTCGGAACGCACCGCTATATGGCCCCGGAACAGTGGCAGTTTGAGAATGTGACGGGCAAGACCGACCAGTATGCGTTCGGCCTGACGCTGTACGAAGTGCTGTCGCTGGGCAAATCGCCCTATCCCACCACCGACGAATATGGCAATCGTTCGTCGGGCACGGGCAGCTCGAACACCGGCGTGCGCGCCAGCTGGTTTGTGCGCCACACGCAGAATGAGCCGCTGCCGCTGGCCGAATATGACCCGACCATTCCGCCCGCCATCTGGGAGGCGATTCTGCCGTCCCTGAACAAGTCTCCCGATAATCGCTATCCCAACCTGGCGACGATGAAGCAGGCGTTTGAAATCGCCATGCACACGTCCGGCTTCAGCGACCTGCTGCGCCGCCTGCAGGATCATTACGACGGTGGGTCCAGCCCGTCCTCACGCCCGACCGCGCCTGCTGCTGCTGCGCCGGCGGTCGATCCATTTGCGACGGCACTTCAGCTCCCGCATGTCCCGGGGCCGTCCACGCCGCCGCCCGCGCCAAAATCGCCGGTCACGCCGCCGCCTGCCATCCTGGATGCCCCGACGATTCAGCTTCCGGGGGGCAGCCTGCCGCCGCCACCCATGCCCGCGGCCAGCCCGTCTCCAGTGACGCCGCCACCCGCGCCGCGCTCACCGATGACGCCGCCGCCAGAAGGACAGTCACCGCTGACGCCACCGCCTGCACCGCGTTCGCCCATGACGCCGCCGCCAGAAGCGCAGTCGCCCATCACGCCGCCGCCCGCCTCGCGTTCGCCATTGACGCCACCGCCAGAGGCACAATCACCTGTCACGCCACCGCCCGCGCCGCGCTCGCCATTGACGCCACCGCCTGCGCCGCGGTCACCGCTTGCGCCACCTCCGCTGCCGCCATCAGGCCAGCAGGCTGAGCTGCCATCCGAGCAAACCTATAATGACTTCGGCACTCCAGAAGCGCCGAAAAAGCGCCCGGTAGCGCTGATTGCCGGCCTCGCCGCCGTAGTCGTCGTCGTACTGATTGGTATCGTGCTGGTTGTTTCCGGTGGAGGAGGTGGGGGCGATGCCGCCTCGATTGCTGCCACGCAGACCGCCGGCTTTGAAACCGTCGTCGCGGTGGCGCTGGCGCAGACCCAGGCCCCCACCAGCCTGGCCCAGACGGCCGTCGCGCTGCTGAACCAGACCAGCACGGCCGTGGCCCAGGCCAACCAGACACGCATCGCGCTGACCGAAGCAGCGACAGCGACACCTGAGCCGACGAATACCTCCGAACCGACGCAGGCACCAACCGAGCGTCCCACGGACCGACCAACCGAACGGCCAACTGAGCGTCCGACTGAACAACCGACCGAACAACCGACCGAACGCCCAACCGAGCGCCCGACGGAAAGCCCCACTGAGCGTCCAACGGAACGTCCAACCGAACGCCCGACTGAACGTCCAACGACTCGTCCGACCGATGCGCCCGGCACGCCGCTGGCGCTGGCACCAACCGAGACCGTTGGGCTGGTCGTGCTGGAAGTGACGCCGGAAGCCACTGATGCACCGGCCACCGATGCACCGACCGCGACCATTCGCCCCACGCGCACGGCAGTCCCGGCGACGGACGAACCGACTGCGACCGAGATTCCGCCGACCGCAACGACGCGTCCGCCGACCAGCACGCTGGAGCCGACGGATGCCCCAACCGAAGCCGCCAGCGCGACGGAAATTCCTCCCACGGAAGGCACCAAGCCGACCCTCACGCCGACCGATGCTGCGACAGATGCCGTGACGGAGATTCCACCAACGGCGACCACCCGTCCGCCAACGAGTACGCTTGAGCCGACGGATGCGCCCACGGACGAGCCAACCGCGACCGAGATTCCGCCGACGGTGACTACTCGCCCGCCAACCAATACCCTCGCGCCCAGTGATACTCCCACCGACGAGCCATCGCCCACACGCACGCCGAGCGACACGCCGTCGCCGACGGATACGCCGGAGCCAACCGCGACGCGCACGGCCAGCCCGACGCCAACGTCTACGCAGACCTTCACGCCGTCGCCCTCGCCCACAGCTGACCCGCTGTCGCTGCGTGCGACCGCCCAGGCCGCGCTGAACGGTGGCGATGAAGCCGCCGCACTGGAGGCCATCCAGCAGGCGATCACGCTGGCGCCCGAAGACCCCGAAAACTACGTCAATCTCGCGCGCATTCAACTGGCGCAGAACGCCGTGACGGACGCCATTGCCAGCCTGACAGAGGCGATTGCGCTGGATGACACGCAGGCGCGCTATTTTGCCCAGCGCGCGTCGGCCAACCTGCTGTTGAATAACGAGCTGGGCTTTGAGGCCGCCCGCAAGGACTTCACCGCGGCGCTGGATATTGATCCGACGCTGGTGGACGCGCTGATCGGCCGGGCGACGGCTGCGCTGGCCCTGCCCGCCAGTGACGATAATGCCGCTGCTGCGCTGGCCGATGCAGAACTCGCTGCTGAAAATGCCACGCGCGATGTCGACCGGTTTGAAGCCTTTAATTTGCAGGCGCGTGCGCTGCGGATTCAGGGTGAATTCGTCGCGGCAGTCGCTGCCTACGACGCGGCGCTTGACCTGCCCGATACGGCAGCGAGTGAGCAGGTGCGGGCTGCGATGCTGAACAGCCGTGGCTTCACCCGGCGCGTTGCATTCGCGGGCAGCGCCACCTCTCCCGAAGGGCTGGAAGCATGCCAGGCCTCGATTGACGACTTCATGGCCTCGCTGGCGCTGGTGCCGGATAATGCCAGCGCCTACTACAACATGGGCCTGTGCCAGCGCGTGCTGGGACAGCCGGACGCCGCGCTCGACAGCCTGACCCGTTCGATCGACATCAGCCCGACGATCGCCGATGCGTTCGTGAATCGCGGCGATATCGCTATCGCGCAGGGGCGCTTTAATGACGCGCTGGCTGACCTGGAACAGGCGCTGACGCTGGCCCCCGACCAGGCGTTTACGTACCGGGCACTGGCACGCGCCTACGTCGGGCTGAATCAGCCGGCAGACGCGACCAGTGCGCTGAACGATGCCCTGGCGCTGCCCAATATCAACGACGGGGAACGCGTGAATGTGCTGCTGGAGCGCGGCAATATCGCGCGCGCGGCCAACGAATGCGCCTCGGCTATAGCTGACTATGAGTCTGCGCTGGCCCTCAATCCGCAGTTGATGCCCGGCTACCTGAACATTGGCCTGTGCCAGCGCATCACCGGCGACAACGACGCCTCGATCGTGAGCATCAACCAGGCCATCGCGCTGGCCCCGGAAAACGCCGGCCTGTATGTCGAACGCGCCCGCGCTGAAATCAACCTCGAACAGTTCGATATCGCGCTGGAGACGCTGAACCAGTCGCTGGAGATCAATCCGGAAAGTGCCAATGCCTACCGCGAGCTGGGCCGGCTGTACCGCCTGCGCGGCGAGAACGACCTGTCGATTGGTAGCTTCTCAGCGGCTATCGACCTTGAACCGAACAACTTCGGCCTTTATGCCGACCGCGGCTTCGTCTATCAGGGCATGGGGGAATTCGAGCTGGCGATTGCCGACTACGAGCAGTCGCTAACGATCAATCCAAATTTCGTGGGCGGCTATATCAATCTAGGTGCGTCACAGAATCTTGCTGGCAATATTGAGGCAGCGATTGCTACAATTACAACCGGCATTAACATCACCGAAAGTCCACGCCTTTACCAGGAACGTGCTCGATATTTCATCGCAACAGGTGAGCTGGAAGAAGCCATTGCCGATGCCCAACGGGCAGTGGAACTGGCACCCAATGATACCGAGAATTTACTTGTGTTGGGCAACGCGCATTTTGCAGCGGGCAATCGCGCCGAGGCGCTGAATGCCTACACACAGTATGCGGCAGCGGTTGGCCTGTCCAACGTGCCGGAAGCGATCCAGAACCGCCTGGCAGAGCTGGGCGGCTGAGCACCACCGAGTCAAGATACGGGGCGGGTGATGATGACGTCACCCGCCCCGCGCTATTCCACTTATCTGATTGTGCGGTCGCCCGGGGGATGACATGGCTCGTACAGGCATCGACATCTCCGTGCTGCAGGGCGGCTCTGCCCTGCGCGGCATGGGCAGGCTGACCAGCCAGCTCATTAAGGCCCTGCTGGCGCATCCTGAACCAGGCGACGATTTCCTGCTCTTTCATCAGCTCACGGACACGATCAGCGGGCCGCTGGCGGATATCTACGACCTCGTGCAGCGGCACACGGGCCGGGCGCGGGTCGTGCCGCTCGACTTTGACGCGGCCGGGCTGATTACCGAAGACGATACCTGGCGCAAGCGGGATGAAATCGTGTATACGCGCGGCCTGCACGACTTTGCGCGCCGCCATGCCTTCGACGCCCTGCACCTGCCCGTCTATGATGACATCGGCTATTACCACACCCCGCGCTCGTGGGAAGGACCGCCGCTGGTCATGACTGCCCATGACCTGATTCCGTTCCGGTCGCCGGGCGCGCTGGCGGCGAACATGGATGCGATGTGGGCCTACTCCGATGCGCTGATGCTGATGCGCGCATCCAGCGCGGTCGTCGCGAATTCACAAGCCACGCGCCGCGATATGAGCGATGTGCTGGGCGTGGCACCAGAGCGCGTATTCGTCGCCAGTCCGTTCCCTGAACCAATTTTTGCGCCCCTCGTCGAGTCGCCCGCGCTGCTGCCGGCCTCGCTGCGGCGCATGGGCATTCATGGGCGCTACATCTTCGCGGTGACCGGCTTTGGCGAGAACAAGAATATTTCTGGCCTGCTGCGCGCTTTTGCCGCCCTGCCCACCGCGCTGCGCGGGCGCACCCAGCTCGTCATCTCCGCGCTGGTGACTGCCGGGGATGTCCCGCAGGACGTGCATGACCTGGCCGCGGCGCTGGGCATCAGCGGGCAGATCGCGTGGACGGGCAAGACCGACGATGCGACCATGGCGGCGCTGTATCAGCATGCGCGGCTGGTGGCGCACATTTCGCTGGCCGAGGGCTTTGGCCTGCCGATCGCAGAGGCGATGGCGTGCGGGACGCCCGTGGTGGTGACCGACTACGGCGCCAGCCGCGAAGTGGCCGGGGACGCCGGGCTGAAAGTGCGCCCGCGCAATCCGGCGCAGGTGGCAGAGGCCTTTGCCGCGCTGCTGACCGACGATGCGCTGCATGAACAGCAGCGCGCGCTGGGCCTGGCGAGTGCGGCGCGCTTCACCGAGGCCGGGCTGAGCGAAGGGACGCGCATGGCCTATGCTTTCGCACGCGGCAAAGGCCAACCCGCGCCGGTCGTGCTGGACAGCGCCCCTGCGCCAGCGCCACAGCCTGCCCCGCCCATGCCCGCGCAACCTCTCCGCGACGACCTGCATGTGGCGATGTGGACGCCGCTGCCGCCGCTGGCCTCCGGCATCAGCGATTACAGCATGGATCTGCTGCGCGCGCTGACCGCCGCCGCGCCGCGCATGCAGTTTTCGGTCATCACCGCGCCGGAAGCAACCGCGACACCGATCGACGGCGTGCGCGTGTACAGCTACGCCGATTACGCCGCCGGGCGCGTGCCGCCGGTGGATGTGCATGTCTATCACATGGGCAACAATTGCGCATTCCACGAGGAAATTCACGACCAGCTCCAGCGCGAACGCGGCATCGTCGTGCTGCATGACCTGTCGCTGTGGGGGTTCTACTCGTTCCTGTATCAGCATCGCGGCCGGCCTGTGCGCATGCGCGACGAAATGACCTACCAGCATGGCAGCGGCGCGGCGGAATCGCTGACCGAGCGGTTTTTCGGCGGCAAAAGCACCGATTATCTCGAACACCATATGCTGCGCCGCATCACCGACCATGCCGGGCACATCATCGTGCATTCGCAATTCGGTGCCGAGCATCTGCGCCGCTATGACCCCGCTGTGCAGGTGTCGGTCATTCCAAGCGGCGCCCATCCGAGCCGGAATATCGCCACCAGACAGCAGGTGCGCGCATCGCTTCACGCAGGCGAATCCGACCTGGTGCTAGGCGTGTTTGGAAACATTCAGGCCAACAAGCGCATAGAATCCATAGTGAATGCGTTGAAAAAACTGCGTTCCACCGCTCCCACACGATTCCAGCGAACACGACTGCTGGTCGTGGGATACGATCAGACGGAATATGCACAGCGCCTGAAACGGGACATCCTTGAAGGCCCGGTTGGGAAACAGGTGACCTGGCTGGGCGAAACAGATTTCGAGACCTTTGAGAACCTGCTTCAGGGAGTCGATATCTTCCTCAATCTGCGCCACCCGACGACGGGCGAAACGTCCGGGACAATCATGCGCGCGCTGGGCGCGGGATGCGCGGTCATCACCAGCGACCAGCCCCAGTATGCCGACCTGCCGGAGAGCTTCTGCTGGCGCGTGCCGGTCGACGACGGCGAAGCGCCCACACTGACGGCGCTGCTGGCCGGCCTGACGCACGAGAAAGTGCAGCAGGCGCGTGAAGAGGCGTACAAGTATGCTCAGCAGGCCGCATGGCCGCTCGTGGCGAAACACTATCTGTCTCAGATTCAGACCTGTGCCAGACTGCCCGTGCCAGCGGCCGTATCGCCCATCGAAGGCATGACCATCGTCGGTGACCTGCATGTGGACAACGGCCTCAGCCAGGCGGCGCGCGGGCTGGTGTCGGCGCTGCGCACGCTGGGCGTCCCGCTGGACTACACCGAGTATCCGTATGATCCGCTGTTTCGGGCGACGATGTTTCCACCGCCGCCTGCGGGCGCTGCATATCCGGTGCGCATTTTCATGCTGAACGCGCCGGAATTCGACAAATTCAATGCGACCGAACAACTGGATGCCAGCCAGGCCTATAACATCGGCTACTGGTTCTACGAGCTGGCCCAGCTTCCGCCGGACTGGCAGGATGCGTTTGCAGGGCTGGATGAAATCTGGGTGGCGACGCGCTATGTGCAGGCGAATCTGCAGTCTGTGTCGCCCATCCCCGTGCGCCATGTGCCGCTGCCGCTGGATGTGCCCGTCGTGACGCTGCCGCGCCCGCATTTTTTCGACTGGCCGACAGACAAATACACGTTTTTATTCAGCTTCAGCGCGCTTGGCTCCAGCGCACGCAAAAACCCGTTCGGCGTGATCGATGCTTTCCAGAAAGCCTATCGCGACCTGCCTGCATCAAAACGGCCGCTGCTGATTCTGAAAGCGCATCATCTGGATCATTTTCCGGCGCTGCTGGACGCCATCAAGCGGCGTATCCACGGCTGGCCCATCAAGCTGATGCTGGATCAGCTTTCGCGAGACGAGATGTACGGGCTGATTGCGCGGTGCGACTGCTATGTCTCGCTGCATCGCTCGGAGGGGCTGGGGCTGGGCATGGCGGAAGCGATGGCGCTGGGCAAGCCGGTCATCGCCACGGGCTGGTCTGGCAATATGGACTTCATGACCGCGGAAAACAGCTATCCTGTGCCTTTTCGCTTTGCGGCCGTCGCCCGCGAGCAGCACCGCTATCAGGAATCGCACGAGGCCTTGTATGCCAGCGGCAGCGCCATGTGGGCAGAGCCTGATCTGGATGCCGCCGCTGGGCTGATGCGGAAAGTTTTTGAGCAGCCGGAAAGCGCCCGCCAGATCGGAGAGGCCGCAGCCGCTCACCTGCGCGATGAACACAGCATGTCGGCGGTTGCGCACGTGCTCAAGGAAACCTTATCGCAGGTTGCCCGGCAGGCCCCGGCTGAAATTGCCCGCCAGGCGGCCCGCAAACGCCACTATCAGCATGCGCTGACCCGCTCTTCCGACGCGTTCCCCATGCCCAAACGACAGGTTTCGCCTATGACCGGCAGTCCAAGCTATTCGCAGGCAGACACGACACATGCGTCCATCGACGCGCTTCAGCAGGCCTTTGCCGACTGGGACGCCATTCGCCTGCGCGACACCGACACGCGGCTGAGCCGCTTCATGCGCCGCATTCCGGTGCTGGGCTATCTGTACCGCATCGTCGTGCGCGTGCTGAACCTGGGCCGCCTGGAAGCCGCGCAGATGCACCTGCACCGCGCCATGCTGCATCAAATGGCCGCGCTGGCGGGTTCCGCCGCGACAGCCCAGATGCAGGCACAGGCCAGCGAGGAGCTGGTGAGCGGGCTGGAAGTGGAGGTGAAAGGGAGCATCTGGCCGCGCCTGGACAGCCTGGAGACGACGCGTGACCATCATCAGGCAGAGCTGGATATCGTTCACGATCACATCGCCGCGACCCGCGAGGAACTGGCAATACAGATCGAGAATGCGTCGGCGGAACTGAAGGCTGTGGTGGAAGATTTCGACGAACTGCTGACGCAGCACATATCGGCGCTGAGCGAAAGCACGCAAGACAGTCTGACGTTAATGACGCAGCAGATGTCGACACTTAGCCAGACCACACAAGACAGGCTGACGCTGCTAGCAGCGCAAATGGCACAGCAGCAGTTCAGCGTGGCCGATATCGCGCGCGAATTACAGCATATTTTACTGTCTGAGACGGATGGTTTGCGGGGCGCCATAGCCGACCAGTTTGCTACCAGCATGGAGAGCGTGCATGCAGATATGAATGCTAACTATCACGCGCTGGTGCAGCGCCTGCTTCAATTGGAGCAGCAGGTAGCACACGGGCACGGGGATTAGCATGGGTCAGAACACAGTTATGTCTTCATCCCAGTATTACTTTCTGCATCTGCCAAAAACAGCGGGATCATCCCTGCGCGAGATGCTGAAATTCAGGTTTGCAGTGAAGGATATTTTCCCGATCGACCGCATTCAGGTGCTTCAGCAAACCCCTAAGCTGGAGATTCATAAATACAAGCTCTTTCTGGGACACTTTGATTACCAGTTTGTGCACTACTTTCCTCAGAAACCGAATATCATCACTGTGCTACGGGATCCAGTAGAACGCGTGCTGTCCAACTACAGCTACTGGCATGACAATTTTCAGGCCAAGCCCGAAATCGTGGTCATTAACGGGATAGAAGTTGAAGAAAGTGTGCCGGAGCAGGTCATGCTGCCGCTGGAAGAATTCATCGAGTCTGACTTTCCCGATGTATGGGATGAGGTCAATAATTCACAGGCGGCGCGACTGGCCCACAGCCTGGGCTGGAGGCGCGAATACAACATCAGCGACGACGAACTGTGGCAGACTGCATCGCGCAATCTAGAAACTATAGAGGCTGTCGGAACTGTGGAGGACTTTAACACCTTCCTCGATGTGATGTGCCAGCGGTTCAACTGGTTCACATTTGAGGAAACGGTCAAAACTAATGTGACCAAAAACCGCCTGCGTGTCAGCGATGTCAGCCCGGAAACAATCCGCAGGATAGAAGCAAAAAATCAGGTCGATATTGCTCTATATCGTCAGGCGACAGATATTCTGAAAAAGCAGAAGGCAAGCATTCGACGTTATCACCTGCTGGCGCAAATCGCGCGCACACCGTCGAACGCGGCCAGCCATCAGACAATGAAACCTGCACAAAGCCAGCAGGTCGATTTCGCTGCCAGCGACCCCGTCCTCGGAAAAAACTGGATTTCCAGAGAACAGTTAGCCTGGGAATATTTCATCTGGTCGGGGCCGGGAACATATTCGAATCTGTATTTTGCTGTGCCTGCGCACGATGACCACTGGTTTGAGATCAATATCCCGATGTGCATCCGCCCGTGGCTGATGGACTCGCTGAAACTGACTGCCAACGGTAATCTGCTCGAACACGTTACAGTCAAAGACCCTTATTTCAAACCGCCCCGCTACATCCTCACCGGGCGCATTCCAGCGGAGGCGATTATCGAGATTGACGGCGTGCCTGTCATCGAGCTGGGCTTTGAGGTCGAGCGCACCTACTCCCCGCAGGAGCTGAACCCCGAAAGCACAGACAATCGCCAGCTGGGCATCGCCGTCAGCCATGTGCGCCTGCGGCCTGTCCGCAGCACGCCCGCGCCGCTGCTGCCAACGGCCTCGTTTGCCCGGCTGGATGCGCTGGTGGCGCGCCTGCAAAAAGGCCAGGCCGTGGCACGCCTGGACTGGGTGCATCAGCCGCCCGCGCTGGCCGATGGCTGGTATGACCCGGAACACGGCGAGGACGGGCAGCCCTTCGCCTGGACCGGCCCGGCGACGCGCAGCACGGTCGCGCTGGCGCTGCCACCCGGAAAGTCATTCCTGATCGAGCTGGACCTGCATGCGGCGATGGACGAGGGCCAGATTGACGGCCTGCGCGTAAGCATCGACGGGCAGCCGCTGCGGCTGGTGCGCGGCACCCGCCACGGGCTGGCGGGCTGGCTGTGCGCCGAATGGACGATCGCCGTCAGCGACCCCGGGCGCATCGTCACGCTGACGCTGGACGTGCCGCATGTGGCCTCCCCGCGCGAGCGCATCCCGGAAAGCCCGGATATCCGCCTGCTGGGCGTGGCCGTGCGCGACATCCGCATCAGCGCCCAGCCCACGCTGGACGAGGCGTAAGGCCGACTAGGGCGCCAGAAAGTCGGGCGTATCGAGCGCGTGCGCAGCGGCATCGTCGTGGCGCACATGGTTGAACGCTTCGTACGCGTCCACCACGTCACCGCTGGGGCCATCCATCGCCACCGTCCCCTTATGCAGCCAGATCGCCCGGTCGCACATATCGCGGATGGTCGCGCCGCTGTGCATCACCAGGATCATGGTGCTGCTGCCGCGCAACTGCTGCATGCGCGCATAACATTTGCGCTGGAAGGCCATGTCGCCCACCGCCAGAATCTCGTCCAGCATGATAATTTCCGGCAGGAAGTGCACGGCCACGCTGAAGCCCAGCCGCGCCAGCATGCCGCTGGAATAGTATTTCACTGGCTGGTCGATGAACTCGCCAATCTCGGCAAAGGCGATGATCTCGTCCAGCAGGCCCTCAATTTCGCCGCGTGTCAGGCCAAAAATCGCCGCGTTCAGGTAGATATTCTCGCGGCCCGTGCGCATCGCGTCGAATCCGGCAGACAGGCCGATCAGCGCCGAAAAGCGCCCGCGCACGATGATTTCGCCGGTCGTTGGCGCGATGATATTGGCCAGCATGCGGATGAGCGTGCTCTTGCCCGCGCCATTTGCCCCCACGATGCCCAGGCTTTCGCCCGCCTGCACGCGAAAGTTCACGTCGCGCAGGGCCCAGAAGGTCTCATGCGGCAGCGGCTTCGCCAGCCCCACCCAGCGTTTGATGAGCTGCGTGGCCTCGGCGCGCAGGCTGGGAAGCTGCTGGTGCTGCACGAATTCCTTGCCCACGCCGTTCACCTCGATGACCGGCAGCACGGGAAGCTGCGACATGCGTTTCGTCCCTCTTACTTGTAATCGGAGATATGCTTCTCGAACTTCTTGAAGCTCATGAAGCCGGCAAACAGCAGGATGACCGCGAACACGGCCGGATACAGCAGGTTCGTCAGCACGGGCGCCTCGCCGTACACGATGATGCGCCGGTAGGCGTCGATCAGGCTGGCCAGCGGATTAATGAAGGTCAGCCACTGAAGCTGTTCGGGCGTGCGCTGCACCGGGTAGATAATCGGCGTCAGGTAGAAAAAAAGCTGTAACAGCACGCCGATGAGCTGGGGCACGTCGCGGATGAGCACGCTGGTATAGCTGACGAGAAACATCGCCCCCAGCGTCAGCGTCATCTGGATGAGCACCACCAGCGGCAGCGCGACATACCACGCGTTCGGCCAGATGCCCACCACTGCGTTGACGATCAGCAGCGTGGCCACCGTGAAGCTGAGGTCGACGATTTCCTCGCAGAAGCGCACCAGAATCAGCACCTCACGCGGGAAATATACCTGGTTAATCAGCCCCATGCTGCCCAGCAGCGCGCGCACGCCCATGTTTACGCCGCTGGAAAACAGGCCCCAGAACGTGAGCGCGGTCAGGAAAAACGAGATAAACGGCGCATTACCGATGTCGCCCGGATGCGTGATCTGCGCGAACAGAAACGACAGCACCAGCGCGGTGCTCAGCGGCAGCAGCACGATCCACAGGATGCCCAGCACCGTCTGGCTGTAGCGCGAGCGGATGTTGTACACCGTCCAGATGCGCAGCAGCAGCCTGTATTTCCAGATGCCGCGCAGATAGCCCGCCAGCACGCGATGCGTGTCGTTGGTGCCGCCATCGGGCGTCCACACCAGCACGATCAGGCTGATGAACAGGCTGGCCAGCACGAAATAGCCCAGCGGCGCCAGCCATGCCCCGCCCAGCGCGATCAGCCCGCCAGCGGCTGTCGCCAGCGCGGCACAGCCCGCCGCCAGAAAGGCCGTCCGCTTTTGTGTCGCTGCTTCTGGCGCCCTCACCAGGCGCGTCAGCAGGATGCTGGCGGCGGCAGACATGACGACGGCCAGCGCCAGCAGGACCAGCACGAAGCGGCTGTGTCCGGCCAGCGGCTGGGCGGCATTGGGCAGGCGGATGCTGGCATCGGCGGCGGCCAGCGCCCCGCCCAGCAGAATCAGGAAGAGCTGTCCGGCGAAAAAGACGCGGCTGCGTGCGCCAGAGGCGACCTGCGCGCCGGAGACCATGACCGTGGTTGTCATCGCGACAGCAGCCTTTTCAGGCGCGCACGCAGGCGAGCCCCGGTCACCGACGGGTGATACTCGCGCGCCATGTCGCTGGCGGCGCGCAGGCCGGTCGCACGGGACGCATTTCTGTCCGCGAAGACTTCCCGCATCAGCGCGGCGGCATGGTCGAGATCAGGCTCGGCCCACGTCTCGCCCGCCGGATACAGGTCGGCCAGATGCGGCTGCCAGCGATGATCGGCGTCGGTAATCTCGCGCAGGGTAAAGCGTACCGGATAGCTGTTTGCGATCGTCATATAGTCCATATTGCCCGAATAGCCGGTCGCGATGACCGGCCTGCCCAGCGTCATCGCCTCGGCGATGTTCAATCCAAAACCCTCGGCGCGGTGCAGCGACACGAACGCATCGCACAGCGCCAGCAGGTCGGTCATGCGCGCCCGTGCATAATGCGCGTCCAGCAGAACCCCGCCGACGCGCTCCACGGCATCCCGCAGGGCATCAGCCGCCCCGGCATCAGCGTCGTGCGCCAGAAAATGCGTCTTCACGACCAGCAGCGGGCGCTGGCTCTCCGTCATGCCCGCAAAGGCGCGCTCAAAAGCATCGACCACGCCAAACGGATGCTTGCGCGCAAACGTGCTGGCCGGGCTGAAGGCCGTCAGAAAAAGCGTGCGGTCATCCGGCAGGCCAAAGTCGCGCCGCGATATCCCCGGCGTCGGCGCGGGATTCAGCCCAAACGGCATCCGCACCACCGGAGCAGGCGAGGCCAGCGCCAGGCCGTCCTGCGTGAAGCGGCTGGCCACCCACACCTCGTCCACCAGCGCGAAGTTGCGCTGGAAACGCGCCGGAAACGAGGGCAGTTCCCACGCCCACAGCGCAATTCTGACACGATCCTGTAAAGCCGCCAGGGGGATATCCTGCAGGGCGTCGTAAAAATGCGAGAAATTCTTGTCGATCAGCGTGATCGGCAGTGGGGCGCGCGGGTCAAACGGCGGAATCTCGATCGCCTGCCCGGTGCGGCTGTGAAAGCGATAGGCCGATTCGATCAGGCGCACGGGAATATCGGCGGCCAGCAGCGCGGCCACCGTCAGCCGGGAATGTTCGCTGATGCCGATATCGGCGCGCAGGTCGCCCACATAATTCACACCCACGGGCGCAGCAGGCATGGTATCAGGCTCCCGACTTTCCCCCGCCCACGACGGCGTTCGCGTCCCTTCCGCCGTGCTGGGGTCAAACCCGCGCAGGCCGATCAGCCGGGCGAGGCGGGCGCGCTGCTGGGGCGGTAACAGGCGCCGGGCAGCACGCAGCACCCCGGCATCAGCGAGAATAGGCCGCAGCCTGCGATAAACGGCATGAATGGGTGAGCGAGGAGGGGTCATCAGGGCGCTGATTTCGCTGGGTCGGACGGGCACAAGAAAACTGTCATTCGATTATTTTTAACATCTAAAGAAAGTATTCGATTTGACAAACATTTTCGCCGTCCTATAATGGCTTTAGCTCACGTGCTGTAAAAGGAGTTCCTCCAATGAAAAAATCAAAGCTCACCCTGTTGCTTCTGGTGTGTTTCGCCGTTTTGCTCACCCTGCCCGCCGCCGTCATGGCCCAGACTGCTCCTCCCGCACCCGCCCCCACCGTGGCAGGCTGCACGGCCAAAAGCCCGGCCGATGCGTTTGCCTACGTGCTCGCGCTTGGCCGTGCGCCGGGCACCAGCGCCATCCTGTTTGTGTATGACTGCGTCGGCTTCCGCACCTCGACGGTCGGCAATACCGAGACGCTGTTCAATGCCACCTGCGCCACCGACATCGCCATCTACAAGGTCGACAATCAGGGCCAGCAGGGCCTGTGGAACGTCCCTGGCCGCGTCTGCAACGGCGATGTACTCTCGCTGGTCACCGAAGGCACCGGCACCTACATCGGCTACCGCAACCTGGCTGCCACGACCTTCACCCTGCCGCCGATCATCCGCCCCGGCGGCGCATAACGTTATCGCGCTTTTTGAACAAACGGCCCGGGGATTCGTCTGAACCCCCGGGCTTTTTTAGTTCCTGCGACTGGGATAGCCAGCCACGACAATCCCTTCGTCGCTCACGCGCACAACCTCACCTGTTTCCACAGACACGCGGTACAGCGCTGTAGGATCCCCCTCAGACGAAAACAGGTCGTCGCCTGATGGCGCGATGAAGTACACGCTGTCATCATCGCCCGACCAGAATACACCGCGCAGGTCCGTCTCCGGCGTCTCAAACAGAGGGGTCAGCGTGTCGGCAGCCGCATCAATGACGAAAATACCGGTCTGGCCGCTGGCTTCAGCCCGCCCGACGATGGCCACCTGGGTGGACTGAGAGGCCCATTCAATCGAGTTAAAATCCACCGTTTCCGGGCTGACCAGGTCCACCGGTGCGGCATCCGGGAACGTATAGCGCATCAGGGAAAGCTCGGGGCCATCACCGGGCGACGGCTGGGCCAGCAGCAGCATAAAGCTGTCATCAGCCGCCCAGTCCTGCACAATCAACCGGCTTCCATCCACGCGAAGTGAGACCACTTCGCCAGTCTGGACATCGACAACCGACAGCGCCGTGAGCGGGTCATTGATCGGGTCCAGCGAGACATAGCGCCCGGTATTGCTCCAGCGAATTGTGGCTGGCGTCCCCAGCGCGAAATCCTCCGGCACATCAAACTCGGTCACGGCGCCTGTCTGCCCGTCCACCAGAACAATACGCGCATCATTCGGGTTATCGATCATGCCGATGCCCATCGCAAACACGTCATCCACGGGGGACCAGGACGGGCTGGTGCTGGCATAGCCTGCCAGCGCAAAGTCGACCGGGGCCATATCCGGCAGCGTGAACAGGCTGAGGCCGCCCGTAAACTGGTTATAGCCCATCAGCCGGGTGCCACTGGCCGAAACGGACGAGGCCGTGTCGGCAGAGCGAAAGGTGTGCGTCGCAATGGGCGCGGCCGGGCTGGCGGGGTCGAACACCTGCACCTCGGCAATCTGCTCGGCATTGGCGCCATGCACGATCACCAGCCCGTTGTGCAGTTCCAGTCTGCCGGGTAAAGGCAAGCTCAACGGCACAGTGACGGGTTCCTGGCCAGCCAGGGCCATGGTCAGGCTGATGGCATTCTCGGCACCATGGGTATAGGCCATGCTGAGGCCGTTTGTATCATAGGCGATGGTGCTGGATCGCACCGACACGCTCGCGTCAGACAGCGGAACATCCGCCTCATCGGTAGCGCCATAGATCAGCGCGATATCGTTCGTGTCGACCAGGCCATCCTGATTGCTGTCGGTGCGGCCGACATAAAAGGCAGAAAATGAGACGTCCTCCTGGGCGGACAGGGCCAGCCCGGGCAGACACAGCGCCGCAGACAAACCAGCGGCCAGCAGGACAGCGCGCGCGTTCAACCCAAAACGCGGACGAAAGACTTCATCCATTGTTTCCTCCCTGAAAATGCGTGACTCTATCTGGAACTATAGTGGATAGTGCGGGTTCGTGCTAATCAGCCGGGACGCGCCAGACCTGCCAGCCGCCGCTGCGCGTTTGTGTGCGCCCGCGCAGCCCAAAAAACACCAGGTCTGAGGCGATTGGCCGGTCGCGCCAGGCGTCCTGCGCCAGCCAGCCCGCCACGTCGTCAGGCGTATACGCGCTCAGCCCCGGCTGGCTGGCCATGATGCGCCGCACATACCAGTCAAACTGCATCAGGTTGGTATTCAGCACCAGCCAGTTATCGCCGCACAGAGCGCTGGCATCGCAGGCATACCACAGGCGAAACGTCGTCTCGGTATCGGCGGTGACGATCAGGCTGTCGGTCGGCAGATCGCGCAGGCTGTCGGCAAACTCGGCCTGCGAGGCGTCGCCTGTAAGCGCGACCGGCACCAGGTGCGCGGCCAGCAGCAGCGCTGCCAGCGCGGCCGCGGCGCCGATGCCCGCCAGCCGCCGGTAAGGCATCACCGACTGCCCGGCAAACCAGCACGCCATCACCGTGACCGGCAGGCGATAGACCGTGCTTGTGTCGGCAGCGCTATACACGCTGGCGACCGCGCTCAGCCCGGCCAGCAGGGTGAAAAAGGCCAGCAGCGCCCGCCTGCCCCCCGGCATAACGGCCACGCGGATCGCGCCCAGCCCGGCCAGCGCGACCCCAAACGGGGTCATGTCGCGCCACAGCAGCGCCAGGCTGCCCGCCAGCGCATTCAGCCAGCCAACCAGCGTGAAGGGCGTCAGGTAGCCGACGAAGGCCCGGCCGGTCACATGCGCGAACAAGTCCGGCAGGCTATGACTGACGTCGCCCCAGTCTGGCGGGCCGCCGCGCGCGGACAGCGCCAGCAGCAGCACGATCGGCCACAACCCGGTCAGCAGGCCGACCCCCCAGCGGGCCAGCTCGCGGCGCGTGGAGCCGGACAAAATCAGAAGCGCGGGCAGCCAGACCAGCGCGGTCAGGTGGTGCGTGAGCGCGATGCCGGCCAGATGACCAGCTAAAAACACCAGCCAGGGCGGGCGCGAACGCGTCAGCGCCAGTGCCAGCAGCAGCGCGAACAGCAGCGCCATCAGAGTGTAAGTCTCGTAGATGATCGCCTGCGACCAGAAGGTGAAGCTCAGCCCCAGCCCGATGGCCGCCACCAGCCCGGCGGACAGGCGTCCGCTGGCGCGCCAGGCCGCCCATGCCAGCACGCCGCAGCACAGCACGGCCAGCCCGGCGTTAAAGGCCATCAGCCCGGCAATTGGCTCAGACGGCGTCAGGCGGGCAAACGGCGCGCTGAGCCCCACAAACAGGCCGTAGCCCGGCGGATGCGCCACGCCCAGGTGTGTCGCCGCGACAGCCAGCTCTGCACCGTCGATGCCGCCGTGGCCGCCCGTCACCGCGAATGGCGAGGTCGCCGCGTAAAACAGGCCAATCAGCAGCAGGCAGGCGGGCAGCGCGAAGCGGCGCAGTGCACCAATCATGTCGCCCCCTTACCGGTAGCGCACTTCCAGGAACGCGTCCTGCGCCAGCGACACAGCCATGCGCACGCTATCGCCGTCCTGCTCAACCGGCACATTCGCGCTCGTTAGTGCCGTGCCGGGGGGCAGCGTCAGGTTCACGGTGACCGTCGCATCGGGCGCGCCGGCCTGCCGCTGAAGCGTCAGCGTGTAGACGTATTCGCCGTTTTCCTCGCGCACCAGCCCGCCGGGCAACTCCACCTCAAACGAGACGGTGCGCGTCTCGTCTGGTGGCAGCACCAGCAGCGTCCCCAGGCCGGGATGCCCCGCTTCTTCCCACGCATCCAGCCGCGCACGATAGGCCTGCTGGGCGTACGGGAACCATTCCGCCGGGGCATCATGCCCGCTGAAGCCGCGCCCGACGCCGCCAGCCGGGAAAAACACGCGCACGTAGTTCCAGTAACAGGCGGTCATGCGGTCGGCATACGTGGGCGTGACCGGCAGCGTGTCCAGCCCGGCGATCCACAGGTTGTGAATCACGGTGCAGTCCACGATTGGCTCATTCACGTTGGTATAGGTCAGGTCGACGCGCGCCTGCGCCGGCGCAGATGTGTCAGCGGGCAGCACCAGCGAATAGGCAAACTCGCGCGTGACACGTGGCGACACTTTGTTATAGCCCAGGTTGGAATCGACGATCATCAGGTAGTCGCCGCTGTCGGGCGTCAGCATGCGGCCGTCCCAGCCCTGGGCGCGCAGGAATTCGGCAATCGACGGGTCGGCGCTGTAGAGCATGACATCTCGGCGCTCCAGCATCGCGCCTGCGGCCAGCCCCAGCGCGGGCAAATCGAGCGGCGCAAGCTGGGTCGCGATGCTGGTCGCCAGGCTGGCGGCGAAGTCGAGCACGAACTGTTTGCGTTCGGGCGCGTCGGAATTCATCTCCATGGCATCTACGTTCCACGCCAGGCGAATCTGTTCGGCCGCATTATCCGGCATGAAATCGACACCATTCACGCGCAGCGGACCAGACGCGAAGCTCGGCGGCATAAATGTCTCGGCCAGCGTGGACAGCCCGCTCATGTTGAAGGTGATGAAGCCGATGGGCGCGGGCATCTGCTGGTCAAGCTGGAAGATGCGCGTACCAAACTGCGCGTTGGTCGGGTGGTCGGGCGACCAGTTGGCATCGCGGAACATCCACCACGTCAGCGCCATGTGCTCGCGCATCGGCTCTGGCGACTGCGGGTGAAAGAACAGCCGGTCCAGATTATCGACATCGTAGCTGTTATGGAATTCCCAGGTCAGCACGCCGGCCGCCACGCGGATGTCGATATAGGCGGTGGTGAAGCCGCCCGATGCGCGCAGTTCATCGCTGTTGTTCAGCACAATCAGCCAGTGCGCGCCATCACGCAGGGCCAGCCGCCAGTCGATGCCCAGCGCCAGCTTGAGCAGCACATAGCCGCCATCCAGCGCCCGCTGAAGCTGGATGCCCTGGGCGGTCGTCGGGGCACAGTCGGTCGGGGGCGGCAGCGCGGCCAGCGCGGCAGCCGCATCGGCACGGGCATTTTCCGGGATGGCGTCGCGCAGGCTGGCGATCGGCACGCTGTTGGGCGTGCGCGTCAGGCTGGCGCGGCCCTGTTCGGTGCCCAGGGCATCATAGGCGCGCATGATCAATGGCGTGAATTCGGGCAGATGCGGGGCCAGCGCGCCCAGCAGCGCGTTTGCCTCGCGGGCCAGACAGCCGTTCTCGCCCAGCAGGCCGGTCAGCGGCAGGGCAAACTGGCCCGCCTGGAACGTCTCGCGGGCGGAAACCAGGGCATCGCGCAGGCGGGCTTCGTCCAGGCCTTCGCCGCGTTCCAGCGCAGTCACCAGCGCGCGCGACTGATTGAGCGTGTCCACGGCGCTGGTGGCCAGGCGGGCGCCCAGCACAACGACTGCGCCCAGCGCCAGCACGATGGCCAGCGCGATGCCCGCCAGCAGAATCCGCCTGCGCGTTCGGCTGCGCGCCTGCGATCGGGTATAGTCGGAAAATGTCATGGCATCCCTGTACAGGTCGGTTTCGATGAAGCGTGCGCTGCGCCTGGCAGTCGTGTATCCGTCGTTCGGGCAGGCCGGCGGCGCGGAAAATCATAGTATAGCAGCGTGCAGCGCGCTGGCCCGGCGCGGCCACACCGTCACGCTGTACACGTCATCATACGACGAGGCGCTGTTTCCCGCACAGGCGACGCTGCCGTTCAGCGTCATCACGGTGGGCGGGCGTGGGTTCTACGCCAATCCGCTGGAGCTGATGCGACTGATGCGGCGCATGCCCGCTTTGCTGCGCGAGGCAGACCTGATCGTGCCGATTAATTTCCCGGCCAGCGCATGGGTCATACGCTGCGCACAGCCGCGCATCTGGCTGTGCCTGGAGCCCAAACGCAACCTGTATCCGGGGGTCATGTACGCCGACGCGCCCGGCTTCGGCCCGCATGGCTATCGCGGGCTCAGGCTGTCCAGCCTGCTTCGCGATCCGCATCTGCTGCTGCCGTTTGGCGCACGGGCCGCCCTTCAGCGCCTGCTCGATCAGCAGGCAGCGCGGGGCATGCGCGCCATCCTGACCAACAGCCCGTATATCAGCGAAAAGTGCGCGCAGGTGTATCCGGCGCTGGCCGGGCACATCCACACCACCTGGGCGCCGCTGGACATGCCTGTTTCCCCACAGACCGACATCGGGCGCGACCCGTTCATCCTGATTCCGACGCGGCTGGAGCCGATCAAAGGTGTCGATCACGCGCTGCGGGCGGTCAAACGGCTGGCCGATGACGGTGCGCTGTCCGGCTGGAAGGTCGTCATCATGGGCGATGGCGAGGCACGCCCGGCGCTGGAAAATCAGGCGCGGGCGCTCGGCCTTGCGGACACCGTCTCGTTCACAGGCTATGTGTCGCGGGAAAAACGCGCCGAGCTCTATGCCTCGTGCGCGTTTGCGTTGTATCCGGCGCTGGCCGAGCCGCTGGGGCTGCCGGTGGCCGAGGCTGCACTGTATCGCAAAGCCAGCATCGCGGCGCAGCGCGGCGGCCCGGCCGACATGATCGTCGACGGTGAGACAGGCTGGCTGGTCGATGTAGCAGATGCGCATGCATTGGCCGGGGCGCTGGCGGCGTGGATCGGTCAGCCCGAACAGGCCGCCGCCTGTGGTGAACGCGCTTTTGCGCATCTGGCCCCGCGCATGACCGAGTTTGGCTGGGGCGATGCGTTTGAAGCGGCGCTCTTTCACTATGCCGACGAGCCGCGCACGCGGTCGTAAATTGCTTTTAGCTGCGCGCCCAGCCGGTCCCAGGTGTACTGCCTCGCAAAGGCCTGGCCAGCGCGCCCCATCGCCTCGCGCAGCGCCGGATCGCCAATCAGCGTCAGCAGACGCGCCGCCAGCAGGTCAGCATCGGCACCCACGGTGAAGCCGGATTCACCCTCGCGGATGATTTCAGACAGCGCAGGCGCATCCCCGCCAATGACCGGCTTGCCCAGCGTCCACGCCTCGACATACACCCCGCCGAAGCTCTCTTTGGCTGACGGCATCACCAGCACGTCGCAGGCCGCCAACGCGTTGGTCTTGGTTTGCAGGTCGACGATATCGATCTCGATGATGCGCGGGTCGTGCAGCCTGGCGAAAAACTGGCGCGAGTATGGCGTGCGCGGGCCGATGAACAGCGCCACCGCGTTCGGCACTTTCGCCCACACCGTCTCCATCGCGCGGGCCAGCAGATCAAAGCGCTTGTAGGCATATTTCTGGCCCAGATACAGCAGCAGCGGCGCATCTGGCGCGATGCCCATGCGCGCCCTAAAGTCCGCCCCGTCGGCAGTCGGCGCCAGAATCGGCCCGACGCCCAGCACATGCAGGCGCGTTTCGTCGACGCCCAGACGGGCCAGTTCGCGCCGCTCGTATTCAGTGTGCGCGATGACCGCGTCGGCAGCACGATAGGCGCGCAGGTAATCGCGGTAGAACCAGCCGCGCCAGGTGTGATGATGGTTGGTCGTCAGCACGAACGGGATGTCGCGGCGGCGGGCGAATTTCTGCGCGGCGAAGGTCAGCCCTTCCCGGCCCACGCGCACGTTATGGACGATGGTCGGCGGCGCGGGCATCAGCGCGGCGATGTGCGCCTCCATCTCGCGCAGGATGGCCGCCGAAATATGGTCGATGGCCTGCGACTGAAGCACACGGTACAGGTGCACCCACGAGCGCAGCGCGGCGCGCGACTCTGGCGGCAGGATGAGCTGATGCGTGGGGATGCCGTCATAGGTCACGACTGGTGCGTCGTCTGCCGGGCGCGTGGGCGCGTGCAGCGTGGTGCCCAGCAGCCAGTCCACGCGGTTGGTATTCCAGTGATACATCACACCCACCGGCTCGCTGGCAGCAAGCTCTCGTGCGAAGGCGTGGGTATGCAGTTGTGCCCCGCCGATAGCTGGCGGGTAAGATGTTATCGTCAGGAGTACTGCCACACGACCTCGCTTAGTCGTCGTTGAAGTGCTGCCACACGGTCACGATCTCATGCGCGACGCTGGGCCATGTGAATGCCCGGGCATGGGCGGCTGCTTTCCCCGCCCAGGAAGCGTGTGCATCTGCATCATAGAGCAGATGTCCCAGTTGGTCAAAAAGCGCATCGGCGTCGCCTGCCCGAAAGAGCGGCGCAGCACCGCCCGTGATCTCCGCCAGCACCGGAATATCTGACGCGATCACCGGCCGGCCGCACGCCATGCCCTCGATGACAGGCAGGCCGAATCCCTCGTACAGCGATGGCAGCACGACGGCATGGCTGAGGTTGTACAGCGCGGGCAGATCAGCATCGGGCACGTGGCCGATGAAATGGGCGCGGACACCCAACTCTTGTGCCAGCGCGACGATGCGCTGTTCGTCGGCGCTGTGCGGCTGGCCGGTCAGCACCAGGTCAGCATCGTGCAGGCGGGAGGCCGCACGCAGCAGCGTACCCAGGTCTTTGCTGCGTCCCCATGACCCCACGTACAGGAAAAACGTCTCCGGCAGGCGATACGCAGCGCGGGCATGCGCCAGCCGTGCGGCATCATCGGGATGATCCGGTGACAGCGGGCGAAAGCGCGGCTCCACCCCGCCGTAAACGACATGGATGCGCTCCCCCGGCACGCCAAATGCCTCGGCGATACGCCCGCGCATGACATGCGAGGTGGTCACGATGGCGTCTGAACGGCGCGCAAACGTCGGCATCAGCGCGCGCGCATAGGCCCCCCAGAAGCGGTCGGTGTGGCCGGGCAGGTCGATATAGGCGAGGTCAAAAAAAGTGGTGACACGGGGAGCCCCGGCCATCAGCGGGGTGAAAAAGCTGAGCGAGTGCACCAGTTGCGGCCTCTGACGGCGCACCAGGCGCGTCATGTGCACCTGCGTCTGCGCCACATGCTGGCCAAAATGCAGGGCGCGCTGGCCCAGCGTGCGGACGCCGTGCGCGTGCATCCGCCCTGCATAGTCCGGCTGGCTGAAGCTGATGCTCATATCCGGCGGCAGCGCATCCGGCAGGTGCCCGATGAGCTGGCGCGCAAAGCGGCCGATACCGGTGTGGTTCCGGTAGGCCTCGCTGGTGTCGATGAGCACCTTCACGCGTGTTTCCCCCTCATGCCCCACACACTCCCCACAGCCTGGTCGCACCGCGTGCCGGGGCGAGGACGCGCCCATGACCTCACCTTAAAGATCAATTGAACCGCCAAGACGCCAGGAGCGCCAGGATACGAATCACAGGAATTGCTTGGCGTACTTGGCGTCTTGGCGGTTAAGCGCTTTGTATTGAAGTCTGCAGGCACTCTCAACCAGCGAGGACGCGCCTTAAATCTGCTCGTAGCTCAGGCCGTAGTGATTCACGGTATCGGCCACGATCGACTGTGTGCCGGCGATCACGATGCTGCCGTCGCGGCCTGCCAGCGATTTGGCCAGCGTCAGAGCATCGGCCAGCGTTGGCGCATAACGCACGTCGCTGTTGAACTGGCCCGCGGCCGCCAGCGCATCTTTCTGGCTGGGAAACTGGAGCGTCGGGTTGCGCGCTGTTTCGGTGATGATGAGCGTTTTGGCGATTCGGCCCAGCTCGCGGTACACGCCGACATAATCTTTGTCATCGGGCGCGCCCACGATGGCGATCACCGGTTCGGTCAGGCGGCCCGTGATGCTCTTGACGAACAGCGCCGCGCTCTCGGCATTGATCGCCCCGTCCAGAAACACATTGGGCGAGGTTTCCACAAGCTGCACGCGCCCCGGCCAGATCACGTTTTTCAGGCCGTCGCGCACCGCCTGCACATATTCCGGCGTGCTGTGGTCGATGCCGGGCAGGCGCGCATGCATATTGCCCGCCGCCTGCACCGCCAGCGTGGCGTTGCCCATCTGATACTGCCCCAGCAGGCCCAGCTCCACCTCGCCATAGCGCCCCAGCGTCATGCGCAGGCCGGTCTCACTCTGGCCCACATACTGGCCCAGCTCCATCGGCGGGAACCAGTAAAATTCGGCGTCGAGCGTATCGCATTCGCGCTGCAGCACATCCAGCACCTCATGCGCCTGCGGCACGCTGTAGGCATAGCTTTGTGCCTTGATGATGCCGGCCTTGTGCCAGGCGATGCGCTCCAGCGTCGGGCCCAGCTGAAGCGGATGCTCCAGCATGATCGGCGTGAACAGGCTGACCTTGTTGGGCACCACGGCGATATCGTCAAAGCGGCCGCCGCGCCCCACTTCCAGCACCGCCGCATTCACGTGGCATTCGTCGAACCACTGCAAGCCGATGGCCAGAAAGATGCCCTGCGGGCTGAAATACTGGTTGTTGGTCAGGGTGTCTTCGATGGCATCGATGCTGGGGGCCAGGTCGCCCAGGATGCGGCAGAAATCCGCCTCCGGGATCGCCCTGCCATTCACGCGGATGCGCTCGCGCCAGCTCACCAGATGCGGGCTGCTGATCATGCCCACGGTGTGGCCGATGCGGCGCAATACGCTGGCCGTGATGGCCGTCGTGCTGCCCTTGCCCTTGCTGCCGGTGACGACCGCATATTCGCGCGGCTCGCGCACCATATCGCGCTCGGTCAGCAGGCGAATCGTAGGCCGGGTGTCACGCGTCACATCATCCGGGCCGCGATGATGCGAGCCGTGCAGCTTGCGCATCGACCGGAAGATATAGGTGACGGCTTCGGCTTCATTGGCAAAACGACTGGCAGTCATGGGCATGGCTCACATCTGTAAAGACAAACATGCGCCTGATTGTAACAGCTTCTACGCAAACCTCACGCGCCTGGCACGTTCCAGATTTCTGACCATATTTCCGACTGTTTTTCCACCTCAAATTAGAACAATTGAGCTAAATTAAACACGTGGCTGACCCGCGCCGCGGACGATTCTCTGCCGTGGCCCACCCGCCCGCAATCGTGTTCCGCCAGCAGCCGTATGGCGAGGCGCGGGATAGCCTGTTGTTCCACAAAAATCGTTCGCACACCAGGAGATACCGCCATGCACGAACCTGATGACCTGCTGGCCACCCTGCGTGGGCGCCTTCTGCGCAATGCACAGCTGCTGGCCGACGGCCTGGACGACGCGATTGAGGAGGCCTCGCTGCGCGAACGGGCGGCGGCGCTGGGCGTGGTCATCGACCGGCTGATCCGCCTGAGTGACTGGAGGCCGCATGACAGCAGCGAAGAAACGCAGGCCGTCCGCATCGAATACCAGTATCCCGATGGCACTATCCATGACGCCCCACCGTGGTCAGCGGAAGATCATGGCGTCGAAGGCGCGTTTTCGGGTCGTCGCCTGCGGACGCCGCTTCGGCAAAACCGAGCTGGGGAAATGGACGAGCCTTGAGGCGGCGCTGCGCGGTGGCGCGGTGTGGTGGGTGTCGCCCACCTACCGCATGGCCTCGCAGGTGTGGCGCGACCTGAAACGGGCGTGTCGCAGCCTGCACGGCGTGGAAGTCAACACGCAGGAGATGCGCCTGGAGCTACCCAACGGCGGCTTCATCGCCATCCGCAGCGCGCACCATCCCGAAAACCTGCGCGGCGCGGGGCTGGATTTCGTCGTGCTGGACGAGGCCGCCTTCATGACGCCGGATACCTGGCCGGAGGTCATCCGGCCGATGCTGGCCGACCGCGGCGGCGCGGCGCTGTTTTTGTCCACGCCCTACGGCCGTAACTGGTTCTGGGAGGTGTATCAGCTCGGTCAGGACGCGGCGCATCCGGACTGGGCGTCGTTCCAGTTCAGCAGCTACGACAATCCGCTCATCCCGCGCGCCGAAATCGACGCCATCCGGGCGGTCACGCAGGACCGCGTGTTCCGCGCCGAATATCTGGCCGAATTCATCGATGATGACGGGGCGGTTTTCCGGGGCATCCGTGAAACCGCAACCGCGCCGCTGCATGCCGAGCCGGTCGCCGGGCGCTTATACGTCGGCGGTATCGACTGGGGCCGCAGCCACGACTTCACCGTCTTCACGCTGATCGACAGCGTCACCCGCGAGGTGGTCGCGCTCGACCGCTTCAACAAAGTGGGTTGGGCGCTGCAGCGCGGGCGCATCGCGGCGCTGTGTGCGCGCTGGGCCCCCGCCCTGGTATGGGCCGAGGAAAACAGCATCGGGGGCGCCAATATCGAGGCGCTTCAGGCAGAGGGTCTGCCTGTGCGCCCGTTCAGCATGACCGCCGCCAGCAAGACGCCGCTGATTGAAGCGCTGGCGCTGGCAATCGAGCGCGGGGACATCCGCCTGCCCATGCCCGGCGACGCGCACGGGGACGCGCTGCTGGCCGAGCTGGCCGCCTACACCCTGGCGCGCCTGCCCGGGGGAGGACTGCGTTTCAGCGCGCCGCCCGGCCTGCATGACGACATGGTCATCAGCCTGGCGCTGGCGTGGCACGGCGTGCGCGCAGGGGGCAACAGCATGATTGGCTGGGAATAAATGCACAGGAGGGCATACGCCGATGACATCGATTTACACCGTCGCCATCGACAGCGCGGAGGACGATAGCTTCAGCGAACACATCACCGCGCGTGTGCTGTCGGCAAGTTGGCAGCTGGGCGTGACTTCGCCGGGCGAGGCGACGCTCACGCTGGACAATGCCGATGGAGCCGTCAGCGGGGCATCGTGGGCCGGGCGCTTCATGCGCATCAGCGCGCTGTCTGGCGGGCGCGACGAGGTTCTGTTCACCGGCCTTGTGACGCACATCCGGCCGGATGCCGGGGCGCAGGGCAGGCGACAGGCCATAGTAATCGCCCGCACGGCGGACATTGGCCTGTCCGGGGCACGCGCCGACCTGCCGCCGCTGGTGGATCAGCCCGCCGATGCCATTCTGCGGGCGCTGCTGGCCGGGTCTGGCCTGCGACGGCGCGCCCTGTCCCAGTGTATGGTGATCGGCTCGTCGGCCTTTGGCGTGCTGGGGCTGGCCCGCATCGCCGATGACCTGCCGATCGCGCTGGACGCCCAGCCGGGCATCTCGGCCTTTCGCTACGCCGTGTTTGACCCGGACGCGCGCGCTGACGCCGTGCTGGCGCAGGTAGTGTCAGCGGAGCGCGGCCTGTGCTTCGCCGACCGGTCTGGCGGGCTGGTCTTCGTCAACCGGCATGCGCTGCTGCTGTCTGGAACGCCTGCGCTCAGCCTGTCCGACGACATGGCCGCGCTGGCGCTGGAGCAGGCACCGGCGGTCAATCAGGCGAGCATCACCTGTGTGCCGCGTCGGCTGGGGCCGGACGATACACCGTTATGGACGTTAAATACCCCGTTACGCGTCCCTGCCCGCGCGACCGTGACCGTGCGCATCGCCTTTCGCGACGAGGACGGCGACGCGGTGGGTTGCGCCGACGCGGCTATGCTGTCGTTCACAGCGCGGACACAGCCAGCAGGCGGCGGACTGGTCAGCGTGGCGGGCAGCATCACCGATACATTGGCCTCCGGCGCAGTCGTCAGTTTCAGCAATCCGTCCGCCGTGACAGCCTGGATTCAGGCAGGCGCGCAGGTCGTCGGGACGCCCGTCATCAGCGATGGACGCCTGCGCGTCAGCCATGAAGACCAGGAGGCGATCACGCGCTACGGCCTGCACGCCCTGTCGCTGGAGCTGCCGCTGCTGGCCGACGCCGACGAAGCGGCCGAGCTGGCGCGCTTTGAAGTCGGGCGCGGCGGCGATCCTGTCCTCAGCACGACATCGGTGACGCTCGACCTGCGCGATCACCCGTCCGCGCTGGCCGTCAGCCTGATGGACATCATCGCCATCAGCGAAGCGCACACCGGGCACAGCGCGCACTACCGCGTGCTGGGCGAGGCGCATACGGTCGATCTGGCGGGGACGCGCCATCGCCTCACCTTCACGCTGATGCGCGCCGATGATACGGCGTTCTGGGTGCTGGGCAGCGGCGCCCTCGACGCCCGCACCGCACTCGCCATTTGACCTTATCCCTTACGCATTACTCATTACTTATTACTCGTCACGCATCACTCAGCACTCAGCACTCAGTACTCAGCACTTTCCCTTAAGGAGCTTCCCATGCCCGATATCTGGACCGCACCACGCACATGGACGACCGGCGAAGTCGTCACCAGCACGCTGATGAACACCCACCTGCGCGATAATCTGGAGCATCTCAAAGCCCGCGTCGAGACGCCAGCAGCCAGCGCATCCGCCCTCAGCGTCGCCAGCTACAGCACCTCCAGCACCTCGTTTGTCGATGTCGACGCGACCAATCTGTCCCTCGCGCTGACGACGACCGGCGCGCCTGTATTATTCGGCTTTTCGGGCAGCGTCAGCGCGGCGGCTGGCGGCGTGAACTGCTACTTCGACCTGCTGCTGGACGGCGCGCGCATCAGCGGCGTCTCGGCCGGCAGCGTGCATGTCACCACCGGCACGGCGGGAGAGCACAGCGCCGTGTGCTTCGTCGGCGTGCGCGCGCTGGCCGCCGGGGCGCATACCGTCAAATTGCAGTGGCGCGTCGGAAGCAGCACCGCAACCTTCGGCAGCGTGCCGCTGGGCCTGTTCGCGCTGGAGATGTCCTGAAAAACCACATGGTTACACAGGCGGGAAAGTGGTACAGTGAAGTGAGAAGGGGCGACACAGGGTGTCGCCCATCGTAGCACGCGGGCAAGGCAAATGAACAAGGAAATCTCGATCACATTCATGAGCGGCCCGCTGGACGGCAAGACGCTCCGATTTGAACAGCCAGAGCCTTCCGAGGAGCTGGTGCTCACCATCGGCCGGCGCGATGGCTGCGATATCCACCTGCCGTTCGACAATCAGGTGTCACGCCTGCATGCGCGGCTGGGCTGCCACATCGAAACCATCACCAGCAGCGAAAGCGTGGCCGAGCCCTACGTGATGTCGTTCTGGCTGGAAGACCTGAACAGCCGCAACGGCACTTTCATCGAGCGCGATAAAAAGACCATTCGCGGCAAAGTCAGCCTGCGTCCGGGGACGATCTTCCGCATCGCCCGCACCTGGATGCGCCTCGACGTCCCGCTTTCCCTGTAACCAGGACGCCAACCGATGCTCACTCTCTCGCGCCTTTCCCCGCACGTGCTGTACATGCCTGCCGACGACCCGGACCGGCCCGCCTTGTGCGCCGTCACCGGCTCACGCGGCACGCTCATGCTTGACGCCGCCGCGTCTGACGCGCATGCGCGCCTGTTCCTGGATGAGCTGCGTGATGAGGACATTCCAGCGCCGCGCTTCGTCGCGCTGACGCACTGGCATTGGGACCATGTGTTTGGCGCGGCAGAAATCGGCGCGCCGGTCATCGCCCAGCGCCAGACAGCCGCGCAGCTGCGCGTGATGGCCGGCCAGTCGTGGGACAATGCCGCGCTGGCGGCACGCGTGCAGTCGGGCGAGGAAATCGCCTTCTGCGAGGAAAATATCCTGCTGGAGCTGCCCGAGCCGCGCCACGTGCGCATCGCCCAGGCCGATATCGTGTTCGACGGCCATCTGTCGCTCGACCTGGGCGGCGTGACCTGCGAGATTCATCTTGTCGGCGGCGACCACGCGGCCGACGCCTGCGTCATGCACATCCCCGAAGACGGCGTGCTGGTGCTGGGCGACTGCCTGTATGATGCCATTTACGCGCCCGTGCGCCACCTCACCCACGCGAAGCTGCTGCCTCTGCTGGACCGGATTGCGTCGTTTGGCGCATCGGTGTTCGTAGAGGGCCACGGCCGCGAACCGAATTCTGCCGACTCGATGGCCGAGCTCATCGCGAAAATGCGCGCCGCCTGCGCCGTCACGACCGACTCGGCGACCAGCAGCGACGACGCGCTGACCGCCTACGAACGCGTGACCGGCCATGTCCCCGACGAGGACGCCCGCGAGCTTATCGCGGCGCTGATCGCCGGCCACGCGTTCGCATAAACGCGCTCAGGCGTGCGCCTTCAGTGACGTACCCTCTTCAGCCGGTTCCTCGGCCTGCTGAATCACCGGCCGTGAGGTGAGCTGCCCGCCGCGCACCGTCGCGCCGATCACTAGCGCCGCGCTGACCAGCACGATATTCTTGATGATGTACTGCCCCTCCAGCGTGGGCGCGATCGGGAACTGCGTCCAGGTTTCCGCCGGGAACAGGAACAGCGGCGTGATCGTGCCAGCCATCTGCGCCAGCAGCAGCAAAATCGTGACACGCATGAAGCGGCCCGAAATCAGCCCCAGTCCGATCAGCACTTCCCAGGCGGCTAGCACCGGCAGCGAGAGCTGCGGCCCCACGATGCCAAACGTCAGCGTCTCAATGGTGCGGGCGGCCAGGTCCTGCGCCGGGCTCATGTCGGGGAAAAACTTGAGGATGCCAAACCAGAAAAACACCAGGCCCACGCTGACGCGCAGGAACAGGATGCCATAGCGGGCCATCCACGCGGTCACGCGCCGGTCGATCTGATTGAACTGTCGCACTGCAAACATTACGCTATCTCCACTTACCTGTCGGACGACACCCTTACATTGTGACAAATTTCACTTAGGGGCATATGAGAACGCGCTGTATATTCGCGAGGCACCCCGATTTTTGGGTGTCGTGCAACCTGCCGGGCCAGCCTCACGTACACGGGTATACGCTATAATACGCGGCGATCACGCACGCACAGGCACAGAAAGGCCTCCCTTGAAAAAACTGCTTCTCGCGGGACTGATGCTGATGACCGGAGTGCTGGCCGCCTGTTCCGGCGGTGACACGTCCCGCCAGGCCACGCCCGACCCCCTGACTCTGACCACGCAGGCCGCCACGCTCATCCGCAGCGCCGAGACTTTTCGCCTGGATGTGACGCAGACCGGCCCCGACTATGAAATCTATACCGACTTCGGCGCAGTGCTGTTCCGCCGGGCCACCGCCCAGTATGTGACGCCGGGCACGATGCAGGCAGCCGTCCGCGTGAGCGCGGCGGGGATTCCCGTGGATGTGGATGTATTCGCGCAGGGGCTGGACCAGTGGTTCCGCGCTATCTGGACCGGCAACACCTGGGTCAATGCGGCCTTCGCGCCCGGCTTCGACCCGCAAACGCTGATCGCCGAGGACACTGGCTTCCAGGCCGCCCTGGGCGCGGTCATCGACATCGCCTACATGGGCGAGGAATCGCTGGAGACGGGCATGTCGGTGCAGCATCTGCGCGGCACCGTGGCCGGCGACGCGGTCAATTCGCTGCTGGTGGGGCTGATCGGCGTCAGCGGCACCCCGCAGATCGATCTGTATATCGAGACCGAAACCGGCTATCCGGCGCGCATCGCCCTGACCGAGACCGAGTGGGCCGATGGCTCGCAGGCCGACGAGCCGCGCGTGTGGACGATTGACATCACCGACATCAACGCGGCGCCCGCGCTCGATGTTCCGCCGGGGGCTGGCGCTACCCAGGCCGAGGCCACCGCTGAAGCCACGCCTGAAGCGACAGCCGAAAGCACGCCCGACGCATGAGCGCCGTGACGACATCGCGCGCCCGCCCGAATCCATGGCTGATTCTGCTGCTGGTCGCCATCCCTGTGTTCATCGGCTCGCTGGACCTGACGATCGTCTCGGCGTTCCTGCCGGAAATCATCGTCCAGCTGGAGCTGCCCATCCAGAACGTGATCGACGACGCGGCCTGGGTCGTGACCGGCTATCTGCTGGCCTACACCGTCAGCATGACGTTTATGGGCCGCCTGAGCGACATCATCGGCCGCCGCCGCACCTATTTCGCCTGCCTGGTCATCTTCCTGATCGGCTCGTTCATCGTCGCCGAGGTCGATCCGCAGGCGCGCAGCGGCATCGCAGGCTGGCTGTATAACGCGGCCTTCCGCATCACCGGCGAACGACCGGACGCAGGCGGCATCGCCCTCATCACCATCATCATCGGGCGTATCGTGCAGGCGCTGGGCGCTGGCGCGCTGGTGCCGGTCAGCCTGGCGCTGGTGGGCGACATGTTCCCGCGCGAGAAGCGTGCCCAGCCGCTGGGCATCATCGGCGCGATCGACACGCTGGGCTGGGTACTCGGCCATTTGTACGGCGGCATCATGGTCAACTTTTTCGCCGCCAACGCGCTCGGCTTCGAGAATCTGTTCGCCTCGCTGGGGCTGAACTGGGATGTCCCCGACTGGCGCTGGCTGTTCTGGATCAATATCCCGGTCACGCTGATCGCCATCGTCGTGACTGCTTTCGCCCTGCGCGGCGTCAAACACGAACGCAGCAAGGCGCGCTTTGACCTGCTGGGCGCGCTGCTCATCGCCGGATCCATCACCTGTCTGGTGCTCGGCCTGGGCGCCAATATCGAGATTTCGTCCAGCGCCAGCTCGTTCACTGACCTGGGCGGGCTGCCGCCCTATGCCGCGCCGCTGCTGGCCGCCGCTGCTGTCATGTTCGCCGCGTTTGTGTTCGTGGAGCTGCGCCACCCGTACCCGCTGTTTGACCTGCGGCGCATCGTGCGCGGCAGCACCGGGCGCGGCTCGCTGGTGAATCTGCTGGTGGGCTTCTGCCTGATGATCGGGCTGGTCAGCGTGCCCATCCTGGTCAATATCCGCGTAGCCGACGCCACCAACCTGAGCGCGGCCGCCCTGCAGGTGGGCATCCTGCTCAGCGCGTTCACCGTGCCGATGGCGCTGGCGGCGATTCCCGGCGGCTGGCTGGCCGCCCGCGTGGGCTATGGCCGCGCCGCCAGCATCGGGCTGGGGCTGGCGCTCATCGGCTTCCTGCTGATCTGGCGCACGTGGACGCTGGACATGAGCGACGCGCTGGTCGCGGTGCAGATGGCGATCGTCGGCATCGGCATCGGCCTGACCTTTTCGCCCATCAGCGCGGCGGTCATCAACGACGCCGAAGACGACCGGCTGGGCGCATCCTCGGCGCTGGTCATCATCATGCGCCTGCTGGGCATGACCATCAGCATCAGCCTGCTGACGGCGCTGGCGTCGCAGCGGCTGGGCATCCTGGCCGCCGCCGAGCTGGGCGCCGAGGTGGTCGATCCGTTTGCCGCCATCGACGTGTATTCGCGCCTGACCGTGCAGGTGCTGGGCGAAATCAACCTGGTCGGCGCGATTATCTGCATCGTCGCGCTGATCCCGGCGTGGCGGCTGGGCAAACGCATCGTTTCAGGGGGCGGGTGAAACTCACCACGCGCTTTGTCCGATTCTCTCTCTTGAGGAACGGACGAGGCAGGCCTCGTCCCTACAAATGGTTGCCCGTGTAGGGACACGGCCTGCCGTGTCCGCGCTGGCAAAACCCATTTAATTTCAGGCCGGACGAGGCTGGGCCTGGCTCACGCCCGCTTCACGGGCTGAAACAGCGCCGTATCAAACGCGTCCATCTCGTCATCGCGCAGGGCCAGCAGGGCCGCCTTCACGCGGGCGGCATCGGCCCGCAGCGCGGCCACATCCACCGTCTGGCAGACATCGGGCAGGTCGGCCAGCCAGCGTTCGGCGCGCAGCAGCATCTTGACCGCGCCGCGTCGGTTGCCCCGCGTCGCCTGATAATAGGCCACCCCCACCTGCAGGATGCCCTGGTACAAATCACGGATGCGCCGCGGCTCGTCGCGCCACAGCGCCTCCAGCAGGTCATGCTGAAGGTAGTATTCGCCGCTGTTGAACAGGGAAATCGCCTCTTGCGCGCGCGGCGGCAGCGGCTCGCTGCATGCATCCATCAGGCCGCTGCTCAGCGTGTTTCGCGTGAGCGGGTCAGCGCCGCCTGAATCTGCTGCAACAGCGACTCGCGCGTGACCGGTTTCATCAGGAAATCGGTCACGTTCTGGTAGGCCGCCTGCAAACGCTGGTCCTCGACCGACATGAGGATGATCGGAATCGCAGCCGTCACCGGCCGTTCGCGCAGGGCCGCCACCAGCGCAAAGCCGTCCATGTCGGGCATCAGCACATCGCTGATAATCACGTTCGGCACATAGCGCAGCGCCAGCTCAACCGCCTGATTCGGGTCGGTCGTGGCGATGAGCTGATAGGCATCCTCGTCCAGATAATCGCGCAGCAGATACAGCGCCTCCGGGTCATCGTCCACGGCCAGCACGCACACGCGATTGTCTTTGACTGGCTCGCCGCCCAGCATGGGCGCGGCAGGAACCAGCACGGTGAAGGCGCTGCCGCCCGGCGGCGGGGCATCCACCCACACATAGCCCCCTTGCAGCGCGATCATCTTGCGCGTGATGGCCAGCCCCAGCCCGGTGCCGCCATATTCGCGCACCACGCTGCCGTCCACCTGGCGGAAGCTGTCGAAGATCGCGTCGCGCTGGTCCGGCGGGATGCCAATGCCGGTATCGCTTACGGTGATGGCCACCCACAGGCCGTCAGCCGCATTCAGCCGTGCCGGGGGGCGCAGCCCGCTGTCAGACGAGCCATGCACGATGCGCTCCGGGCGCACATGCACCAGCACGCCGCCGACATCGGTAAATTTGATCGCATTGTCCAGCAGATTGCCCAGCGCACGGTCCAGCAGCAGCGGGTCGGCATAGGCGGACAAATCGCCTGTCCCCAGCCGCAGCTCCAGGCGCAGGCCTTTCGCGTCGGCCTTCTCGCGGTAGCGCGACAGCGTCGTCTCGGCCACCTCGCTGGCCATCATAATCTGCGGGTGGGCATCCACCTGGCCGGTCTCCAGGCGCGAGAAATCGAGCACATCCCCGATCAGATTGAGCAGATGCCGGCCGCTGGCCCCGATGCGCTGCAAACGGTCCGTCTGCGCCTCGACCAGCTCGCCATAAAAGCCTTCGACCAGCATATCGGTGTAGCCGATGATCGCGTTCAGCGGGGTGCGCAGCTCGTGGCTGATATTGGCCAGAAACTCATTCTTCAGCTTGTTGGCCACCACAGCTTCTTCGTACAGCGCGGCGTTGCGCACGGCCATCGCCACCTGCCCGGCGATAGTCATCACCGTCTCGCGTTCTTCTTCCGTGAAATGGCGCGGCTTGATGGTGCTGTCCAGGCCGATGCTGCCCAGGAATTCATCGCCGATAATCAGCGGCGCAAACAGCGTGGAGCGGGCGCCGGTCGATTCCAGCACCTCACGCGTGGGCGCGTCCAGATTCTCAATTTCCGTCTCGCTGACCGAATAGGCCAGCCCGCCTTCGCGCAGGCGGCGCATATTCGCGTTGTCTTCCAGTGTCATAGCGGTGCCCGCCACGCCCCAGTCGGGATACTCCGACACGACGCGCGCGCTGTGGCCGGTCTCGTCGACCATCATGATGCCGCAGTGATCGACCTCAAACAGCTCGGTCAGCAGTTGGGCGGTGGTATTCAGCACCTGCTGCTGGTCCAGCGAGGCGGCGATCATCGCGCCGATGCGGTGAATCAGCGTCAGGCGGCGCGCATTGCGCAGCTGGGCGTCCAGGCTGGACTCATAGCTCATGCGGGCGCGGGCGCTGTCCACCGCGACGGCTGCCTGGCGCGCCAGCGCAAACGCGATGCTGGCCGAATTATCGGAGTAATAGCGCGGCTCGGCCTTGCCCAGCACGATGATGCCCACGGGCTGGTCGCGCACCACCATCGGCAGGCCCATCCACGAATGCAGATGGTCGGCGCCGGGGATGCCAGCAAAGCCTTCCCAGCCGGAATGCCGCTGCGAGTCGTTGAGGACGACCGGCATGCGGGCGACAAACGCCTGGCGCAGCGGATTTCGCGCATTCAGCATGATGACGCCACCGCGCGGAAAGTCATCCGGCTGCGACGAATAATACATCTGGTAGCGCTCGCCCACGGCGCTTTCGCCCTCAGACAGCAGCAGTGCCGCGCTGTCTGCGCCCACCAGCCGCGAGAGCTGCTCGATGATCGTCTCCAGCGCCTCGTCCGGGTCATTGGCACGGGCGACCACCTGGCCGGCCTCCATCAGCGCGTTCAGAAGCTGCCGCCGCGACCGGTCCGATGCGCGCATGCGCCGGTTTTCCATGCCCAGCGCCAGCTGCGACGCGATGCCATAGATCAGGTTATAGCTGGTGTCGTCAAAATGGTTCGGCTCGCCGCTGCTCACGCTGAACAGGCCAAAGACCTCGTTGTCCTGCCCGCGCAGAGGCACGCCAATCCACGAGCGCGCCCACCCGCCTGGCTCCAGGCTGTCGGGCACGATATTCATCGAAATCAGTTTTTCGGGGTCGGCCTCGACATCAGGGATGAAAATCTCGCGCCCCAGATCGACCACGGCGCGGCTGTAGCCCCCCAGCGGAATCGGCTCGTACGGCTGGCGGATGCCTTCCTCGCACACGATCGGCAGCGACAGCATGCCCGTCTCGCGCTGATACAGCCCGAGGTAAAAAGACACATCAGGAAAGATGGCGTACAGGTGATCGTACAGCTCGTCCCACAGCGCCTGTTCGTCGTCCATGCGGCTGGTCAGCAGGCGGCCGATGCCCTGCAGTTCGAACATGATACTGTTGAGATCGTGCGATACGCGTCCGAAGTCGTCGAAAGCCATAGTCCCAGAACTTATTGAGTGAATGCAGCGTCGTCTACAATGGTGCTTTAACCCAGAGATTACTGCCAACTGCGTGTGCCTGACAGTGAGAATCTTGTTACAATGAAGAGACAGTCAGAGGCGACTGCGGCATCATTACAGACACGCCTCGCTGAATTCATTGTAGCATTCTTCCGTTGAATACGGATAAAGACATGCGCGCCAGCCCAAATCGCGGCGCACTTACACACGCAGGGTGATGATGACATTTTCGTGCCTGTATTTCCAAACTGAGACGCTGACGCCGGCCGACCTGCTGGCGCTGCTGCGCGAGGTCGTCACGGGGGCGGGCTACACGCCGTTTAACCCGTTTGGCGGCCTGCCCACAAAGCACTATGCCGAGCAGGTGCGCCTGTTCGTGTGCCCGCGCCAGGGCGACAGCATCCGCGCCATCGGCTATGTGCAGGATGCGCTGCTGCCCGCTATCGCCGCACGCCATCCGTTCACGCTGCTCAGCCTGCGCGGCGACAGCCCGCGTTTCGAGGCCTGGGACGCATCCGGCCGGTCTGATGTGACGCTGGTCGCCGCAGGCACATCGGTCGCCCAGACAGCGGCCCAGCCGGACGATATCTTTTCGGTGCTGCCCGACGATGTGCGCCGCATGAATCCCGATGCCGGGCAGGCCAAGAAAATGTTCAGCCGCATGAGCAAGACCCTGCTGGGCAAGTCTGGCGGCGAAGACCAGCGCGAGGCGGCCATGTCGCTGTTGACGTCGCGCGATCCCGATGCGCCCGACTGGAACAGCGAGGCCGGCCAGCGCCTGCGCGCCTGCACCAGCGCCTTCGGCCTGCCCGACCCGCACACGCCCGACTTTGATGCGCTGCGCAATGCCTATGCCCTGCACGAGCGCAAACGCCGCCGACCGAATGCCTCCAGCCTGCCGGGCGATGCCGAAAGCATGGCCGCCCTGCCCGACGCGCTGGAATATCTGCCCCTGTATGCGGGAAAAGGATAGGCCACTTATGTCTGTACAGGACCGCAAACGCTGGGATGAGCGCTACAAAGCGGCGGCCAGGGTGGCCCTGCCCGCGCCCGACCCGCTGCTGTTTCAGTTCACGCCGCCGGTGACGAGCATGCGCGGTGAACAGCGCGCGCTCGACCTGGCCTGCGGCATCGGCCAGAACGGGCTGTGGCTGGCCGGTCAGGGCTACAGCGTCGACCTGCTCGATATCAGCCGCGAGGCACTGCGCCGCGCCCAGTCCGAGGCCCATGCGCTGGGCCTGCGCCGCGTCAATTTCCTGCAGGTGGACCTGGACGAGGCCGCGCTGGCCACCGAAGCCTATGACCTGGTGTGCGTGTTCCGCTACTTTCAGCGCGACCTGCTGCCGCGCATCCGCGAATGTGTCAGCCCCGGCGGGCGCGTCATCTACCAGACGTATACCGTGGCCGCCCTGCGCGAGTTACCAGAGCTGAATCCGCGCTATCTGGCGGAACAGGGCGAGCTGGCCGGGGCGTTTGCAGACTGGGACATCCTGCGTTCTGACGAAAGCGAGCTGTTCGACCAGGTGGTCGCGCTCAAGCCGGATAACCGGGGCGATGGCGACGGATTCGGCGGGTTTTAAGCAGCCAACCTCACCCCAAAACCCTGACGGGTTTTTGCCCCTCTCCACAACGTGGAGAGGGGCGGTTGAGCGCAGCGAAACGGGGTGAGGTTGGAAATCCCCCTCACCGATGCGCCTCGACCACGCAGGCCTTTTCCAGCGCGGCCAGCGGCGCGGCCAGCCGCCCCGTGCAGGTGAGGAACAGATGCCTGCGCGAGCGCGTCATGGCGGTAAACAGGCGGCGCTTGAGCGCGGCTGTTTCCTCGTCGCCCGCGTCCGGCGGAAACAGGCCGTTCACGTCAGGGATAAATACGCTGGTGAATTCCAGCCCCTTTATGCGCGCAAAGCCATCGACGAAAATGCCCTGCTCCGACAGCGCCCGAAAGCCCCAGCGCCGCAGCGATAAATCGTGCAGCAGCACGGCGATATTGTGCGCGGCCACGCCTTTTTCGCGCAGGAACGCGATGCGCCGCGTGATGAAGGCCATCTCGTCCTCCGGGCCAGCGCACAGCACCACCGACGGCGCAGGCCCGCGGCTGAGCGCCATCGAGCGGAAATTCGGCCGCGTCAGACCGGCAGCTTTCGACAGCACCGGGTCAGCGCCGATCAGGGCGTGCGCCGCGCTGCTCACCTCGTGCGTGGAGCGAAACGGAATCTCCAGCGTGATCGTGCGCGCCGGGTTGAGCGTGATGCCGCGCTGCGACCAGGTGTAGTGCGTGAAAATCGTCTGCGCCTCGTCATCACACAGGAACAGCTCGCCGTCAGGCCTGAGCAGCAGATCGACCAGCCGCATCCACGACGGGGCGAAGTCCTGCGCCTCATCGATGAAAATCGCGTCATAGGCCGCCAGATACGGATGATCGGGCTGGCCCAGCAGGCGCGCCGCCGCCAGCGCAGGCGTGTCCGCGAAGTCGTACCACGGCTCGCCCTGGGCATAACGTGCCGCCTTATAGGCCGCATAACGGTTGAAAATCGTGTTGATGATGGCGCGCCGGTCGCGCGTCAGCGGGATATGCCTGCCCTCACGCGAAATCTCGAAATAGGCCTCATCGGTCAGGCAGCCGACTTCACGACGCCATGCCAGTTCCTCGGCCACGTAGCCTGTCTCCAGCCTAAGCACGGCCAGTTCATCAGCGGCATGGCGGCCCAGCCAGGCGCCCGTTTTGATCGGCGTCTGCCAGTCGGGCAGCAGCAGGCGGCGGCAGATGCGGTGAAACGTCGCCACCTCGAACAGCGGCGGCGGGTCATCCGGCGCATGAAAGCCCGGCGCAGTCTCATCCATGTCGGCCGTGTCATAGGCATCGACCGCATCCGAGAAGTCAAGCAGGGCGTCGCGCTGATGCGCCCGGTCGAGCGCAGCCAGGCGCTGCTGAATGTCAGCGGCCAGCAGCTTGTTGAACGACAGCACGAGGATACGCTGGTCGGGATGCTGGGCGCGCAGGCGGCTGGCGCGCCGGGCCAGCACCAGCGTCTTGCCGCTGCCCGCGACCCCTTTCAGGCGGCGGATGTCCCGGCCCGCGGGCGCAGCCTGCTCCTCGGCAAACAGGCTGACGGTCCGCGGCAGGGTGCGCGCCAGCGGCAGATTGACGGCTGTCTCCTGCTGCAATGTCAGGATGCCCAGCCACTGCCCGCGCTCATTAGTAATCGTCAGCGATGGGTCGAGGACTTCACGCAGGATTTCGCGCACGTCCAGCGGCAGCGGCGCGGGAATGATGAAGCGCCACGGCAGCGCGCGAATCGTTGTCGCCAGTGCCGCGCTGCTGGCCAGCTTCTCGCGGCCCACCACCACGCCGCGCGGCCAGATGCCCGCGTCTTCTAATTGTGTCACGGCGGCCTGGGCGATATAGGGCAGCGCGACCATCACCTGATAGGGGAATTTCAGCAGGGTGCGCCCGCGCCCCGATTCCCACAGACCGTGGTGCTGTTCAAATTTCTTGTGCAGCAGGTAGGCATAGCGTTCGGCCTGCGCGATCGGGTCCGGCATGATGTCCGGCTCACCGCCAGCGCGCAGGATATGCACCTGGCGGTCACGCACGCCGGTGATCGTGCGCCAGTCCTTGACCTCGATCACCAGCACGCCCCGGTCGGCATCGATGACGACGAAGTCCGGCTTGCCAGAGTCGAACGCGGTCACGATGCGCGGCTCGTGGCGATAGAAATACGTCTGTCGGCTCAGGCCGTCCAGCAGCCGGGCGATATGCTGTTCACCTGCTGTCAGCGGCATCATGGCGCGCTGGTCAGCCGTGCGCTCTCAGCACGTGCACGGCGATTTCGGGACGGCAGTTGAAGCGGATCGGCGCGCTGGTCATGCCCAGCCCGCGATGCGCATACAGCAGCATATCCCCCACCATGTTCAGCCCCTCGACATAGCGCATGCCATAGCGCGGCAGGCCGAAGCTCGTCAGGAATGGGACGCGCACCTGCCCGCCGTGGGCATGGCCGGAAAGCTGGAAGGCAAAACGGCGCGTGGGCGCGGCCACATCGGCAAAGTCCGGCTCGTGCGCCAGCAGGATATGGACGCCATCGCCCGCCGGAAGCGCGTTCAGCACCTCATCCAGGCGCGGCCTGCGCCGATACAGGCTGTCCACCCCGGCAAACGTCAGCGCGGCAGCCGATGCCGACTTTTTGCGCCCGCCGCGCGGCCCGCGATAGAGCGTATGCACGGCGTTATTGAGCACCGTCACCCCGCCCGCCTCGACAGCACCGATGACCGCCTGCACATGGCCCAGCCGGTCATGATTGCCCAGCACGCCCAGCTTGCCATCGGGCGCTTCCAGCGCGGCCAGCACCCGCGTCAGCGCCGCGCCGTCAAACGGCTTGTCGGCGGTGACAAAATCGCCCGTCAGCACCACGATGTCGGGCTTTTCAGCATTCGCCAGCGCGACCACTTCCATCAGCCGCGCCTCGTTGGTCACGTCGTCCATGTGCAGGTCAGACAGGTGGACGATGGTATAGCCGTCAAAGGCGGCGGGCAGGCGCGACAGGCGAATCTCGTGGCGCGTCACGTCCCAGCGGAACGGCTCGATGAAGCGGGCATAGGCCAGCGCAGCGCCGCCCAGGGCCGCGCCAGCCAGCAGTCCAATCGTCGTTTTTACATTCACAGCAGTGGTGTCCTTACCCCGTTGTCGGGCCAGCCTGCCCCACGCCGCGCAACCAGTCAAAGCCTATAAACAGGCCGGTCAGTGTGGAGATGACATCGATCGTACCATCGCGCATCAGCCCGCGCACCTCTTCAGGCGGCAGCACATGCACGGCGATCCGCTCCAGCGGGTCCAGATAAGGCTGACTGGACAGCGCGCAGCCAGTCACGCCCACCAGATGCACGCGGATATTCGTGCGCGCCGGGCTGACGGGCAGCACGCCCAGCAGGTGAAATGCTTCTACAGGGGCCTCGTAGCCGGTTTCCTCGCGCAGCTCGCGGCGCGCCGCAGCAATCGCGTCGTCATCGGTGGGGGAAAACTGGCCGCCAGGGATTTCCAGGCACGCCCGCCCCAGCCCATGCTTGTACTGCTCCACCAGCACGATACGCCCGTCATCGGTCACGGCAAACACGCACGCCACGTCTGGCTCGCGCAGCACGAAATAATCATCGATTTCCAGGCCATCCGGCAGACGGCAGGTGTCGCGCTGCACATGGATATAGCGGTTGCGGATGAGCGTCTCCGAGCTGAGCCGCTCCCAGTGGGGCATCGTGAACGCGAATGGCATCCCCGGCTACCGCGCCACAAAGTTGCTGAGCAGCGTGCCCAGCGTGGTGCTGAGCAGCGTGACCACGCCCGTGGTCAGCAGCGAGATCAGCACGTAGCCGATGATGAACGACAGGCAGCCCATCGCCACGCTGAAGTCGTAGGCTTTGGCGATGCGCCCCAGCGTCTGAAACTGGATGTAAAACGACAGGATCACCAGCGGCAGCACGAAGCACAGGATGACCGGCGATGCCTGCGAGATGAAGAACATGGCGATGGTGACATAGCTCAGCACGTACAAAATCGGCTGCAGGCGCACCTGCACGCGCGTGACCTGCGCGGTCATGTTGGTATAGGTGCCCTTGCCGCCCAGCATCATTGTCGCCACCAGATGCACGCCGCCCATCTGAATCAGCAGGCCGATGACGGTGCTCACGCCGATGACCAGGCTGAACAGCAGCAGCGCCGGCGTGCTGAAGCCATTGGCGATGGCGTCTGGCTGAATCGGCAGCGAGTCGGCAAAGACTTCATTGGCCGTGTAATCGCCAAAGCTGCCCAGAAACGCCTGCGAGAGCACGAGGAAGCTGAAGAACGTGCCAAAGGTAGCGACGAAGAAATACAGCACCAGGTCAAAGCTCAGCGACCCCCAGCCGATCTGTTTGGTCTCGCTGACGTGCTTCTCTTTGCGTTCCTGTTTCTGTTTCTTGGTGGCGACTTCCACGAAATTGGTGCGTTCGCTTTTGTCGATAATCACGCGCATCGCGCCGTTCCCGTCCAGGCCGGTCACGGCTGCCGCGATGCTCTCGAAGTATTTGTCATTGATGAGGTTCGGGTCAAGGCTCAGCGCCTCGGTCAGCATCTTGAGGGCTTTGGCATTCTCGCCGCGCATATTCAGCGACAGCGCCGATTCCACCGACCCCTTGGCGCGCTCGCGCACGTCAGGCGGCACATTGTACTTGCGTCCAGGGATTGGCCCTTTGCCTTTTAGTTCATCCTCGATGTCGTCGGCGGCTGTGCGCGGGGCCTGTTTCTTTTCCAGCGCATCCAGCCCGCGCACGCTCGTGCCCGCGATGGCGGCAGCGGCGGTCGCCCTGCCGATCAGGTCATCCAGGTCCGGGTCATCGTCCTCGACAGCATCGGAAGCGCGAAAGGGCGTGAGCTGCTCGAAGTCCACTTCATCCAGGTCCACCGTGAAGGCGGACACCGACTTGCCGCTGGTGGACATGCCGGTGCCTGACAACAGGTCGTCGGTTTCCGGCATCTCGACAGCAGGCGACTGGGCGGACGCAGTGGTCTCGCGCTTGCGGATGGCCAGGCCAGCCTTGCGGGCCAGCTCGCGCAGATCAGGATCAGGGTCGGTACGATACACTTCTGCCAATGCGGGCAGCAGTGATGACGTTCCTGATTTGCCTATTGCGATGATCGCCTGGCGACGTGTGGCAGAGTCGGCGGCTTTGAGCTGCGCCAGAATGCGATCAAACATGCATCTATCCTTCCCCCCGAAGAACAGGCATTGTCAGGCGTTGTGCCGCCTCACAATTGAAATCCACCCGTCACATGGACAATTTTCTGACGGTAGTTATGCACGTAGTCCTGCAGCTTTTCGAACAGCGTCTGCCAGTCCGGGCTGTTCAGGATGCCGCGCATCACATCTATATCCTTGGCGATACCTTCGGTCATGATCTGCGGCGCATCTTTGGTGCGGCTGTACACGGTGTACCACGCGCCGCTGGGCTGAAGGCCCAGCTTCTGGATGCCGGGCACCCATTCGCGCACCACAAACTCAAAATACTCCTGATCACGGCCTGGCTTGATATCCCAGTGCATCAACAGCTTAACGCTCATAATCCCGTTTGCCCTGCTGCTAGTTCCATACCCTGCGGATTCAGCACCACGACCTGCGGCTGTTCCGGCAGGTCACTGGCCGAGATTTTGAGTATATCCATTTCTACCACTTTACTCACACCCATGACCTTGAGAAATTTCTCCACAGGCTCCAGTTCGAAGGCCAGGCCGGGCAGCGCATAGTGCATTGGGATGATGAAGTGCGGCTCGATCAGCGCGACCAGCTCGGCGGCCTGGGCCGCTTTCAGCGCGCTGCCCCCGCCCACCGGCACCAGCAGCACATTCACTTCGCCCAGGTTTTCAATCGTCGATTGTTCCGGCACATAGCTCAGGTCGCCCAGGTGCAGCACGCTCAGCGTGTCGTAATTGATCATGAAGCCGACATTACGCTGCGGCGGCTCGGTCGTCACGTTATGCAGCGCCAGCCCGGAGACAAACACATTGCCGATTTCATATTCACCGGGGCTGCGCAGCACGCGCATGTCTGATTTGACCGCTTCCAGATAACCGTGGCCGGCGCTGTCGTGGCTCACCGTCACCACATCGGCCTTCAGCTTCAGCGGCGGCAGCCCAATGCTCTCATGAAAGGGATCCGTCACCACGCTGATGCGCCCGCGCTCACTGATGCGGAAGCAGCTGTGTCCATACCACGTAATTTCCAATTCGCCCGTCCCTTTAACAAGCTGCCCACAGCATGGGCAGCACTGATGACTGTCACATTCGGTATATCATTATACCCGAGATTGCTGCGAATGAGTAGGGAAGCACAGAAATTTTGTTCTATCAACCAGAGTCATTGACGCCGGTTTTATCCGGCAGCGGCACCGCCCGGCAGGCGGAAAATCACTACAGCCTGGGCATCACGCCGGATGGCTCGCGAAACTACCATAACGGGCAGGTGTGCGATTACGTGGCGCGCGACGGCGACCAGGCGCGTATGCAGTTCATGCTGCGTCCGCCGCTGACCATTCGCCTGCGCGCCCAGGCCTTTGCCGAAGCGAACCAGCTCGTCGGCACAGCCGGCTTCGGCCTGTGGAACCATCCGTTCTCGCCCGATGCCCGCCGCATGCCCCGCCTGCCGCGCGCGGCCTGGTTCTTCTTCGGCGCGCCGCCCAACGATATGCAGCTTGCACACGGCCAACCGGGCAGCGGCTTCAAGGCGGCCGTCATCGATGCGCTCAACCCGCGCGCGCTGGCACTGGCCCCGTTTGCCCTGCCCGCCGCCCTGCTGATGCGCTCGCCGCGCCTGTATGACGCGTTCTTTCCGCGCATCCAGCGGGCGCTGAAAATCGCCCAGACCCCGCTGGACGAGGGTCTGCTTTTCCAGCCGCACACGTATACGCTGACGTGGCTGCCGGACCGCGTCACCTGTGCGATAGATGAACACGTCGTGCTGGATACGCCGTTTTCGCCCGGCGGGCCGCTGGGCTTCGTCGCCTGGATCGACAACCAGTACGCGGTCGTGCATGCGCAGGGACGCTTCGGCTTCGGCATCACGCCGCTGCGCCAGCCGCAGGCGCTGGAGATAACGATTGGATGAACCGATGCAACTTCGAACGTCATTTTCCCGTATACTGATACGTAAAGCATAACCTTCAGGACAGACGCGTATGCGGTTTCGCACAACTATGGTGCCCTGGCTGTCCCTGCTCGGCGTATCGGTCGTCGTGGCAGTGTTGTCAGGAAGTGCCCCTAACATCCTCGTCCCGCTGGCGCTGGTGGCGCTGCTGGCGGCGGCCATCGGCTTCAGCCTGATGAATGCGCGCCCGTCGCAGTTACTGGAGCGTTCGCGTTCGTCGCTGGCCGCTGTGCGCATGACCGCCGAGGCGCGGGAAGCCGCGGTGCGCGCCAAATCGGGCGGCAGCTATGCCAGCCCCGACCTGACGCTGATGGACATCGGCATGATCGCCATGCAGACCGGCGAATACGGCGTCAACATGCGCCGCACGCGCGATGTCTCGCTGGACGATGAGGGCGTGCGCCCGTTTATCTCGCTGAGCGTGCTGCCCAACGGCGCCGAACGCCGCGCGCTGATCCGCTTTGAGCTGCGCGACGGCATGGGCAAAACGCGTTTTGTGCACGAGATGCGCCCCTACCTGCGCGCTGGCGAGACCGACCTGCTGGCCGATCATCACCTGCCGCTGGCAGCGGGTGCCGAGGAATTTGAGCCTGGCGACTGGGACCTGCGCGTCTCGATCGACGGGCGCATGATTGGCGAGCATGTATTTCGCGTGACACCCTCGCTGTCCAACCGCTTCGAGCGCGCCCGCCGCGCCCCGGCCAGCGTGTCTGACAGCCGCGCCCGCCTGTCTCAGCAGGATGCCGACCAGCCCCTCAGCCTGGAGGACCTGCTGCGCGGACAGTCCGAGGATAATCGCCGGGATCGCCGATGAACCGATTCGGGCGCGTGCGCCTGCGCGGTCGGCATTACCTGGCCGGCATGGCCATCGGGGCGCTGGTCGCCCTGTTTTCATTGGGCATGATCGCCGCCAGCGACGGCTTCGCCGGTATGATGGTCAGCCTGTTCGTGGTCATCGCGGGCCTGTTCTTCATGCTGGGCAGCGCGATGGCTTTTTACCGCGCGCATCGGCAGCGCTGGTATATGCGCATGATGGCGGCCATTCCGCGCCTGCTGCGCGGCGGCGCTGAGGTGGTGCGCGAGGTGATTGAAAGCGCGCAAAGCCAGATGCCCGACAGCAGGCCGGACATGCAGTCGCGTGAGCAGTATGCGCCGCGCTATGGCCAGCCCAGCGCGCCCTCCACGCGCTTCCCGATGGAGACGCCCTCTCGCCCCCAAGCTAATCCATCTTTTCGGCCGGGCGGGCCCAGCCGCAGGCCGGACACGCTCATCCTGGACAATGGCGTGGCGGCCTATACGCACGCGCTGCGGGCGGCCAGCGCCGCCGGGCTGGATGCACAGGCGGCAGTCATCCCCATCGACCTGGGCTTCAAGGTCATGTCTGACGGTGCGCTGTCGCTGGTGCGCGATCAGGCCATCACGCGGGATGCCGACTCGCTGCAGCCGTATGTGCGCCTGCATCTGGCGCGTGAGGCGCACGGGCTGATTCGCTTTGAGCTGATCGATCCCGATGGGCAGAAACTGTTCATGCACGACACGCTGGTGTCGCTGGGGCGCGGCGAACACCTCGTCAGCCCATCATCGCGGCTGAAAGTGCTCGATTCGTTCAATTTTTCCGGGCCGTGGAAGCTGCGCGTGTATGCTGACACCGTGCTGCTGGTGGAGCATAGCTGGCAGTGGGGCGAGACGCGCCGCGAAAAGATTCAGCAGGCGGTCACCAGCGATGGCGAAATTCATGCGGAAGTGCGCGCGCGCCTGGAAGAAACTGACCTGTTTGAGCGCGTCTCGCTGGAGGATCTGCTGGGCGACCAGGATTCATTCGCCCAGGATGACGCAGCGCAGCGGCGCGCAGCAGGCCGTTCGTAGCGCCCGCCGCGCCGCCTCGCTTAAGACGCGTTGGTCTGCAAATACTGGCTGACGGCAGCGACGACATCGCGTGGCGGGCATGGCTTCAGCAGCACCCCGTCCGCCCGAATGCTCTCGACATAGGCCGGATTATGCAGCTTGGAATTGGCACTGTGCATCAGCACCGGGATGGCCGCAAACTGCGGGTCACCCTTCAGCTTCACACACAGGTCGCTGCCGCTCATGCCCGGCATCATGTCATCCAGCAGCACCAGATCGGGCGGATGACGCTCGATGATCTGGAGCGCCTCGGCGGCGTTGCTGGCCACCAGCGTGCCAAAGCCAGCGCGCTGCAGCACAATCTGCAGAATGTGGCGAAACCCTTCTTCGTCGTCTACGACAAGAACGACTGGCATAGCGCGTATTCCCTGTTGTGAGGACCGGTGGTCACAGTGTTCATGGTGATCGTAGCACATGTGGGCAGCAGCGCGCATAAAGATGCTCAAGGTTGTGAACTTTGTAATCGGCAGGGGCGACAGCAGCAATCAGGGGCGATTGTCTGCCTGAATGAGTCTTGACCACCCGAACAGCGTATGATAGCATTTGGGGAGTGTGACATGTGCCTGTAGCTCAGCGGATAGAGCGTCTGCCTACGGAGCAGAAAGTCGGGGGTTCGAATCTCTCCAGGCACACACCAGAAGCGGCGAAGACAATCTTCGCCGCTTTTTTGTTTCCCTGCACGACTTATGTCCCTCGGTATCTTACGATTGGACTCTCACTCTTGCTGGATCAACTTTCCGCGAGCAGGTCAGAGGTGCGTGCGGACAATGATCTGATTGAGAGGCGGGCATACACCCGTCTCTTTTTTTGCGCCTGCATCACAAAACAGAAGAGGCACCCCGGTTATCGGGATGCCTCTTCTGTTGTTCCATCGCCTGCCCCTGCTGGCTCGCGCCGCAAGTGCGTCGATGTTGAAAATACAGTTGCGTCTCGCTGGGGGGAGCAGCTCGCGCTGCCCCTCCCTGCCTCACGCCTTAACGGTTGCGCGGATTCGCGTCATCCTCACCGAAGATGCGGGACGACAGTTCCACACTCGGCACGCTCTGCGGCTGACGGTCATCGTTCGGGTCGAACGTCATCTGATTCGTCTCCGCCTTCACGTTCAGCGACGGACCATCGATCGGCAGCGCGTTCACGTTGTACACGTTGTTGTCCGCGCTCACGTCCTGATCTTCCGTCGCATCCGACGTCCACACCACCTGCGTGCTGTCGCAGATCCAGGTTGGCGCGTAGTCGTCCGTCGTGTTGTCGGTCAGCTGGCGCGTGCGCCCGCTGCCTTCGTCCGTCAGCTCGTAGATGTACACATCGCGGTCGCCATCCAGATCGCTGTTGTACGCGACCAGGGTGTTGTCCGGGCTGAACACGTGGTTGCGTGCATCGCCTGTCGGGTCAGACACCTGCTGGACTCCCGTGCCGTCCGCGTTCATCACGTAGACGACGCTCGTCTCGCCCTGGCGGCGGAACGCGATGCGCTCGCCGTCATTGCTGAACATCGGATCCCAGTCGTTGCCCGTACCGTCGCTCAGGCGCGTTTCCTCGCCCGTCGCCACGTCAATCGTGTACACCTGCCACAGACCACCGTCACGATTGCTCATGAAGATGACCTTCGTCCCGTCAGGCGACCACGACGGCGTCACATCGAAGCCCGCGTTGTTCGTCAGCTGCGTCTCCGCACCGGTCAGCACATCGACCAGGTACAGGTTCCAGTTGCCGTCGCGCGTCGATGTAAACACAATCTGGTTGCCCAGCGGTGACCATGCCGGCGACATGTCGAACGACGAGGTGTTGTACGTCACGCGGCGCTGTTCGCTGCCATCGGTACGTCCCACATAGATCTCCCAGTTCAGCCCGCCATCGCGGTTGCTGACAAAGGCGATCCACTCATCATCCGGCGAACGCGACGGATTCATGTCCACCACAAACGGTCCAAACTGGCTGGACTGCGTCAGGTTTTCTTCGGCTTCCGGCGCATCGGGCAGTTCGCCCAGGCGGAAGATTTCCAGGTCACCGGTCTGATCCGTGTGGTACACCAGCCAGTCAGGGCACTGACCTGCCGGTCCCACTTCGATCGGCGTCCACGTCGGGCGCGGCTGCTGGGGCTCAACGCAGCCATTCAGCGCGTTGATGTCCACCGTCGTGCCATCCGTCGGGATTCCGCCCGGCGGGACGTACACGCATTCTGGCGGCACTTCCTGGCAGACCACGGAGACCGTGGCAGAGCCATCTTCCGTAAAGAGCGTGTAGGTGCCGTCCGGCTGCGTGCCCAGGCTGACCTGTTCGGTCGCACCGCTGTTCAGCGGGCCCACCGAGCCATTGACCTGTTCGCCACTCGGCGTGAACACCAGGTAGTTGATCGGGCCGCTTGCCTGCCCGCCCGTGTTGGTGATGTTGTACACCAGGTTGCCAGCAGCATCGCAGAAGCCATTCGCCGTATAGCTGGGCGGGTTGCCCGGCGTTGGCGTGGCTGTCGCTGACTCATCGCATGGGGCGCTCACGGTCACCGCGCCATCTTCAGTGAAGAAGGAGTAGGTGCCGGGGGCAGCGCCGCTGTACGGGAAGTCAGCAGTCTGGCCCGATGTCAGTGCAGGCACCGTGCCATCCGCGAACTGGCCGTTGGGGCCCAGGATGACGAATGCCACTGGCAGCGATGTCGTCTGGCCGTTGTTGGTCACCGAGAACTGCAGGTTACCCGGGCGCGTGCAGATGCCTGCGCCTGTCAACGACGGCGGCGGGAAGCAGTCCTCCGACACGACGTAGTCATACGGCAGATTCTGCACACCGAATGGCACACCGTTAATCATCACACTGCCAAACGGCACCGTGTACGTCGTGCCCACCGGGCCCAGCGTCAGGTAGTCGTAGTAGTGGATGATCGCCGCGTTCGAATCCTCCGGCCCTGCGATCGTGCGGCTCTCGCCGTTGATCTCGTAGGTCAGCGAACCAAACTCGTTACCATCCCCTGGCTGTGTGACCACAAAGTGGACTTCGAGCTGCGGCGTCTCAGGCGTCACGCAGTACATATGAGACAGGTTGATCGGTCCCACGGGCTGCGTTGCTGTCGTCGTCGGCGTCAGCGTCGGTGTGATGGTCGGCGTCGGCGTCTCGGTCGGCGTATTCGTCGGCGTCTCGGTCGGCGTATTCGTCGGCGTCTCGGTCGGCGTGTTCGTCGGCGTATTCGTCGGCGTATTCGTCGGCGTTTCGGTCGGCGTCTCGGTCGGCGTATTCGTCGGCGTATTCGTCGGCGTCTCGGTCGGCGTGTTCGTCGGCGTGTTGGTCGGCGTATTGGTCGGCGTGTTCGTCGGCGTGTTCGTCGGCGTCTCGGTCGGCGTGTTGGTCGGCGTATTGGTCGGCGTCTCGGTCGGCGTATTCGTCGGCGTCTCGGTCGGCGTATTCGTCGGCGTGTTCGTCGGCGTGTTCGTCGGCGTGTTCGTCGGCGTATTCGTCGGCGTATTCGTCGGCGTTTCAGTCGGCGTTGGGGTCACCGTCGGCGGCGGCGCGCAGCGTGCGTAGTCGGCAGGGCTGTTGATGATGAAGTCCTGCTCGTGACCCGCGGTCGGCGTGCCGTTCTCGAAGAAGTGGCCACCATTGCCCTGCGCATTCGCAAACACAGCCTGGTACGGCAGCGTCAGGATGACCCAGTTGGCAGGATCATCGGCACGGCCCGCCACATGGCAGATCGTGTAGACGCGCGGGTCTTCGGTCGGCGTCGGCGTCAGCGTATTGGTCGGCGTGTTCGTCGGCGTCGGCGTAGACGTGTTGGTCGGCGTATTCGTCGGCGTGTTGGTATTCGTCGGCGTATTCGTCGGGGTCAGCGTCTCAGTCGGCGTGTTCGACGGCGTCTGCGTGCCGGTCGGCGTGTTCGTTGGCGTCAACGTCTCGGTCGGCGTCGGCGTATTCGTCGGCGTATTGGTCGCGGTATTCGTCGGCGTGTTCGTCGGCGTATTGGTCGCGGTGTTGGTCGGCGTATTCGTCGGCGTGTTGCTTGGCGTCGGCGTCGCGGTCGGCGGCGGCGCGCAGCGTGCCAGGTCTTCAGGACCGTTGATGATGAAGTCCTGTTCGTGGCCAGCCAGCGGCGTCCCATTCTCGAAGAAGTGGCCACCATTGCCCTGCGCATTCGCGTACACGGCCTGATACGGCAGCGTCAGCACGACCCAGTTGGCCGGGTCATCCGCACGGCCTGCCACATGGCAGATCGTCACGAAACGCGGGTCTTCGGTCGCAGTCGGCGTCAGCGTATTCGTCGGCGTGCTCGTCGGCGTATTCGTCGCGGTCGGCGTGTTGGTCGACGTTGGCGTGTTCGTCGCGGTATTCGTCGGCGTGCTCGTCGGCGTGTTCGTCGGCGTGTTGGTCGACGTTGGCGTCGCAGTCGGCGTATTGGTCGACGTCGGCGTGTTGGTCGACGTATTCGTCGGCGTATTCGTCGGCGTCGGGGTAGCCGTCGGCGGCGGCGCGCAGCGTGCGGCATCGGCAGGACTGTTGATGATGAAGTCTTGTTCGTGGCCGGCCAGCGGCGTGCCGTTCTCGAAGAAGTGACCACCATTGCCCTGGGCGTTCGCAAACACAGCCTGGTACGGCAGCGTCAGGATGACCCAGTTGGCCGGGTCATCGGCACGGCCTGCCACATGGCAGATCGTCACGACGCGCGGGTCTTCGGTCGCAGTCGGCGTCAGCGTATTCGTCGGCGTGTTCGTCGGCGTATTCGTCGGCGTCAGCGTCTCAGTCGGCGTGTTCGACGGCGTTTGCGTGCCGGTCGGCGTGTTCGACGGGGTGAGCGTGTTCGTCGGCGTATTCGTCGGCGTTTCCGTCGGCGTTTCCGTCGGCGTCGGGGTCAGCGTCGCGGGCGGCGCGCAGCGTGCCAGGTCTTCAGGACCATTGATGATGAAGTCCTGTTCGTGGCCAGCCAGCGGCGTCCCGTTTTCAAAGAAGTGACCACCGTTGCCCTGCGCGTTGGCGTAGACAGCCTGATACGGCAGCGTCAGCACGACCCAGTTGGCCGGGTCTTCCGCACGGCCCGCCACATGGCAGATCGTCACGAAGCGCGTGTCCGGCGTCGCCGTATTCGTCGGCGTGTTGGTTGGCGTATTCGTCGGCGTATTCGTCGGCGTATTGGTCGGCGTCTCGCTCGGCGTTTCCGTCGGCGTATTCGTCGGCGTGCTCGTCGGCGTGTTGGTCGCGGTATTCGTCGCGGTCGCCGTGGGCGTGTTGGTCGCGGTGTTCGTCGGCGTGCTGCTCGGCGTATTCGTCGAAGTGCTGGTCGGCGTCTCGCTCGGCACTGGCGTCGGCGGTGCGCAGCGTGCGGCGTCGGCAGGACTGTTGATGATGAAGTCCTGTTCGTGGCCTGCCAGCGGCGTCCCGTTCTCGAAGAAGTGACCACCATTGCCCTGCGCGTTCGCAAACACAGCCTGGTACGGCAGCGTCAGGATGACCCAGTTGGCCGGGTCATCGGCACGGCCCGCCACATGGCAGATCGTCACGACGCGCGGGTCTTCGGTCGCAGTCGGCGTCAGCGTATTCGTCGGCGTGTTCGTCGGCGTATTGGTCGGCGTCAGCGTCTCAGTCGGCGTGTTCGACGGCGTTTGCGTGCCGGTCGGGGTAGTCGACGGGGTGAGCGTGTTCGTCGGCGTATTCGTCAGCGTGCTCGTCGGCGTTTCCGTCGGCGTCGGGGTCAGCGTCGCGGGCGGCGCGCAGCGTGCCAGGTCTTCAGGACCATTGATGATGAAGTCCTGTTCGTGGCCGGCCAGCGGCGTCCCGTTTTCGAAGAAGTGACCACCGTTGCCCTGCGCGTTGGCATACACTGCCTGGTACGGCAGCGTCAGCACGACCCAGTTGGCCGGGTCATCCGCACGGCCCGCCACATGGCAGATCGTCACGAAGCGCGTGTCCGGCGTCGCCGTATTCGTCGGCGTGTTGGTCGCTGTCGGCGTATTCGTCGGCGTATTCGTCGGCGTATTGGTCGACGTGCGCGTATTCGTCGGCGTATTCGTGGCCGTGTTCGTCGGCGTATTCGTCACGGTGGACGTATTCGTCGGCGTGTTGGTCGCGGTGTTCGTCGGCGTGTTCGTCGGCGTATTGCTGGGCGTGCTCGTCGACGTGTTGGTCGGCGTTTCCGTCGGCTGCGGTGTCGGCGGGGCGCAGCGTGCGTAGTCGGCAGGACTATTGATGATGAAGTCCTGTTCGTGGCCCGCCAGCGGTGTCCCGTTCTCGAAGAAGTGGCCGCCATTGCCCTGCGCGTTGGCATACACTGCCTGATACGGCAGCGTCAGGATGACCCAGTTGGCCGGGTCTTCTGCACGGCCTGCCACATGGCAGATCGTCAGGAAGCGCGGGTCTTCGGTCGCAGTCGGCGTCAGCGTATTCGTCGGAACATCCGTTGGCGTATTCGTCGGCGTTTCCGTCGGCGGCACGGTGCCGGTCGGCGTATTCGACGGCGTCAGCGTGTTCGTCGGAACATCTGTCGGCGTTTCCGTCGGCGTGGCGGTCGCGGGCGGCGCGCAGCGTGCCAGGTCTTCAGGACCATTGATGATGAAGTCCTGTTCGTGGCCTGCCAGCGGGGTGCCGTTTTCGAAGAAGTGACCACCGTTGCCCTGCGCATTGGCATACACGGCCTGATACGGCAGCGTCAGCACGACCCAGTTGGCCGGGTCTTCGGCACGGCCTGCCACATGGCAGATCGTCAGGAAGCGCGTGTCCGGCGTATTCGTCACCGTCGGCGTATTCGTCACCGTCGGGGTATTGGTGGCTGTGCTCGTACGCGTGTTGGTCGCCGACGGTGTATTGGTCGCCGTGTTCGTCGACGTGCTGGTGGCCGTGTTGGTCACCGTCGGCGTGTTCGAAGGCGTGCGCGTCACCGTATTGGTCGCCGTATTCGCGGGCGTGTTGGTGGGCGCAGTCGTCGAGGTACGCGTATTTGTGGGCGCGGTCGTCGGCGTGCTCGTCGGCACCGTCGGATAGCATCCGGCCTGCGACGTGTACGACTGCGGCAGGTTCTGCACCGCATAGGTCGCGCCATTGATCACGACACTGCCCGATTCCACCGTCCACGTGGTGCCCACAGGCCCCAGCGAAATGTAGTCATAGTAGTGCGTGGTGCCGCCGGTGCGGCCAGACGGACCGATCGAGCGGGTCTGCCCGTTGATCACATACGTCAGCGTGCCAAAGTTGGCAGTCCCTGACTGGGTGACCACAAAGTGGACTTCCAGCTGCGGATCGGCCGGGTTGCTGCCGGCGACGCAATAGTGATGCGACAGGTTGATGCGGCCAACCGGCTGAACCGGCGTCGATGACCGGGTGCCGGTGACTGTCACCGTCGGCGTTGATGTCACCGTCGAAGTCACCGTCGAGGTAGTCGTCACCGTCGGCGTCTCAGTCGGCGTAATCGTCGCTGTTTCGGTCGGCGTCTCGGTCGGCGTCTCGGTCGACGTGTTTGTGGCCACAATCGTCTGCGTATTCGTCGCAGCGATCGTCGACGTATTCGTCGGAGTCGGGGAGTCAGCACCCGCGCACGGCACAGAGAAGCTGGCCTGTGGCTGGCTGCTGCCCGGGTGACCCGGACGCTGATCGACTTGCAGACGCAAATTGCCAGTCGAACCCGCAACCTGCGGGAACTGGAGCGATAACGACTGACCAGCATTGAGCTGGAGCGTACCAGACTCAACAAGGTTGCCATTCAGGGTCAGACGCCACGCAACCGGGCCGTCCATGTTGTTATCGCCGCCAGTTTCGTTGACGGTAAAGGACGGCACACCTTCGGCGCACTGACCGCTGACTTCAATGGACGTGCAGTCCCACTCATCCGTACCACCACGGCAGTTACCACCTGTGCTGGTCGACGTCGGGCTCGAAGTGGCCGCAACAGGCGTATTCGTCGGAGTATTGGTCGGGCCGGTTTGAACAACCGGACTTAACGACTCATCCGTCGTTTCAGGAGTAGGCTGGTCGGGGCGACCAGGGGTCTCCGTTGCGGTGTTTTCGAGCGTCGCAGCTTCCGTCGGAGGAACCGCTGTTTCAGTAGGAGGTACATCTGTTGCCGTTGGAGGCACTGGCGTTTCAGTTGGCGGGACAGGGGTTGCTGTCGGGGGCACAGGAGTCGATGTCGGGGGCACCGGGGTGGCCGTCGGCGGTTCCGGGGTAGGAACGCAGCCATTCGGCGCACTGCCGGATTCGGTCGGGCAGCTATCGACATCGTCGCGCACGCCGTCGCCGTCTTCATCGTGGTTGCAGGGGTCGCCTACACCATCGTGGAAGCCGTCGTTCGGACATGCATCCTGATTATCCGGAGTACCATCCCCGTCTGAGTCCGGCGGCGGGGGTTCCGGCGTCGGCGGTTCAGGGGTAGCGGAAGGCACTTCAGCAATCTGTTCACCTTCAACACCAGAGCCCGACAGGCTGCCACCTGAGATGGCACTGGACAAAATGATCGCGCCAACCACCAGCACCACAAGGGTGATGCCTGCGATCATTATCACTTGCCTGTTAAGCCCATTTCGTTTCATAAAACTTTTCTCCTAACGCATGGATCCAGATGAGAACGCCGAATGTTGTTGCATCATGCCATAGGCTAACGGCTCCTCTCCCCCATGTCCCCTGTCAGCGCGTGGCATGCCAGCCGCTGCCAGAAAAGACTCCGGCTCATTGGATCGTCATGTGTCGCCCACCCAGATGGCAGATTCACCAGCTGTGTGGACGGAATCTCCATATAAAGCTCAAGGCTGTAGCCATCGAAGTTGTACGGGTTTTCATCCAGCCCCACACACGACATGATGTCTCCAGCCGCCGTATCCGTCAGCAGCGCATCCGGCAGCGCAAACGACGGCTCGGCATCTGCATCGGGCAGACGTCCGGTCAGCGCCGCAAAAGCGCGGTCTGACAACTGATTGATATCGGCTTCCACTTCGCGGAATGTCTCAGGAAAGGTGGTCGTCGTGGCCAGGCGACCCGCATTGGCAAACGCCGAAAGGATGGCCTGTTCGTCATCGGGATAAACTGACAGCAGCCACTGCTGTGCCTGCTCGTTATCCACGATCAGATAAGCCGGCTGTGCATCGATGCCCATGGCCGTGCCAGACAGTGAGCGCTGCAAGTCAGGGCTGGTCAGCAGGATCAATCCAGCTGCCAAACCGAGCACTGCCCCAAACGACAAAAAGGCAACATCGCGCTTTTTCAAAGCGATTACCCAACTTTCTACTATATGCCTAATGGTTAAAGCGGGGTTTTCGGGGAGATGTCGCAGTTTTCAGCAAAAATCATTAATTTATTTACAGCATTCACAAACAGGCCGGTTACATTCGGTTGTTGCGAGGATTCAGCTGAGGTTGCAGTACGAATTTCACATAACTTTTCCGGCCGATGGGCCGTCTTGCGGCCCGTTAGCAAGGGGATATGCGGCACTGTGACGCGCAAAGCACGACAAAAATAGCCGGACGCTGTGGCTTGTCTGGCCTCTGGCCTATGTCGTGTATGTACCGGGAGGTGGCGCTTTGCGGATCGCTGTGGCCTGACACGGGCGCGTTTCGGCCTGCTCCTGCGGGCAATGACGGCGTATGGATTGCTGAGGGCATCCGCCAGGCGCTAGGGCGCGCCGGCCATGCCCATCAGCGCACGCTCGGCCATCAATACGGCATACAGGCTGTCCCGGTCACGACGCCCCGCCCGCAAACGCATTGGCGGTCAGCGCGTGGGCCTGCGCCAACCCGGCGCGCGGGTCGCCGGTAGGGATGAATTCATGCGTGATTACGCCCTGGTAGCCGGTGGCCGCAATCGCCCTGAAGATGGCCGCGTAATGCAGCTCCTGCGCGTCATTGAGCTCATTGCGGCCGGGATTGCCCGCCGTGTGGTAATGGCTGAAGGCGGCGTGATGGTGGGTGATCGTGCGGATGATGTCCCCCTCCATGATCTGCATGTGATAGATGTCGTAGAGCAGCTTCACAGCCGGCGAGGCGACCCCCTCGATCACGCGCAGGCCGAACGGCGTGCGGTCACACTGATAGTCGGGGTGATCGACACGGCTGTTCAGCAGCTCCAGCGTCAGCGTGACGCCCGCGCTTTCGGCCATCGGCGCAACACGCCCCAGCCCGCGTACGATGGCCTCGACGGCGCGGTCGTCGTCCAGCCTCTCGCGCGAGCCGCTGAAGCAGATCAGGTGCGGCACCTGCCAGTCTGAAGCAAGGCGGATATTCGCCTCCAGTTCGCGCACGATGCGGTCGTGGTTGGCCTCGCGGTTCAGCCCGCTGATGATCGAATCGTGCCCGCGCAGCGCGGAAATACCCAGGCCGTGATCGCGGATGAGCGGGAAATAGGCCTCGTCCGGCAGCTCAACGGCATCAAAGCCGATGTCCCGGCACAGGGCCACGAAGTCCTGTGGCGACAGCCCGTCCTCGCCCACGAAGCACCACCACGCCGCCGACTGCTGAAGTTTTCCCATGTTGATGCGCTCCCCTGTGCTGCCGATTCCAGGCGAAGTGTTTCCCCACTCGCGCTGGCTGTCAAGAAAGTCGTTTTGGCAGGCAGAAAAGAAACACATCTGGCGTGCGGATAATCGCGGCCGGCCGTTTCATCCCCGCCTTCGGTGACAGACATAAAAAATGCCCGTGGCTGAATCTCGCCTCTACAGGAGAGTTAGCCACGGGCACGCGGGTACTGCGGTGGACGCTGGCGGTTACTGGCCGGAGCGGAGTTTCGAGCCGCTGAAGGGACGCCCAAACAGCGCGGCTATGACACAGACATCGAACACACCCGCCGCCAGCGGGACGAGCCCGATGACCGCCACGATGATGCCGCCTGTGCCACCCACTCCCACCAGCCCGAGGACGATTAAGGCGATGCCCGCCACGATGCGAGTAATGCGCCCGGCGGGCGACGCCATAAAGTTGAAGAAAGCGTTCATTTGCAGATCTCCTCTGTTCATTTGATATTGTGCTGTCAGTATAGGAGATGTGGCCGGGGATATCCGTGACAAAGTCACCGAGTCGTTTGTTTTTCCAGTAAATCAGCGTCCAGAATTTCAATCGAACCGCGCAGCACGCGAATCATCCCCTGCCGGGCCAGATTTTCCAGGATGCGGCTGATGACCTCGCGCGAGCTGCCCAGCTCAGCCGCAATTTCCTGATGGGTTCCGCTGATTGGATTATGTGTCTTGCCGCGCTCGTGCAGCAGCGCCGCGACGCGCGCATCCATGCGCTGAAAGACCACTTCATCGACGATTTCCATGAGGCGGGACAGCCGCTGCGAGAGAATCGTGAACACGAAGTCGCGCCAGAAATCGTGGCGCTGCACCCACTCGCGGAATGACTCTGCGGGAATCATGATCGCTTCCGCATCCTGATCCACCGTGGCGATGGCCGAAAACAACTGCCGGGAGAGAATGGCATTGGCAGTTAAAATACACGACTCGCCAAATCCAAACCGATACAGGGTGATTTCGCGTCCGGTTTCCCCGATCTTGTACACGCGCACGGCACCAGACATCAGCAGCGCAATCGCCTGCACCTCGTCGCCCTCGACAAACACATCTTTGCCAGCGGGAATATGGGCGACAAACGCCATGCGCTTAAAGTCGGTGACGACGCGGGCATCCGCCTGCCGCAGGAAGGGCAGCGTCTGGAGCACCCGGTCAAACTGGTCATCGCTGATCATAGGCAGATCCACTTCTTTGGTTGGGCCAGGCAAACCGCCTCGTCATACACTGCCTCCATAGCATCGGACTTCGGTCGGTCGGGAATCAATTAAGGGGCGCTGTGACGACCACGCGCCGCAGCATCCACACATTCGCGCCCAGCTCGCTGGTCACTTCCTGAGTAGCGCCGCTGGTTATGTCCAGCACCCAGACACTTTGGGGTGCCCGCGCCACATCGCATGCCCCTGTCGGGTCCACCGTGTAAAAAAGCGTGTCCTCATCCGACCAAAACACATCACAAACATCTGAAGGCGTTGTACCTTGCCCAACGATACGTTCCTCTGTTGTTACGTCGATCACTTCGAGATAACCGTTACTGGTGCCTCTGCCATAGGTGACTAAGGCAATAGCTGCGCCGTTTGGAGACATTGATGAGGACGTTATCGCTTCGTCTTGTTGAGTTTGTTCATACACGATGTTCACAATATCGGGAGCTTGAAAATGAAGAATACGTCGATTTGAAAGACCAGTACTATCGCCACCTTGTGAAGCTAGCGTGATGTAGATTTGGTCCGAAAATGGGCTTGGATGAATGTTTATCGTCCTGACATTGTATTCATCTGAGTATAGGGAGTTGAAACCACCGCTGAGCTCCGCACGGACGTTTCCTGCCAAGTCGACAGAGTAGAGATACTCGTTTGACTGGCCACCCCCACCGACACATCCAATGACAAAATAGATCCGATGATTTGGCTCCGACCAAGTCGGATGGCATATAGAGGCTACCGAGTCTGATGGCGCCAGCACAGATGCAACTGCCAAGCGCGTCGTCTCACTTCCATCACGACTTACCTGGTAAAGCGCTTGACTTACCGGTAGACAGGTTTCGCAGTAGCCAACGTAGAATAACCCTGTACTATCTGGCATCCAGTGAAAACTGTTCTCTCTGAACTGTGGCACGCTGGTAATTTGGTTCAGCTCCTGCGTTTGTAAATCATACACATAATCGCTCAACGGTGGTGCCGAAGCCCCCGCTGTTAGCAGCATTGAGGTTCCATCCGGCGACCAAATAGGGATACTGAGTTCTTCTGGAAGCGCGATTTCAAGCAGCGCATCGGTCGCGCGGGTATAGACGAATAAAGCCCACGCACCGTCACGCTGCGCCGTGAAGGCAATCTGCGACCCATCCAGCGAGACAGTTAAATCCGTGTAACGACTCATGAACCAGGAATCCTGATCGATGGGATCGCCGACACGAAACCCGTTCAGGCTGTGCACCAGCGTGACTTCCCCGCTGCTGTCGGCTGAATAGATGTCGATGCCATCCACGGTCGGCGTGGCCACCAGCACCGTCTCGTCTGACGCCTGCGCCGCCGCGCTCAGGCTCAGCATCAGACAGAGCAAGACCACAGTAAGGGACCCGATAAGCGGCCTCGTCATATACTGCCTCCATAGCATCGGACTTCGGGCGGTCGGGAATCAATCCGGGTGGGCCTCGCGTTACGCAACCTTCATAGCCCCTGCATCAGCATGGCGACCAGGCCCGTCCAGCCGGTTTGATGGCTGGCGCCCAGTCCTGCCCCGTCATCACCATGAAAATACTCGTAGAACAGCAGGTGATCGCGCCAGTGCGGATCGGTCTGGAAGCGCTCTGCCCCGGCATAAACCGGACGGCGGCCGGACCCATCGCGCAGGAAAATGCGCGTCAGCCGCGCAGAAAGCTCGTCTGCCACCTGGCTCAGCGTCATCATGACGCCGCTTCCGGTGGGGCATTCCACGCGAAACGCATCGCCATAATAGCGGTGATATTTTCGCAGCGCCTCGATGAACAGATAGTTGATGGGAAACCAGATCGGGCCGCGCCAGTTGGAATTGCCGCCAAACAGGCCGCTGTCCGACTCGGCGGCGGTATAGCGCACGCTGAACAGCTCTGCACCAAAATGCAGCTCATAAGGCGTCGTGTGGGCTTTCGATAACGAGCGGATGCCATACGGCGACAGGAATTCGTCCTCGTGCAGCAGATAGTGCAGCATCCGGCGCAGGCGCTCGCGGTCCGGCATGGCAAACAGGTGCGCGCTGCCATAGCCCGGCACTTCAACACTGGCCATGTTCTCCGCCAGATCCGGGCGATGACGGCGCAGCCAGGCGATGCTGCGCGCAAATCCAGGGAAACGGTCCAGCGTCTCCTGGCCGACCGTTTCGACCGCGATCAGCGGCATCAGCCCCACCAGCGAACGCACTTTCAGCGGATGCACGCCCCCGTCGGCCGAGCGCAGCACATCGTAATAGAACCCGTCCGTCTCGTCCCACAGCCCCACGCCGCCGCGTGTTTCCCCGCTCACAGCGCGCGCGATCCACAGGAAATGCTCGTAAAACTTGATCGCCATGTCTTCGTAGGCAGCATCGCTGGTCGCCAGCTCCAGCGCGATATTCATCATCGTCAGGCAGAAAAAGCCCATCCACGCGGTGCCGTCGCTCTGGTCCAGCTCGCCGCCCGCGGGCAGCGCCCGGCTGCGGTCAAACAGGCTGATGTTGTCCAGCCCCAGGAAGCCGCCCTGAAAGATATTGCGCCCCTCGGCATCCTTGCGATTCACCCACCAGGTGAAATTGAGCAGCATCTTGTTGAACACGCGCTTGAGGAAGGCGCTGTCCTGCTTGCCATCCAGTTCATACACCTTCCAGGCTGCCCATGCATGCACGGGAGGATTGACATCGCCAAACGCCCACTCGTAGGCGGGAAGCTGTCCGTTGGGATGCATGTACCATTCGCGCGTGAGCAGCAGTAACTGCGCCTTGGCAAAGTCGGGGTCGGCAACAGCCAGCGGCAGGCAGTGAAACGCCAGATCCCAGCCGGCATACCACGGATACTCCCATTTGTCGGGCATCGAGACGATATCGAAGTTGTTGAGATGCTCCCACTGGTGATTACGCCCGTGCCTGCGCTGCGGCGGCGGTGCGGCGATCGGGTCGCCAGCCAGCCATTGTTCCACGTCGTAGTAATACAACTGCTTGCTCCACAGCATGCCGGCCAGCGCCTGCCGCTGCACGTTCTGCTGGTCCGGGCTGAGGGACGCGCCGTGAAGGTCAGCGTAGAACTGGTCAGCCTCGTGCACGCGTTCGTCAAATACGCCGTCAAATCCGGCGAATGGCTCCGCCACGTCCCGGCCAGACAGCCGCAGCGAAAGCGTCCGCGTCTCGCCAGCCTGAAGATGCAACCTATATACAGCCGCTGCTTTGGTACCCGTATGCGCCGGGTTGACCGCCTCGCGCCGCCCATGGACGATACAGGCGTGGAAGGCATCTTTCACATACGGGCCCGCGTTGGGCGCGCCATACAGGCGCTCGGCATTGGTCTCGTTCTCGGTGAAGATGATCTCGTCGGCGGCCCCGGTGGCCAGCGTATACGTCCCCAGCACGGGATGATCGGCCACGATTTCCTGCGGACCGCGCAGGCTGAGCGCCGGTTTGCGCGGCACATCGTTCATCGGCCCGGCGTCGTAGCCCCACGACCAGGTATTGCGGAACCACAGCGTGGGCAGCACCGTCAGGTCGGCGGACTGAGCGGCCCGGTTCGCGATTGTGATGCGGACGAGGATGTCATCAGGCGCAGCCTTGGCGTATTCGACCGTGACATCGAAATAGCGGTCATCGTCGAAGATGCCGGTGTCCAGCAGTTCAAATTCTGCGTCGTGAAACCCGCGTCGGCGGCTTTCTTCAATCAGCGCCTGATACGGAAAGGCCCGCTGTGGATATTTGTAGAGCAGCTTCATATAGCTGTGCGTGGGCGTGCTGTCGCGGTAAAAATAGTATTCCTTGACGTCTTCCCCGTGATTGCCTTCCCCTCCGGCCAGGCCGAAAGCGCGCTCTTTCAGGATCGGGTCGTGCCCGTTCCACAGCGCCAGCGCAAAGCACAGGTACTGGCGCTCGTCGCTGATGCCCGCCAGCCCGTCTTCGCCCCAGCGATAGGCCTTGCTGCGCGCCTGGTCGTGCGGGAGGAACCCCCACGCCTCGCCATCGGCGCTGTAGTCTTCGCGCACGGTTCCCCACGCCCGTTCGCTCAGATACGGTCCCCACTGCCGCCAGCGCGCTTTCCCGTCCCGTGCTTCCTGAAGTCTGAGCTGCTCGTGACTGCGCTTCATGGGGTTTTCTCACCGTTCTGTGGGTTTGCAGGGCGCGGCTGAACAAAATCATTATGCGTGAAGTTCAGCCCGCGCGCGAACCTGAGGGGCGTGTGCACCACCCCGCATGAGCGTTGGCGACAGCGACGCGGACGGTGGTTGGCAGGTTTCTCGCTCATGAGGTAATTAGACATCAATCCTTGAAAGCTTCACGAAGGTATTGAGTTGCTAGCTAAGCTACGTGTATTATTTCAGGCAATGTTTAGAATATTTTGTGTGGGTGTTGTGTCTAACGTAATTCATCAGATGTACCATGGCCTGATGCCTCGTATTCGTGTTTGGGCATCCGTCCACCAGCTAGACCTGATTACCCTCGCAGCCCTCAGCGCCGTGATTGTCCTGCTCTGGCTGCCCTTTGGCTGGAATGTGTCAGGTCTAAGTGATGAATGGGTTCTACTAGGTGATTTTGTTGGAAGCAATATCTCACTCGATCCAAGCAGCCTCCGCCCCTTCGTCACCGCGTTTCAACATCTGGGCTACCTGCTCACTCCCGACTCACACGTGGGTATCAACCTCGTCTTTGCCGCGCTGCTACTGGCACGAGGCTTCGCGCTTTATCTCGTCATCGGTGAACTGCTTCCCTCCGCGCGTGTAGTCGCTTCGGCCTCAGCTTTACTCTACACGGTCTTCTATGCAGATCTAGGCTGGTTCTGGTTAGGAACCCATAGCATCGCGTGGTCAGGGCTGTGGACGTTTGTGGCTATCTGGCTATTCCTACGGCAGTTTCGTCGTCCGGCACGTTGGCTGTGGGTCGCGGTAGGCATCTCACAGGCTTTAGCAATGACCTATGAGGCTGCGTTCCCTATCATCTTTGCGGCGCCGATGCTGCTCCCCCTGATTGCAGGCCGCTTCAACCGCCGCGTCTGGATAACAGCAGGTCTGTGGTATGTCGTCCCCATAATTCTGCTTGCCCGCTATGGTATTGTTGTGGCGACGCAAAACCAGCTCTATCAAAGCGGTCAGTTCACCACAGCGCTTGCTTCTGAGTCTCCCCTGCGGGACATGGCCAACAGCGTGTTCCGCATCTACAAGCGGTTGCTGGGCGGCGCATTTCTCGACCGCTATACCTACTGGCGCGAAACGTTGCCTTTCCTTCCCTATGCCGGCGCCATCAGCGGCGTGTCTGTTGGCGCGGTCTGGTACAGTCTGCGTCGGCGGCCTCCCGTCCTACGCTGGCGCGAAGTCGTCACGGCGAGCCTCGCCGGGTTCGCGCTCATCGGGCTGGGTTTTGCAGGCTACCTTGTCAGTGAGTACCGTGATGTCGATTACCGCGTTTACTACTTCTCGGCGGCGGGCAGCGCGCTCGTCTTCGGCATGGCACTCCTTATCGTCAGCTATGGCGGCAAGTGGGTGCGCCGTGCGACAGCCGCTGGCGCGCTGATCGTTGCTCTCATTATTGCTCCGCGCCTAGGCAAGCTGGCCCTCGTACTTGGCGGCCTGTTAGCCCTCTTTGTCTCTACCCGCTGGTTGTTCCTGCTGGGGTTCGGTGTACTGATGGGTGGGCACGCCTCATTCACGCTTTGGCAGCATAGTCTCTACGCTGAAGCACCTCGCGGCCAGCACTGGATACTCAGCGCAATTATCGAACAGGCTCCGCGCCCGGCTGATGGCACACTGATCGTGCTGCTGGATGAATCGCCCGAGCGCCGTGCAATGCTGGAGTTTGAGAATCGCCGTGACATGTTGATCGGCGCGGTGCGCTATCTGTACGCCAACCCGACCCTGGACGCCGCGTTCTGCGTGCCAGGAGCCGAAACGTTCGGCTACTTCCGCGAAGCATGTGCGTTCACTGAAAACGGCTTCTATACCCGATGGACGAAGTTTGTACTCAGTGAGCGCACCATCCCCTACCAGAATCTGGTTGTGTTCACATTCGACGAGGAACAGGGCCCACGCTTGCTTGAACAGCTTCCCGTCCCTGCTGCGGGTTATGAGCCGGCGTCCATCACGGGAGTGGGCGAGTCGCTGCCACCTCGTGCTGAATCTGCCCTGTACGACTTCCCGACGGAGAAGCCGGATACGCCCGTCAATTGGGGGCTGCTTCACTGAGTTGACAGCAGAAACACTCGAGCTTATCTCACCCTTCCAGCGCCGTGCTGTGCACCACCCGGCGTGACGGTGGCGGCAGCGGCGCGGACGGTGGTACAGTCGTCGGTATGTGCGCAAACGAAAAGGTGAAAGCGGACGATGGACAACATTCGCGTGGGACTGCTGGGATACGGGCTGGCCGGGCGTTATCTGCATGCGCCGTTCCTGCGCGCCGTCGGGGGCTTCACGCTGGCCGCGGTCGCCACCAGCCGCGCCGACCAGGTGAAGGCACACTTCCCGGATGCCGCCGTGTCCGCATCCTATGACGAGGTCATCGCTCGGCCGGACATCGACCTGATCGTGATCACCACGCCGCATCGCTTTCATGTGGCGCAGGCGCTGGCCGCGCTGGAGGCTGGCAAGCATGTCGTGGTCGAAAAGCCGGTCACGCAGTCGCTGGACGAGCTGCGGATGCTGATCGAGCGCGCCCGGTCTGCCGGCAGGCAGCTCATCCCCTATCAGCAGCGCCGCTTCGATGGCGACTTCCGCACGGTGCAGCAGCTTATCGCTGCCGGGACGCTGGGGCGCATCCACCATTTCGAGTCGCACTGGCCGATGTATCGGCCCCGTCCGCGCGGCGTGTGGCGCGAATCCGCCGAGGAACAGGGTGGCATCTTCTATGACCTGGGGCCGCACCTGATCGACCACACGCTGCAATTATTCGGCATGCCGCAGACCGTGACCGCGCAGATTGCCGCCAATCGCGGCGTCATCGCCGTGGACGATATGTTCCGCCTGCATCTGGGCTATGCCGACGGCCTGTATGTGCTGCTGGAGGCCGACAACCTGAACCCGTATCCGGTGCCGCGTTTTGCCGTGCGCGGGCTGAAAGGCGCGTTTATCAAGTTTGGGCTGGACCCGCAGGAAGGCCTGCTGCGCGCCGAACAGTCGCCAGCCGATGCGTCGTGGGGACAGGATGCGCCCGAAAATTGGGGGAAGTTGTATCTGGACACGGGCGAGCCCCAGCCGTCGCAAAGCACGGTCGAGACGCTGCCCGGCGACTGGCGGCTGTACTGGCAGGCCGTGCATCAGGCCATCACCGCGGGCGCACCCCCGCCCGTGCAGGCGTCCGAGTTGATCGCGCAGATTCAGATCATGGCCGCCGCACACGAATCCAGCTGCACGGGCATGACGCAGCGTCTGGGCTGACCACGCTTCCATTCACCTTACCATGCCCAAACGCTGAGTCTCAGTCATGCGCCTATGGATATTTACTTGACGTGTCATGTATATTGCCGTAAAGTAAGTGACATGTCATTTAATTTCAGGGGATGCTCATGCACATTCACGCGCTCACCACAGGCACCGTCACCGTCACCACCCGCTGGCAGTCCGGCAGCGGGAGCTATCCCGGGCGGCTGCTCCGCGCCCTGGCCGACCCGCATCACACCGAGCCGCTGCCCATCTGGTGTTTCGTCATCCCCCATCCGGATGGGCTGATCGTGGTCGACAGCGGCATCCCCCACAACGCCAACCAACCCGTCTGGTTTCCGCCGCACATGCGCCTGGTGCAGCGCGCCGCGCGCTTCCAGATTACCGGCCCGCAGGACGAAATCGGCCCGCAGATGCGCGCGCTGGGCTTCGACCCGACCGATGTGCGTCAGGTCGTGCTGACGCATCTGCATCAGGATCACGATGGCGGCCTGCACCACTTCCCGAACGCGGAATTTTTGGTCGCGCGCGCAGAATGGCGGGCGGCGCAGGGCATCAGCGGCAGCATGGCGGGCTACCTTCGCCAGCGCTGGCCAGCCGACTTTCAGCCAAAGACCATCGACTTTGCCGAGCCAGATGCGATCTTCGGCGGTCGGGCCACGCTCACCCGGGACGGATCCGTCTATCTGGTGCCGACGCCCGGCCACACGCCCGGCCACCTGTCGGTCATCGTTCAGCAGGGCGACCATGCCCTGTTTATCGCCGGGGATACCAGCTACACCCAGGCCGCCCTGCTGGGGGATCAACTGGATGGCGTGTCGCGCAGCGGACAGCTGGCCCACCAGACGCACGGGCGCATCCGCGCATTCGCCCGCCAGCAGCCGACGGTCTATATGCCGGCGCACGAATGGGCCTCGCGTGACCGCCTGGCTGCCCGTGAGGCGCTACCCGCAGGGGTTTGAAGTCACGGCGTTCGCCTGTCACAATACCCATCCTGTCCAACTATGAGTGTATTGCCATGCTCCCTGCTGAAGAATTTCGTTACCTCGTGCTGGCCCTGCAACGCGAGGGCAACCGCCAGCTCAGCGACGCGCTGCGCCCGCTGGGCATCACCCCGTCGCAGGCCGAGGTCATCCAGGTGCTGGCCCAGTATCAGCCGATGACGCTGCTTCAGTTGGGAGAACGGCTGGTGTGCGAGGGCGGCAGCCCCAGCCGGCTGGTGGGGACGATGGTGGAGGCTGGCTGGCTGGAAAAGCATCCGAATCCGGATGACGGACGGGCCGTGCTGCTGCGCCTGACCAGCAAAGGCGAGGCCATCCTGCCCGCGCTGATGGATATCGAAGAAGGCTTCAACACCTCGATCGGCACGCTGGCTGAGCCGCACGAATTTGAGGCGCTGATCGCAGGATTATGGCCGCTGGCGCGGGCCAGCCAGCCCGGCCAGGCGCTGCTGCGGCGCAAGCACAACACCTGACTTCACCCGACCAATCCCACTAATCTGATTGAATCAGTTGACAAAGCATCAACTTTCTTGTTAGACTGTTTGTCATTGTTCAGTCTCAGCCGACGCAGGAAAGCTTGACCATGCGTTTCCAGATGCCCACCATGATGTGTATGTGTCTCATGCGACCCCCACGCGGCGGCTTCGTCTGCGCCTGAACAGCGCCTGTCTGATTCCTGCGAACGCCCCGTGTGCACAGCCTGCCGGGGCGTTTTTATTTGCGCGAATCACAAATTCTTTGACAATAGGGAAAGGGGATGCACGCCATGTGCAGCGACTGTTGTAGCCAGAAACACGAGACGGAATTATCCGCCCCCGCGCATCTGGCATAAAAAATACCAGCCATTTTTGACCTGATAGCAAGTCGTTTAAGGAGTAAACCAGACATGAACAAGAAAGCATTGGCGGGTTTGTTTATCGCCTCCTCGCTGGCCCTGGCCGGCTTCGTGCAGGCCCAGGATGTCACCGAACTGCGCCTGACCTGGTATAACGACGGCAACGAAGGCGAAGTCCTGCGCTCGCTGCTGGACACCTTTGAGGCCAATAACCCCGACATCCGCGTCGTCGTCGACACCCTGCCCTACGCCGACCTGCACACCACCCTGCAGGCCCAGGTGGAAGCGGGCGACGCCCCCGACCTGGCGCGCATCAATGACGTGGCGCGTTTCGCCGGCAATTACCTGCCGCTGAACGATATCGTCGCCGATGCCGACTACTACACGACTAATTTCCCTGAAGCGGTGCTGGCCTCGCTGCGCACTGCCGACGACACCACCGGCATCTACGGCTTCCCGCTCCAGTTCAGCGTGACCGTGCCGTTCATCAACCGCACGCTGTGGGACCAGGCCGGCATCGAGCCGCTGGGCCCGGACGCCACCTGGCCGGAATGGGTCGCTGCCTCAGAAGAAGTCGCGGCAGCCACCGGCACGCCGTATGCCTTCGCCATCGACCGCACCGGCCACCGTTTCTGGGGCTTCTCGCTGGTGCAGGGCGCCGATTACATCAATGAAGAAGGCGGCTTTACCATCGACACCCCGGGCTTCCGCGCTGCCGCGCAGGAGCTGATCGACTACAACGCGGCCGGCCTGATTCCCGCCGATGTGTGGGCGGGCAGCGGCGGCGGGTACGTGGCCGCGACCGAATACTTCATCAACGGGCAGGTGCCGCTGTACTACGCCGGCACGTGGCAGATCGGCAATTTCACCAACAACATCAGCGCGTTTGACTGGGAGCTGATCCCGAACCCGGCCGGCGAAGCCCAGAGCACCGGCATCCCCGGCGGCTCGCTGCTGGTCTCGTTTGCCTCGACCGAACACCCGGCCGAAGTCGCCCGCCTGGTCGACTATCTGTCCAGCACCGAAGTGGTGCGTGAATTCAGCGAGCGCACGCTGTTCCTGCCCGGTCACCTGGGCCTGATCGAAGAAGGCATCGACTACCCCAGCAGCGCCGAAGCCCTGAGCGTCGCGCTGACCGAAATCCCGAAGATCAGCGAAGAAGCCTACGCGCTCCAGTACAGCCCGTTCACCTTCGTGCTGAATCCGGAAATCCGCGACCGCCTGAGCCAGGTGATCGTGGGCGAAATCTCGCTGGATGAGGCGATTGTGCTGATTCAGGAGCGCATCGACCAGGCCGTTGCCGAGGCCGCCGCCGCTGCGTAATCCAACGCTCCAGTCATGACGCAACGATGCCTTCCCTCCGCGCCGCTTTCATCAGGCCGCGCGCGGCGGGAAGGTGTCATTTTTTGACCCATACGGCCGACACTGAGAGGCACGATGACGGATTTCTCCACGGTCAGTGAATCGACTTTTGAGGAGCGCAGTTTCTGGGACCGGCTGGGCGCGTTCATCATCAGCGTGCTCGTGCTGCCGCTGGCGCTCCTCGATGGTCTGCTCAGCCGGCTGCAGGCGCGCATCGGCATCCAGCGCATGGGCTACTGGTTCATCCTGCCCAACCTGCTGATTTTTGGCACCTTTATTCTTTTGCCCATGCTGCTGAACTTTTACTACGGCTTCACCGGCGGCACCTCGATCCTGCCGCAAAACCGCACCTGGGTCGGCACTGAGAACCTGTCTGCCCTGCTGACCTGCGAGGACTACACCCGTCCGCTGACGTGCACCGAAGACCTGTTCTGGCGTGGCGCAGCCAACACCGTGCGCTTTGTGGTCATCGAGGTCACGGCCATCATCCTGCTGTCGCTGGTGACGGCCGTTGCGCTGAACCGGCGCATCCGGGCGCGCGGTTTCTTCCGCAGCGTGTTTTTCTACCCGGTGCTGCTCTCGCCGGTGGTCGTCGCGCTGATCTGGAAATGGATCCTGCAACCGCAGGGCGTGCTCAACAGCCTGCTGGCCGACGGCCGCCCCATCCCCTTCCTGACCAATGCCGACTGGGCGATGTTCTGGGTGATCGTCGTGCATGTGTGGGCGCAGATGGGCTTTTACACGCTCATCCTGCTGGCCGGTTTGCAGGCCATCCCGAAAGACCTGTACGAGGCCGCATCTATGGATGGCGCAAACGAGTGGTCGCGCTTCTGGCATATCACGCTGCCGCTGCTGCGTCCGACCATGCTGGTCGTGCTGGTGCTGACGCTCATCCGCTCGGTGCAGGTCTTCGACCTGGCGTTCGTGTTCACGGGCGGCGGACCGGGCACCGCCACACAATTCCTGGTCCAGTTCATCTTCCAGTCCGCCTTTGACGACCGGCGCTTCGGCATCGCGGCCGGGGCATCGCTGCTGCTGGCGGGCACGCTGCTGGTGTTCACGATCATCCAGCTGCGCGTCAATCGCTCCAGCCTGGACAACGGGGAGGGCTGAGCCGATGACCACTTCTGCTCCACCGGCCCCGCGCACAGCAGCCCATTCACCGCGTGGCATCTCCGGCTTCCTGACGCGCCTGCAAGGCGGCAATCGCTTCACGCCCAGCGACACGCTCACCTATCTGTATTTGATCGGCGGCACGCTGGTGATGTCCGTGCCGGTGCTGTGGCTGGTCATGTCGTCATTCAAGCCGCTCAGCGACCTGTATTCTGACGAGCAGACCTTCCTGCCCTACCGCACACAAACGATCGCCGTGGCCGGCTATGAGCGGCCGCTTGACCTGTATGAGGTGACCTTTGAGGACGGCACAGCCCAGACGCTGGCCGAGGTCTCGCGCGTGGGCATCGTCGCCCGCATGATCGACCCGGCCGCGCCGGAAACCATCATCGAGGTCAATATCAACCAGCGCGCCGCGCTGCGCGAGATTTACTTCGCCTTCGACAACTACACCGGCGCCATCACCCAGTTCCCGTTTCTGACCTATCTGGGCAACAGCGTCGTCGTCACCGTGGGCGCGACCATGCTCACGCTGATCTGCAACAGCATGGCGGCGTTTGGCCTGAGCAAGTATCGCTTTCGCGGGCGCAATGCGCTGTTCCTGGTCATGCTGAGCACGCTGCTGGTGCCCGTCTCGGTCATCCTGATTCCGGCCTTTCTGGTCGTCAGCCAATTGAACCTGACCAATACGCTGCTGGGGCTGATCATCCCCGGCGCGGCCACCCCGACCGGCGTGTTTCTGCTGCGCCAGTATATGCTCACGATTCCCGATGAGCTGCTGGACGCCGCCCGCGTGGACGGGGCCAGCGAGTGGCGCATCTTCTGGCAGATCATCCTGCCGCTGGCGCGCCCGGCCCTGGCCGTGCTCACGATTTTCTCGTTCATGTGGCGCTGGAATGACTTCCTGTGGCCGCTGATCGTCACCAGCCGCACCGAGCTGTTCACGCTGCCGGTGGGGCTGAACGCGTTTCAGGGCGACCTGACCACGCAGTGGAATTTCATCCTGGCGATGACCGTGCTGACGATGCTGCCGATCACGGTGGTGTTCGCCCTGTTGCAGCGCTTCATTACGTCCGGCATCGCCACCACGGGGATAAAATAAGGATGAGGGCAATTAGTTGTAGTAGTAGGGGCTTGGCACGCCAAGCCCCATTGGCACCAAGTTAAGGAATTCTCGTCGAGGATTCAGTCGGATTTTGGTCCTCCAGGGCGGACCTATGTGTCCGCCCCTACTCAGAGTCGCTCGGATTTGAAGGAAAAACTCGCGGTTGCAACTGTTTGTCCGCGAGGAATGTAGGGGCGGACCTGCGTGTCCGCCCGGCAAATAGGAGAAGGATCATCTTAACCTGCTACCCGTAGGACAGAGATTGCCGAATCGGGTTCAAAATCCCATGTTGCGAGAGAAACGAATCATGAGCTTCGGAAAGTATAAGGACAAGCATCCCTCATGACCCATATCCTCACCCTCGCAGGAAGCCCCGCATCCCCGTCGCGCTCGTCGGCGCTGCTGGCCTACTGCGCGCGCCTGCTGGAGGCCGATGGCATCACGGCCGATGCGCTGGCCGTGCGCGACCTGGACGCGGCCGATCTGCTGCATGCCAATGTGAAAGGCCCCACGATTCAGGATGCACTGGTGCGGGTGGCCGCCGCGGACGGTATCATCATCGCGACGCCCGTATACAAAGCAGCCTATACCGGCGTCCTGAAGGCCTTTCTGGATGTGCTGCCGGGCGGCGCGCTGGCGCACAAGATTGTGCTGCCACTCGTGTCGGGCGCATCGTCCGGCCACGCGCTGGTGCTGGATTACGCGCTCAAGCCGGTGCTGGCCGCGCTCAATGCCGGCCTGATCCTGAATGGCGTGTACCTGCTCGACAGCCAGTTTGAACACGCGAATGGGGCGATTACGCGCTTCACCGCCGACGACGCCGAAACGCGGCTGATCGAAAGCGTGCAGAATTTTGCGAAAGCGTTACATCATCTGGCCGATGCGCCGGAAAGCTAAGGAAAAGCGACGATGGACATTTTGTGGTTCATTCCCGGTCATGGGGACAGCCGTTTTCTGGGGACGCAGATCAGCCGACGCGCCACCACCCACGCCTATCTGGAGCAGGTGGCCATCGCCGCCGACGCACTGGGCTACACTGGCGCGCTGCTGCCTACCGGCCAGGGCTGCGAGGATTCGTGGATGGTCGCCAGCAGCCTGATTCCCGTCACCAAAAAGCTGAAATTCCTGATTGCGGTGCGGCCGGGCAGCCTGTCAGTCACGCTGGCGGCGCGCATGGCCGCGACGTTTGACCGGCTGTCGGGCGGACGGCTGCTGCTCAACATCATCACCGGCGGCGACCCGGTGGAGCTGGCCGGCGACGGCATGTTTCTGTCGCACGACGAACGCTATGAGGTGACCGACGAGTTTCTGGACACGTGGCGCAAACTGTTCGAGGGCCAGCCGGTCACGACCGAGGGCAAACATGTTGCGATTCGCGGCGGCCAGCTGCTGTTGCCGCCGGTGCAGCGGCCGTATCCCCCGCTTTACTTCGGCGGATCGTCGCCCAAGGCGCTGGAAGTGGCCGCCAAGCATGTCGATCTGTACCTGTCGCTGGGCGAGCCGCCGCACATGGTCAAAGAGAAATTCGACGCCGTGCGCCGCCACGCCGAGTCATTTGGCCGCAAGATTCGCTTTGGCGTGCGCCTGCATGTGATCGTGCGCGAGCGCGAGGAAGATGCCTGGGCGGCAGCGCACGACCTGCTGCGCTATGCCGACAACGAGGCCATCGCCAAAAGCCAGGCCATGCTGGCGCGCTTCGATTCGGTGGGCCAGCAGCGCATGGCCGGCCTGCACGGCGGCGGATCGAAAGATGATCTGGTCATCAGCCCAAACCTGTGGTCTGGCATCGGCCTGATCAACAAGGGCATCGGCACCGCGCTGGTGGGCAATCCCGACCAGGTGGCCGAGCGCCTGCAGGAATATGCCGACCTGGGCGCGGATACCTTCATCCTGTCCAGCTATCCGCATCTGGAAGAAGCCTACCGCGTGGCCGAGCTCGTCTTCCCGCGCCTGCCCGCCTGGGTCAACCGTGTCCAGTCGGCAGACGAAGTCTTTCACGCGCCGATCCCGTCCACCTGGCAGTGATTGGGGATTTCACTGACCGGCCTCGCCCACAAGGCCATACGAATCGCCTCAGCCGCCCGCTAGTGCCTGACATCCCCCGTATCTGACGACGCGGGGGATTTTTTTACTCATAAGTCCAGAATCTGATATCCGGCCTGCTCGACTGTGCTGTACATCAGCCAGATCGACTCATACTCGCGCAGGCTGACAGGCTCCAGGCGCGCGATCCCGTACTCGCCCAGTAGTTGGGACAACGCGGCATCCGGTTGCGACAATATCGCCTGAAACTGTTCCAGACGAGTGGCGTAACGCGACAGGATGGCCAGCGGCGGCACCGGATACGGCCCGACGCTGTGAACCACGCGAATCTGGCTCGTCAGGGTCGGCTCAGCGCGCAGCATCTGCTCGAGCACGGTGCTGTCGATCGCGGCGCAGTCGACCTGGCCAGAAGCCACCAGCCGCACGGACTGGCTGTGCGCGCCGCTGGGCAGCGTTCGCCCGAAGAATGGCGCTGGTGCCCCGGACACCCATAATGCATGGCGCAGCATATGATGGCCGCTGTTGGAGCCAACGTCGTTAAAGGCGAACGTTGCGCCTTGCAGGTCGGCCAGCGACTGGTACGCGCTGTCCCGGCGCACGATCACATCGGCAAAATATTCCGCCCGGTTTTCATAGCGCGGATGCGCGTAGACGGGCGCGACCACCGGCAGCAGCGGTTCACGACCTGCTGCATTATGCCGAACCATCGGCAGCCCGCAGATGAACGCCAGCATAGGCGGGACAGCCTGCACTGCAACCAGCTCATCCAGCGGATCTGCCTCGCGCGCATGCAGCGCCAGCGCAGGCCCGGACGCACGTGTGATCGCGTTCAGCATGCCCTGGTAGAGCGCAAACTGTACCGGCGCGAGATAGGTAAAGGCGTCGTACGCTGGCATCACCGCGTCCCCGCCTGCCTTAATTCCACGTGTGCATCTTGAAGCGGATGCCCAGCCACACGCCGGCAAACATCGCCGCCGCGAACACCCAGCCGGAAATGGCAAAGGCCGAGATGCCCGACAGCAGCGTACCCACCGTGCAGCCCAGCGCCAGCATCGAGCCCCAGCCCATCGCCACGCCGCCCAGCAGCGCCGTCGCGCCGCCGCGCACGGTCACGCGCGAAAAGCTAATTTTGCGCGCCACCAGCGACACCGCAAACGAGCCGATCACCAGCCCGCCGATCAGCCAGCCATTCTCGGTGATCGTCTGCACGACCTGGGTGGCGCACCCGGCAAACGTATCCAGCCCGTTCAGGCGCTCGGCCAGCAGGCCGTTGTTGTCCAGAATGGTGCGGCTGATGCTGCCCAGCTGCGACGTAACGCCCAGCGGCTCCACGCGGAAATAGGCCAGCGTGCCCACGATGCCGATCAAACCGCCGGTCACCAGCGGATTCCAGCGCTGGCGAAACACCTTGTCAAACACATAGGCCGGGGTGATGCGCACAGCCTCGCGCGCCGGGGACTGCGGCGAGAAGCGCAGCAGGTAGATGGCAATAATCGCGATGACGGCCAGCGACACGGCCAGCGCGCCGCCATAGCCCAGCGTCCCCGGCAGCCACGCCACCGGCGCAGTGCGAATCGTGCCCAGGTAGGCGCTCTGCCAGGTGTAGAAACCCAGCCCGAAACCGACCAGCGCGCCAAACAAGGCCAGCGGCGCACGCGTATAGCCCTCGCCCAGCCGGTATAAATGGCCGGAGATGCACGCGCCCGACAGGGCCATGCCCACGCCGAAGGCCAGTCCTGCGGCCACGAGTATCCAGCTCACCGGGCCGATGTGCGCGCCGGGCGGCAGACGGCCTGTGGTGGTATTGGGCAGGAATGCGCCAAACACGATCGCATAGCCGATCATGCCCACGGTCAGCGCGGCCAGAATGGCGAAGATGCCCGACGTACCGCGATGCTCGATGAAGTCGCGCAGGATGCAGAAGAAGCAGAAGCGGCCGCGCTCGAACAGGATGCCGAGCGTCAGGCCGGTCAGCAGTGAAAACGACGCCGGAGCGCCATAGCCCGGGGTGCCATTGAGGGCATAAGCGCCCGCGATCACCCCGCCGACGACCAGCACGCCAACGACCAGCCGAATCAGCTCGTCGCGGGAAATAAGAACGGAAACGGGGGCAGCCCCCTGCTGGAGACTGCCCCCTGCCTGCTGACTGACTGCCAAGATTACTGACCGCCCCAGACGGTGCCCGCCGGGTTGACGACCGGCACGCCCACGGTATTGCCCCACTCGGTCCACGAGCCGTCATACAGCGCGACATCGTAGCCCAGCAGCTGATTCAGCACGAACCAGGTCAGCGCGGCGCGCTCGCCGATGCGGCAGTAGGTGATGACCGGCTGGCTGCCATCGACGCCCAGGCCGCCGTACAGCGCGCGCAGTTCATCCAGCGACTTGAAGGTGCCATCGGCATTCACGTTCTGGCCCCACGGCACATTCAGCGCGCCGGGGATGTGGCCCGCACGCACGGCCAGTTCCTGCACCCCTTCGGGCGCAAAAATCTCGCCGTTGTATTCAGCTGCCGAGCGGATGTCGATCAGCGCGCCCGGCGCTTCGGCATTCACCACGGCCAGCACTTCGTCGCGCAGCGCGCGCAGGTCGTCGTTGGCCTCGCCAATGGTCACGCTGCCGACTTCATACACCGCAGGTGTGGTCGCCAGCGGGCGGCCATCGGCCTCCCACTTCACGCGGCCGCCGTCCAGCAGGCGCACATCTTCCACGCCGTACAGGTTGAAAATCCACGCGCCCCAGGCGGCAAACCAGTTGTTGTTGTCGCCATACAGCACGATGGTGGTGTCGTCGTTGATGCCGGCGGCCTGCGCCAGTTCCTGCAGGCGTTCCTGCGAGACGATGTCGCGCTGGACAGGATCGACGAAGTCGGTGTGCCACACGAAATTGACCGCGCCGGGGATGTGGCCGCGCTCGAACACGCCGGGCACCACGCTTACCTCAATCAGGCGCACATTCGGGTTTTCCAGGTTTTCTTCCACCCAGTCGGCGGTGACCAGCACGCTTTCCGGCGCGGCATCCTGAGCGAAGGCGCTACCCGCCAGGGCACCCAGCAGGCCCAGGCTGACGACGGCGGCTCCAGCGATTTTGCGAAGATTCATTGTTTGCTCTCTCCCAGAGATAGTAGTGACAGACAATTCACATGAAAAACAGTAGTTCCGGTCAGATGAACTTGCTTATCTGCGACAACACGACGTCATCACACGCTCCTGAACTCATTGCTTCGGCTGGCCGGATAAACAAAAACGCCCCATCACGGTGGTGACGGGGCGCTTTATCCTCAGGTATCGGCACGACTATGGCGCGATATGTGGACGCAGACCCCGCTGGGTTACGCAACACATACAACACATCATCTTTGCAAAGGCCATCGTCATGGTACAGCTTTTTCCCTGAAACAGGTGCTCAGCGGCTTACACGACTGAAGTTATCATATTAGTGTTCTGGCTGTCAAGGGGTGGATTGCATGTTACAATTTAAGCAGACATCGACGCTCATCAACGGCAGACCCCATGAAACTCACATCGCGCAGTGAATACGGCCTTCTGGCCCTCGTCTATCTGGCCCGTCAGCCGGCAGAGGCCTATGTGCACGTCGAGACGATCGCCACCCAGCAGCAGATTCCGGCCAAATTTCTGGAGCAGATCCTGCTCTCGCTGAAACGCGGGCAGTACGTGCACAGCATGAAGGGGCACAACGGCGGCTATCGGCTGGCCAAAGCGCCATCAGACATCACGCTGGCGGAAATCATCCGCATGATCGACGGGCCGCTGGCGCCGACCGAATCCGTCAGTCTGCATTATTACCGCGCCACGCCGATTCAGAAAGAAACCGCGCTGGTGGAGGTATTCGCACGCGTGCGCGACTGTATGCTGGAAATCATGGAGCACACCACGCTGGCCGATGTGATGTAACCTGCATCAGTTTTTAATCAGATTATTCCCTGGCGATAACGCTGAAAGTATGAATTTTCAAATAAAATAAAATGGATTCTTTAGTCTTGCATTCGTGAATAACGCTATACTTATCAATACGGACGCAGTGATCTTAGTGTTTCAGAGAGTGACGGGAATTGACAATGATGACCGCAGTCATTGACCCAACCCTGCCACCACGATACGTGATGGACAGTTACAAGCGCGCCTTCGTCAACGTACACGGGCGTGAGCCGGTCGTGCGTTATATGGGCAATCACTGGTATCACGTGAACGGCGAGACCGTACATCGCCTCACGCTGATCGAAGAAATTTCGCGCCTGCGCGAGCTTGGCCAGGTCGTCGAGCGGCCGAAGCCGGAGAAAAGCCTCATTCAGCGCCTGATTGCAGGACTGCGTCGACTGTAGCCTCGCCGCTTTCGCGCTGGGCTGCCAGCACACGGCGCGCCTCATTTTCAGCATCGGTATAGATGGGCAGGCGGATCGTCACCTCTGTGCCCGTGTCCGGCCCCTGGCTGGATAACGTCACGCTGCCGCCGTACATATCCACGCAGTAGCGCACAATCGTCAGCCCCAGACCGCTTCCCCCCACCGCCAGGCTCTCAGTACCCCGAAAAAACGGCGCAAACACACGCTCCAGCTCTTCGGGTGGAATGCCCTTGCCATAGTCACGCACGCGCAGGCAAATCATCGACGGTGAGGGATCCCCCGCTTCGGTGTCACAGGGAGACAGCGTCACCTCAATCGGGGTATTTTCAGGCGAATAAGCGAGCGCGTTATTCACCACATGGGTGATGATCTGGCGCAGCATCAGCCGGTCCGCCAGCACAATCGAAGGCTCCAGTGTGGAGGTCACGAGGGTGCTGCGCGCGCTGCGTTCCGGCACGCAGGCATTGACAAGCGTCTGCACTTCATGCGCCAGATCCAGCTTCTCTAGGTTCAGCGCCATAGTGCCGGACTGGAGATGGAGCAGCGTGCGGATGTCGTCCAGCATGCGGCTGAGGCGCACCACCTGCCCGCGCACCGTCGCCAGCGCCTCCATCCTGCGCTCTGGAGACATGCGGTCGCCATACGTCTCCAGCAGCTCGCTGGACGACAGGATGGTGGCCAGCGGCGTGCGGAACTCGTGCGAAACCGTCACCATAAACAGGTTCTTCAGTTCGTTGATTTCGCGTTCCTTGCGCAGCGCCACTTCCAGCAGATGCCGCTTCTGCTTCTCGCCTTCAAAGCGTCGGCGTTCGGAAATGTCGCGCGCAATTCCCACCAGACCAATGACCTCGCCCCCCTCATTCAGGATCGGGAACTTGGAATTCATGAAGTAGTGCATGCCCTCCGGGCGTTTTACCGTAAATTCCTGGTCAATGATCGGCTGGCCCGTCTCAAAAACCTGTTTGTCCTGCGCCATATAAAATGCAGCTTCATCGGCCGCGAACAATTCCTCAGAGGTCTTGTGCTCGACGCGCAGGTCTTCAGCAGCGCGCATAAATTGCCGATGCGCCTTATTGCCGATCATATAGCGGCCCTCACGATCTTTGATGAAGATCGTGTCTGGCAGCGCGTCGATGACGGTACGCAGCAGCTCGCGCTCACGGGCGACGGCCAGCTCGGCTTCCTTGCGCGCCGTGATATCGCGTGAGCTGAAGATGGTGGTCAGTGTGCCGGTTTTTTCGGATCGGGCCGTGGTAAACAGCGTCTCGAACCAGTGGTATGTCCCATCCGGCATGCGCCAGCGGTATTCCTCCAGGATTTCGAGGCCATAGCGCCGCGTGGCGCTCATCGTTTCGCTAATACGCTGGATGTCATCCGGGTGCACGCGTAGCATAAGTTCTGACAGTTCACGCGAAAGCTCTGCTTCCGTGTAGCCAAATATACGCGGCATTGAACGGCTGTAATAGGCCATCGTTGTGCCGTCGACGGTCATGGTGATCGCGTCCGACATGTTGTCGGTCAGCAGGCGCAGGCGCGCTTCGCTGGCTTCCAGTTCCTGCGCGCGTATCGCCATGATGCGCCGCACATGCATTATCGTGACGACGCTGAACACGCCGCAGGACAGCAGGACGACCATGCCGCCCAGCATCTGCGGGTGGATGCCCGGCCCTCGATTGGCGATGATGGAGAGGGTGCACAACAGCAGAGCCCCCAGCAGCGTCATCAGGCCCAGGCGCGCAGACAGCAGCACCGTGGCCATCATCACCGGCACCAGATAGAGAAAATTCACCTGTGGAAGCAAGTCTGCCTCTATAAATAGCGAGGTGGCAAACAACGCCGTCATCATGCCGCTGAGCAGCAGCAGGGTGGCGGTCATCACCCGGCCACGCCGCGCCAGCACATAGCTGGCCAGTGAGGTTATCTGAAAGAATGTGAAAGCGATGAGGGTATAAATGAGCAGCTGGGTGGTACCCATCTGCACCAGCCCGGCCAGCAACCGGATGCCGCTGAGAGGAATCATGAGCAGGGTGGTCAAGGCCACAGCCCGGGCATTCTGGCGCGCTTCAAGCTGATCCAGTGGCACCCACGGGTCAATCAGCTTGCGTTCAATCAGCGACCAGAGCGGAACTTTCATGCCAGTCCATCTTGTACCGTGCGTAGAGCAGGTTCATCTGACATACTTGTTAGAGTATATGACACAACTGAAACGGCATTGCGTAAATGTCTAAAAAGACACCCGGTAAGCCCAAAAAACCAGCCAAAGCGCCCGCCCGCGGCCCGATGCATCAGCATGTGGCCCGCGAGGTGGCCGATGTGACGATCGACGATATCGCAGGCGGCGGCAGCGGTATCGCCCGCTGGCGTAACAAAACGATTCTGGTTCCCTTCACCATCCCCGGCGAGCGCGTGCAGGTGCGCCTGCTGGGCGAGCAGGACGGCATGATGCGCGCCGAGCCTGTCCGCCTGATTGAGGCCAGCGCCGACCGCGTCACGCCGCAGTGCGAGGGACATTTCACCGCCTCGTGCGTGCGCTGCGGCTGGCAGCATATCGCCTATCAGGCCCAGCTCACGCTCAAGCAGGACCTGCTGGCCGACCATCTGCTGCGCATCGGGCGCGTGCCTGAAAATGCGCTCACGCTGCTGCCCACCGTCGCCGCCGCCCAGCCGTGGCAGTACCTGCACCATGTCACCTGGAACGTGAGCGAAATCGGCTCGCTGAAGCTGCAAGGCAAAGGCAAGGCCCCGGTGCGCCACCGCGACTGCGCGCTGATTCATCCCGATCTGCTGGCAGCCGTCGATGCGCTGGACGTGGAGGAAGGCGCGCTGGCCGGCATCTCGCATATCCGCGTTTTGCGCGGCAGCGACGGCGCGGTCATGCTGCTGCTGCTGGCCACACAGGAAGAAGCGCCAGACCTCAATCTGGAGCTGGACGTGAGCATCAACATGGTGCTGCCGGACAATTCGCCTATGAATCTGGTAGGCAGCACGATCACGAGCATTATGCTGGGCGAGCGCGAGCTGCGCGCCACCGCCGGCACCTATTTCCGCCCCAACCTGCCCATGCTGGCGACGCAGTCCGAGCTGGTGCGCCAGACGCTGGACCTGAAGCCGACCGACCGCGTGCTGGACCTGTACGGCGGCATCGGCACCTTCAGTATGGCCATCGCGCCGCATGTCTCGCGCCTGACCTATGTGGACAGCTATCCTCCGGCCGTCACCGATGCCGATGATAATCTGGAGGCGTTCAGCCATGTTGATGTCATCGAAGGCTCCGTCGAGGAAGTGCTGCCCGAGCTGGACGACACCTACGATGCCGCTGTGGTGGACCCGGCGCATGGCCTGAGCGCGGACGTGATGGAGGGGCTGGCGCGCCTGAAAGTCGGGCGTCTGGTGTATGTCAGCGGCGACGCGTCAGAGCTGGCCCGCGACGTGAAAGAGCTGTCGCGTTTCGGCTATGTGCTGGAGCACGCGCAGGCGGTGGACATGATGCCGAATACGGCCTTTGTAGACAGCGTGGCGCTGTTCCTGCGGATATAACGCCTTTCATACCGAAATGTCTTGACAGTAAATCTGAATTTCGTCTATTCTACGGGCGTCCGCGCATATCATGTCGCAGATGCCCGTTTTGCCGTCCCCGAAAGACCGCAGCAAGCTGCTTCTGCGTCGTGCTGGCGCACCTTCATAACCAGTTCGACAGACAGACGAGTACGGAGTTGTTTCACCATGTCCCAAAAGATTCGCGGCATCGTCAAGTGGTTCAGTGCTGAAAAAGGCTACGGCTTTATCACGCAGGATGACGGCGGAGCCGATGTGTTCGTCCATTTTTCGGCCATTCAGTCCAGCGGTTATCGCAAGCTGGAAGCAGGCGATAAAGTCGAGTTTGATATCGTGGATGGCGACAAAGGCAAGCAGGCCAGCGAAGTCGTGGTGGTCTAGCGGGCCGCCCAGGCAGCAGCAGGTTGTTCAGGACGGAGCCCAAAGCCCGTCCTTTTTATTTGGGCAGATGATGCGCGCAGGTCGGCCGTATATTGTCTGGCCAGACCGCGGTGGGGTATGATGATGCGTCTGATGGCCACGGCTGTCGGCTACTCATTGTCAGGCACAGAAGGATCATGTGTATGTCTCATGCGCTCATTACGGGCGGAGCGGGTTTTATCGGCAGTCATCTGGCCGAACGGCTGATCGCACAGGGCCACCAGGTCACCATCATCGATAACCTGTCGACCGGCCGCATCGAAAACCTGGCCTCGCTGGAGGGCAACCCCAGCTTCAACGCGGCCATCGAGGATATCCGCAATATCACCGTCATCGACCGGCTGGTGAGCGAGTGCGATGTGATCTTTCATCTGGCAGCGGCGGTGGGCGTCGAGCGCATCATCCGCGAACCGATCGAAACCATCGAGACCAATATCGGCGGCACCGAAATCATCCTCAAGACGGCGCGCCGCTATCGCAAAAAAACCCTGATCGCGTCCACCTCCGAGGTGTATGGCAAGGGCGTGCAGTTCCCCTTCAGCGAAAATGACGACGTCATGCTGGGCCCCACCATCCGCAACCGCTGGAGCTATGCCGCGTCGAAGATGGTCGATGAATTTCTGGCGCTGGCCTATTACAAAGAGACGCAGCTGCCGGTGATTATTTTCCGGCTGTTCAACACCGTGGGCCCGCGCCAGAGCGGCCAGTATGGCATGGTGGTGCCGCGCTTCGTGCGCGCCGCCCTGCGTGGCGAGCCGATCATCGTCACGGGCGACGGCGAGCAGAGCCGCTGCTTCGGCAACGTGTACGACATCGTCAGCGCGATTGTCTCGCTCAGCACGAGCGACCATGCCGTGGGCGAGGTGTTCAACATCGGCAGCGGCGAGGAAGTGACCATCATGGAGCTGGCGCAGCGGGTGAAACAGCGCACCAGCAGCACCTCTGAAATCAGGCTGGTGCCCTATGAGCAGTATTATGAGCCGGGCTTCGAGGACTTTCGCCGCCGCGTGCCCAGCACCGAAAAAATCCAGCGCGTGACCGGGTGGCAGCCCACGACCTCGCTGGACGAGACCATTGACCAGATCATCGCGTATGAAAAAGAGGTGTTGTGATGGCCGAAATTAATCGCAAGGAACTGATTCTGGCCCTCATCGGGGCGGGCGCTGCACCGCGCCTGGCGGGTGTCGACCTGTCGGCACTGGATATGACGCGCCTGGACATGAGCGGCTCCAATATGCGCGCCGCCAAGCTGACCGCCGCCACCCTGCGCGAGGCCAGCCTGCGCAAATGCAACCTGTCGTATGCCGACCTGATTACCGCGCAGATGGTGGGCTGCGACCTGGGCGAAGCCAACCTGACCGGCGCGAACCTGTCTGGCGTCAACCTGGCGTCCGGCCGACTGGCCGCCGCCAACCTGACCAATGCCTCGCTCAACGGGGCCAATCTGCTGGGCGTGGATATGACCGGCGCGATCGTCACCGGCGTCAAGAGCGACCAGAAGACGACCTGGCCGGACGGCAAAAAGGGCGACCAGAGCACCGCTGCCGCCTACGTCTAGACGTTAAATACACCAGCGGGCGCGTCGAAACGTGCCCGCTGGTGCGCACCTGACTCATGCCGCGCTAGCTGGCGTAATACACGATCGGCATCTCGCGCACGTACTCGCTCCGGACCGCTTCCTGAAGCATGAAATCGGCCAGGTCTGCGCGGCTGAATTCCTCGAACCCCGTCTTGATATAGCCGCTGATATAGGCCCCGCGCGGCGGATTATTGCCCAGCCGCGGCCCGCGCACGATCGTCCAGTCCAGATTGCTTTCCTGCACCAGCCGCACGCCAAGGGTGCTGTCGGCCAGCATCTGCCCGGCAACCACCTTCATCAGTGGCACAATCACCTTAGCCGCAAACGACGGCGGATCCTTCGGGCTGGTCACGCCAGCGCCAGTCAGATACACCAGCCGCTTCACGCCGTGCTGTTTCATCGCCGCGATGATATTGGTGGCGGTCTGCTTCATCAGGTCTGGCTGGAACGGCTTCACCTGGCCCAGTGCGCTGATAACGGCATCCTGCCCCTGCACCGCGCGCGCGACCGCAGCGGCATCGGTGCTGGTGCCCTGGGCCAGATGCAGGCGCTCATGCTTCATGCCCAGCTTCGCCGGGTCACGCACAAACGCGGTCACTTCATGCCCTGCCTCCAGCGCCTTCGACACCAGATGCCTGCCGGTCTGCCCGGCAGCGCCAAAAATCACAACCTTCATACCTTCACTCCATTTTGCTTGCCGTCGTGTTATCGTTTATGGTAGGCTTTGGGTATGAAAGTCTCAAGTACACAAATTTTTTGGTTATACGTAGCAAAATCATACTAATGGAGATTCGTTCAATGACGAACACCCCGGTCACCTGCCCTGTGGAAGCGGCCATGCGCGTGCTGGGCGGAAAGTGGAAGCCGCTGATTCTGTTTTATCTGATGGATGGCACCAAGCGTTTTGGCGAGCTGCGCCGTCTGATGCCGCATGTGACGCAGCAGATGCTTACGCTGCAACTGCGCGAGCTGGAACAGGACGGCATCATCCACCGCGAGGTGTACAAGCAGGTGCCGCCCAAGGTGGAATACTGCCTGACGCCGCTGGGCCGCCAGCTGGAGCCGACGCTGAAGCAAATGCTGGACTGGGGGCTGGCCTACATGGAGGCCAATGGCATTGAAGCCGTGCCCCCGGCAGAGCTGGCCGCAAAAGCCGGCCGCTGAGGCATAAGACAGGGCAACCTCACCCCGTTTCGCTTCGCTCAACTGCCCCTCTCCGGTCGGAGAGGGGCAAAAATCCGCAGGGTTTTGGGGTGAGGTTCAATAAAAAACGCGTTTACCCCTACCGCACTTCCAGCATCCAGGTCGTGTCATCCAGCGCATTCCAGAAGGCGATACGCGTGCCGTCTGGCGAGACCGACCAGTCGCCGTTGGCGATGGCAAACGGCTGCGTCGCCGGGTCGGTCAGCAGGCGATCCTCCCCCGTGACCACATGATAGTAGCGCAGCATGTTGATGCTCTGCGTGGAGTCGAACGGCACGTAATACACGGAATCGGCATCGCGCCAGGTATACGCGCCAAACCAGTCCAGCTTCTGCGGTTGCGCCCCCGCGACCGTCTCCACCGTGTAGGTGCCGCTCATCGTCGGGTCCTGCTGGTTGGTCACATAAAACATCAGGCGGCCGCCGCCCGGCGCAATCGTCAGCCCGCGCACGCGCTCCCACTGGCCGATCGTGAATGCGCCCGTCGTGTTGACATCGACCACGCTGAGCTGGGTAATCTGCTCGGAGCGCACCGACAACAGCAGGCGGTCGGCATCCAGCCAGCGCGCGCTGATGCCCGGAAACGAGAGCAGCGTGCGCGCATTGCTGCCATCGACATTGGCCACCCAGATATTGGTCATCGGCTGGCCGTCGCCGCCTTCAGCCGTCACCATAAACATGATTTTTGAGTTATCGGCGCTCAGCGATGGGAATTCGCCGCCCGTGTTGACCACATATTCAACCCCGTCGGCCACCCGCGTAATCGCAAACTCAGACTCTCCGCGCGGGGCGATCACGTGGCTGCCGTCGGCGCTGGTGAACGGCGGCGGGGCCTGCCCAATCGCCTGATACGCCCCGGCCTGCTCGATATTCCACTGGAAGATCGATGCGCGCTGTCCGACCGGCCCGTCGATGGTATACAACACCGACGAATCGACCAGGTCCCACTGCGCGCCGGTGCAGCAGCCATCATAGCCCAGCCGCGTCAGCGACGCCGAGACATCGCCTTCCAGCGGCGGCATCGTCCGCGCCAGCGGCGGATTTTCCTGCGGCTGGCCGCTGCGATAATCGGGATAGGGCGCGGCATACAGGTTTAGCGCCCGCCCGCCAAACACCACTTCCGGCTGGTCATCCAGGCTCATCCACTGGCGCGCATTGTCCAGGTCCTGCTGAAAAACCGGATAGCGAAACGAGCCGATATTCGACAGCATGTCCCAGTTGGCATCAATGTATTCCACCGGGTTGTAGGTCGTCTGGTAGTCGAGCGAACGCAGCTCAAAATGCAGATGCGGCCGCGAGGTGCATGTCAGGTCCGGGTCCCCGGAATAGCCGACAATTTCGCCAGCGACGACGCGCTGGCCGGGTTCCACCGGCGGGCGCGCGATCAGGTGTCCGTACAGCGAGACGAAGCCGGCGTCATGGCGAATCAACAGGTTATGCGGCGCAGAGCCGAAACCCATGTCGTCGACGAACGCGACCACACCATCGCCAATCGCCACCAGCGGCGTATTGCATGGCATCGAGAAATCGAGGCCGAAGTGCAGGCGCTGCCCGGCGCTGTACCACTGATCACCGCGCAGGTAAGCGCCGATCGTATTGCCATACGGCTGGCCCAGCAGCCAGGTTTGCGGGCCGGGCGGCGCCAGCATCGGCAGGATGAACGGGCGCGTGCCATCGGCGGATTGCGCGCTGGCCCCCGTGGCGGTCAGCAGCAGCACGGCCGCAGCGGGCAGCGCACGGACGAAAGTTTTCAGGTTCATAGGCAGTTGACCATAACAATACACGTGACGATGGCCTGTAGCCTACGCGATTTTCATTGGGAAGACATGAAAGGAGTCATACGCCTTCACTGCTGTTCATCAGATAGAGCTCCGCCGGGGGGATGTAAAACAACCCCATACCGGGCATCCACGAGCGCAGATTATGCATGTTATAGCCCTCACCCAGATGCAGGCGCGCATCCGGCCGGTCGATATCCAGCAGCGGCGTATAAAAGTAGCGATACTCGCGCGCCATGCCGGCATCCATCTCATACCCGCTGCGGCTGATCCACACATTGACCGTCGAGTCGAAAACTTCCCACTGGTCGTTCACCGGCACTTCGATCCAGCCGTGCCAGCCATTATCCAGCCCGACCATCCGCCAGGGGATATTCATTGCACTGAGAATCTCGTACTGCATCACGCTGTACAGGCCGCAGTGCGAGCGCTCAAGCGATACATAGCTGACGACCGACTGATCCCATTCGGATACTTCGCCGTACACGTGGCTGATATGCACGATATACATGGCATACAATGCCGCCAGACGGGTGTCGTCGTCTTCACGCCAGAGCGTCCGCAGCGTCTCTTTATTCTCGTCATACCAGGCGATGACCCGCGCAATCACGTCCTCGTCCGTGGCCGCGCCGGCAGCCAGCGCCTGCAAGGTCGGCGTGTCGGGGCCGGGCTGCTGCTCAAATACCAGGTCAGTCACGGGGGGCTGATTCGGCTGAAAGCGCGCCATATACTCTGGCGGGCGCGGCGTGGCAAACGCGGGCGTGGAGACCAGGTCCTGGGCATTTGTCGGGGTGCGTGCGGCGACCAGCAGCGCCAGCGCGACCCCGGCCGTGAATCCCGCCGTGACGAGGGTCAGCGATTTTCGGTTCATGCTTTAGCTCCTGCGGAGGACTGTCTGTGCCCCTCTACGCCATTGTAGCCATAATGCATACTAATCGAAGCCAGTAATTGCTGCCCAGAGGCTTTGTCCTTACAAAATTGCATGATCGACACGCCGCGCGGCGAAAATCTGCATCGCGCCGTCGGTATGGTTCACCTGCGGCGGGCGCTGGTAACACAGCGGCTTCAGCCGGTCATACTGCTCATTCAGGGCATCCGGGCCGGGGTTGCGGCCACGTCTGCGCACCAGCTGGCGGATATACAATCCGCTGTGCGTCAGCTTAAACGACGGCGGGAAGGCATACTTGCTCAGCGTGTCGCGCAGGGCATAGTAATTGGTCACGTCTGGCGGTGAGAAAAACTGGTGCAGTTCCACGCTGAAGCCAGCCGCAGACAGCATCGTCTCATACGTGGGACGGTCAAAAATGCTGACGTGGTGATGCAGCGCGTTCTCGGCCTCGATCATGCGCCGGCGCAGCCCGCGCAGGCCGGGCCGATTCAGCGCGCGAAAGACCGGGTTCAGCTCATAGTAGGACGGGGCCATGCAGGTGAACAGAAACACGCCGCCGGGCTTCAGCACCCGAGCAATCTCGCTAAACAGCCCCGGCAGGTCATCTATGTGTTCCAGCACGCAGTTGCTGTACACACCGCCCACGCTGGCGTCGGCCAGGTCCAGATGATGCGCGTCGGCGCACCACGCGCGCCCATACGAGCCGCTTTTCACGGCCCGATCGACGGCCTCCTGCGAGACATCCACGCCCCACTCAAGCTGGCGGCCAAACAGCAGGCTGGCGATCAGCCCGTCCCCGCAGCCCAGGTCCAGGATCGGCTCCTCCAGCATCGGCGTATAGGCCGACACGTTATACAGCTCGTGCGCGCGGATGAAAGCGAAGAAGGTGACGGGATCGTATTTTTGCAGCAGTACTTTCAGAAAATCGACATCGGTCATACATTTGTCTCCATGTCTGGGGCGATCAGCGACTCGCGCTGAATGCGCCGAAACAGATAGGGCAGATAGAGCGTGATCGGGATCAGCGTGAAAATCGTCTGTGCCAGGATCGACCCCCACACCACGCCGGATTCGCCCAGCATGGCCGTCAGCGAGATGCTAAAGACGATGTTGAAGCTGGCCATCAGGATAGCGCAGATGACCTGAAAACGAATGACGCTGGTGCCGTTCAGCAGCATGGCGGTGGCATTGCTCACATTCAGCAGCACCTGCCAGATGGCCAGCGCCAGCATCAACAACGGATCGGCCTCCACCGTCGGGCCCACCCACAGGTGGATAATCTGGCGGCCAAACAAAAACAGCAGCACTGAAGATGTCAGCGACACGCCAAAGCTGATCAGCAGCGAGCATTTGAAGATGCGCTGCACCCAGACGGCATCACGCCGCGCCAGCGCCTCGCCATAGGCCGGCCACAGCGGGGATAAGCCCGCGTAGATAAATGTCGACACAAAGCCGAACAACTGATAGGGCACGGCATACTGCGTCACGGCTTCCGGCCCCAGCATGCGCGCCAGCACGAGCGAGTCGCTGGAGTAGGCCACCACCACCGCCAATTGCAGCACAAAAAACAGCCCGCCCAGCCGCAGCAGGCTGGCCGCCATGCCCCGGCTGGCCTCGCCGAGCCGCGGCAGCAGGTCACGGTGACGCACGAGGAAAAAGTAGGCGATATTGATGAGCGACAGCAGAAACGGCACACCCACCAGCGCCAGCACCAGCCAGACCAGCCCGCCCTGGGCGGCGATCACGATCAGCAGCGCGACTGCCGACAGCACGCGCCCGGCGACGATGAAGGCATCGCCAATGAACGCCTCCTGATAGCCGGCCTGCACGCGCGGGGCCACACCCAGCGGAATATTGACCAGGAACACCAGCGCAAATACCGCCAGCGCGCCGCCCACTTCCTGGCGCGCCAGCGGCGACTGCACGTTGAACAGGTCCGCCCACGACACGAAGGCATTGGCCAGCAGAAACAGCGCAGCCAGCACCACCATCACGCCGGACAGCATCAGGAAGGCGCTGGCGATGGCCCGGCGCGCCTGGGCCTTGTCGCCCCGGCCATAGGCATCGGAAATGGTATTCATCAGGCCGTTGCCGATGCCAAAGTCGGCGAAGCCGAGCAGCGCATTGACCGAGGCGATCGTCAGCCACACGCCATAGCGTTCGCTGCCGAGATAATTCAGCGTCAGCGGCACGGTGAACAGGCTGATGGCAAAGGAAATCAGGCGCACCGCCATGGAAGAAACAATGGTGGTAAACACGCGCACAATGCGCCGTCTGGCGGCATCTTCGCCGCGCAGCATTTGTCGCAGGGGTTGTAACACAGTTCTGGCGAACACTCAGTCACCCGTTAGCCGCCTGTCAGGCGACAGGAAGGCGATGTGAGCATATCATAGCGTCGGGCCTTTGCACACCAGCGAAGTAGGCGGGGACATGCCCGCAGGTGTGTCCTTTTTAACTTTCGCCTTTTCCCCTTTAGCTGCCCTTACACCTTCACCCGGTTCGGGTCGATGGCATACTCCCACCAGTTCCACGACACGCCGTTGGTCTGGCCGTCCAGATGCGGGATGCGCTGGAACCACCAGGTGTGATGCCCGCGGATATCCCCGCCACCCCAGTCGGCGCAGGTCATGGTGCGGCCCTTGCCCGACAGATCAGGGAAATTCAGCCAGGTATCGGCGCGCGAAAAGACCGGCGTCGGATTGCCCCAGTCGTAGTCTTTGACGCTGTTGGGCGCAAAATGCACGTTGCCGCACTCGGCCATGCCGGGCGAGGTCTTGTCATAGCGCGTGAACGTCCCCCACAGGTTGGCCTCGCCAGACACACCGCTGTACACCTTACTCATCATGCTTTCCATGCGGTGACCCATATTCTCCAGCATTTCGCCTACGCCGCGCTCATAGTTGAAGCCCATGATGACGAAGCGGCGGCTGGCGTGTTCGGTGCCGGCCAGCGGCGGTGAATTGCACCAGAACGCGCCCGGCCCGGCCATATGGCTTTCGTAGTAGCCGCAGTACGGGAAGCCGAGCAGCCACACCTCGTCAATCTCGCCCGCGTCCACCTTCTCGATCATGCGGAACTCGCGGACAAGCGCCAGATAATCGACCGCGTCCGGCTGATGAAATGTCCGCGACTGCCAGGCCTCGGCAAAGCTTTGCGGGGTATAGGCGAAGCCGTCTTTCTTGACCGGGAAGCCATCGACCTCGATCTGCTCCACGATTTCGTAATTGACATAGCCGCCGCTGGAGGCACGCAAATCGTCGATATAGCCCTGGGCCAGCACGGCTGGGTCCTGCCAGCCATACACCTCGCGGATTTTGCGGTTTTTGAACATCGGCATGACGGGATTGTGCGTGATGGCCAGCACACGCGGATGGACAGGGACCGGCTTGCGCCCTGCCCCTGCGGTCGCCGGCGATGGCGGCAGGCCGGAACCCCGTTCCAGCGGATGCGTGGACGGGCCCGTGCCTGTGCCGCCCAGCAGCTTGCGAAGCAGATCGATCATGCGCGCACCCCTCTCATAAAAAATCGTCCATAGCAGCTTCAAAACAGCGGAACAGGCGCGCTTTGGCGTCCACCTCATCGACCGGACGGCCCAGCAGCACATGCAGGCTGGTCACGCCTTTGTCGCGCAGGCCGCACGGGATGATGCCGCGGAAATAGCGCAGGTCGGCATTGATATTCAGCGCGATGCCGTGCGTGGTGATGCCTTTGACATTCACACGCACGCCCATCGCCGCGATTTTGGCGTCGCCGCCAGGGGTAGGTACCCACACGCCAGCATAGCCGGGGATGCTCATGCCCGCCACCGAATAGTCAGACAGAAAGGCGACCACGCTGCGCTCCAGTCGGCGCAGATACTCGATCACATGCGCGTGCATGGTGCCTGGCTTGCGCGGCAGTTTGACGATCGGGTACATCACAATCTGGCCCGGCCCGTGATAGGTCACATCGCCGCCGCGGTCGGCCTGCACCAGCGAGACGCCCAGCCGTTCGCGCTGTGCCGCGTCCCACAGCACATTGGTCTCGTCGGCCATGGTGCCCAGCGTGAACACATGCGGATGCGTCACCAGCAGCACTGTATTGGGGCCACCAGCGGCGACTTCAGCGGCCAGCTTCTGTTGCAGTGTCCAGGCATCGGAATAGGGCAGCAGCCCCAGGTCAAGCAATTGGAGGGTCATAAGGCTCGGCATAGTCGTGTGTGCGGTCGTTCATGGCGTTAATTCAAGCGTGAAACAGGGTGCGGCGCAAAAGTTCACTGGCGTGGTATCATGTGCGCGCCACAGAAATGTGGTTTGAAATTGTTTTGTTCGCTCACCGGAGAAAACTCATGATGCAAAAGCTCCATCGTTTTACAGCCGCCGCGCTGGGGGGCGCGGTTTTGCTGGCAGGGCTGGCCGTCCCCCTGGCCGCCCAGGATGCACCGGAACCGCGCACGGGCACCTTTGTGCCCATCGGCGGCGGTTACACCACGCTGCATGACTTTGTCGAGGCGGCGCTGCCCTATTGGCAGACGCTGGACAGCGACCGTTTCTTCATGCTGATGCTGCCGATGAGCTTCACCTACGACCCGTTCACGCTGACGACGACCGACCTGCTGGACAACTCGTTTTTCATCGACCGCCGCCGCTGGCAGCTTGAAGAAGCCTGCCGCGATGTGCTGGCCGACAATGCGGTCGAGGATGTTTCGTGCCGCGTGATCGTGCCGCCCGTGTACACCCGCGAGGCCGCGCTGGATGAGCTGGCGCTCGATTCCTTCGATGAAGACCTGGCAGCGGTCTACTTCCCCGGCGGCGACCAGGTGTATGCCATGCAGATTCTGGCCGATACCCCGCTGGAAGCCGCGCTGGAAGAGGCCTTCAGCCGTGGCGTGGTGATGGGCGGCAACAGCGCCGGCGCGGCCATGCTGGCGCGCAACATGTATGCCGGCTACAACGAGGACTTTGACGAGACGAATGCGTTAAGTCAGGGCGCGGTGGCCTACTGGAACGACACCACGCCGGGCGAGCGCGGCCTGCCGTTTGGCATCACCAGCGCCGAAATCGAGCAGCATGTGTGGCAGTATCAGCGCCTGCCCCGCGTGATGAACTATCTGGCCAACCCCGACGGGCTGGGCCTGGTCATCGGCGTGGACGGCTTCACCGGCGGCATCATCCGCGACGAGGTCACCTTTGGCGAGGTATTTGGCGATTACAGCAATCCGGTCTTCGACGCGCTGACCTACGGCGCGCGCGACGCGGCGTCGTTTGATGCCGAGACCGGCCTGCTGAGCATGCAGAATGTGCTCGTGCATGTGCTGGCCCCCGGCGACTATGCCTATGACATCGCCGCACGCGAGCCGAGCTGGGCGCCTGTGCCCGACAGCATCGAGCGCGATTACAGCGCGCTGGCCACCGAGTACAGCGGCCGCCTGCAGCTCAATGGCGGCGATGCCCCCACGCTGAGCCAGAACGTGGCCGATGCCAGCATCGTGACCATCATCACCGGTTATGCCCCGTCCGAGCTGGACGCGGTGGCGGCAGCCTATGAAGGCCCCGGTTTCGTCATCGCGCTGGGCGACGATGATGACCTGGCGGCGCTGCTGGCCGACGCCGATATCGATCCGGCCACGGTGGCGTTCTGGGATGTCATCGGCGGCGACCAGGCGCAGATTGTGCCCGAACAGCTGGCGCTGGTGGGCGAGGCGCTGCAGAATGGCGCGAATGTCTCGCTGGTGGGCGCAGCCGCGGCCATCGCGGGCGATACCTACGCGGCCAATCCGCCGATCGACTATGACAACGACGACAGCGCGACTATCGAGGCGCATGATTCCGGCTCGTACATCATCGGCGGCACGACTATCCGCAACGGCCTGGGCTGGGTGAATGCCAATGTCGAGCCCGCGCTGATCGCCAACAACCGCTTCGGCCGCCTGTTCTCGCTGGCTTATAACCATCCCGACACGCTGGCGCTCGGCCTGCCCGACGATGCCGCCGTAGAATTCAGCGACGGCGCTGCCATCGTGACCGGCTCCAACAGCGTGTTCGTGCTCGACCTGTCGGCCGCCGTGCTGGGCGTGGGCGAAAACGACGCGTTCGTCATCGCCAACGGCCTGATTGATGTGTGGGCCAGCGGCCAGGTCATCGGCGAATAGTCTACTTGCCTGCTAACCTCACCCCAACCCTGCGGGTTTATGCCCCTCTCCACGTTGTGGAGAGGGGCGGTTGAGCGCAGCGAAACGGGGTGAGGTTGGGGTGTGCAGGTCGTCTTTTCACGTGGAGAGTATGATCAGCCGCGCAGCCAGCGCCAGGCATACGGGGCCAGCGTGACTTCCCCGCTGACGCGCTCGGTCGTGAAAATATCGGTCGCCTCCAGGCCATCCGGCAGCTTCACCTGCTGCGGCTGGTCCGACAGGTTGTGCAGCACGTGCGTCGTGTACTGCTGGCCGTCGTCCGCGCCGCGTGTGAAGCACAGCGTCTCCTTGGGCGCGCCAGCCATCCACACCAGCGCCCCGCTTTGCAGCGCGGGATTGGCCTTACGGGCGGTGATCATGCCGCGCACGGTATTGAGCAGGCTGTCCGGATCGGCCTGCTGCGCCTCGACATTGATTTTGGCGAAGCCAAATTTCTTGTCGGCGATCACAGGCGCATACAGCTTCGCGGCCGGCGCGAACGAGAATCCGCCGTTGGACTCGCTGTTCCACTGCATCGGCGTGCGCACGCCATTGCGGTCGGGCAGCTTGACATTGTCGCCCATGCCGATTTCATCGCCGTAGTACAGCACCGGCGTGCCCGGCAGCGTGAGCAGCATGCTGTGCATGAGCGCAATTTTGCGTACATCGCCGCCCAGCAGCGGGGCCAGACGACGGCGCACGCCCAGGCCAAAGCGCATCTCCGGCTTGGGCGCATACACGCTCCACATATAGGCGTGTTCCTCTTTGGTCACCATCTCCAGCGACAGCTCGTCGTGGTTGCGCAGGAACGTGGCCCACTGCGCGCCGTTCGGCAGGGTCGGCGTGTCGTTCAGGATGTCGATGATGCTGGTGTTGTCGGCCATCGCCAGGCCCATGTACAGGCGCGGCATCACCGGGAAATGGAAGCACATGTGCAGCTCGTCGCTGCCGCCCTGCCCGTCGTCGCCAAAATATGCCAGCAGGTCACGCGGCCACTGATTCACCTCACCCAGCAGCACGCGGTCATCGTAATTGGCCTCGACAAAGCGGCGCATCTCCTTGATGAAGGCGTGCGTCTCCGGCAGGTTCTCGCAGGTCGTGCCTTCGCGCTCGTACAGGTTGGCGATAGCATCCAGCCTGAACCCGTCCACGCCCATATCCAGCCAGAAGCGCACCACATCCATCATGGCCTGCTGCACCGCCGGATTGTCATAGTTCAGGTCGGGCTGGGCGCTGTAAAAGCGGTGCCAGTAATATTCGCCGGTTTCGGCGCTGTAGGCCCAGTTTGAGGTTTCGCTGTCGGTGAAGATGATGCGCGCATCTTTGTATTTTTCGGTGGTGTCGCTCCACACATACCAGTCGCGCAGGGGCGAGTCTTTGCTGCGCTTGCTCTCGATGAACCACGGATGCTCGTCGCTGGTGTGGTTCATCACCATGTCGACGATCAGCTTCATGCCGCGGGCGTGCACATCCTCCAGCAGCAGTTTGAATTCTTCCAGAAAGCCGAAGGTCGGGTGGATGGTGTAGTAGCTGGCCACATCATAGCCATCATCTTTCAGCGGCGAGGCGTTGATGGGCAGCAGCCAGATGCAGTCTACCCCCAGCCATTGCAGATAATCCAGCTTCTGGCGCAGGCCAGCCAGGTCGCCATGGCCATCGCCATTACTGTCGTTGAATGCACGGACGTGCAGCTCATAGAATATTGCGTTCTGATACCAGTTCGCCATCGGGTCTCGCCTTTCTGAAGCGGGCCAGCGGGTGCGGGAAAACTTGCCTGTGAGGGCTAGTATAGCCCGGCCGACCAGCCTTCAAAACGGCCAGATGACCTATGCCCTGAATACCGACTGAAGACGCCCGTTCATAGGGGCAGGCGCGCCCGTACCCCCAGGCGTCCAAAACCGGACACTGGCGGACGATGCGGGCATCGTCCCTACGAAACAGACCTGTTCAGCATTGCCCACGCGGTTTGTAGGGACACGGCCTGCCGTGTCCGCGGCCTGCGCTGGCGATTTCGAATGTACGCTGAAGACGCCGCAACCCTGTGCACAGGCGGGCCAATGACGCTGGGGCGTCCAATACCGGACATGGGCGGACGATGCGGGCATCGTCCCTACGAAACAGACCTGTTCAGCATTGCCCGCGCGGTTTGTAGGGACACGGCCTGCCGTGTCCGCGGCCTGCGCTGGCGATTTCGAATGTACGCTATACCTTGTCGCGGCGCAGCAGGACGCGGCGGACGGCCCCGTCTTCATGCGAGGCAAACAGCGCGATGGTGTAGGCCGCCCCGTCATGCCGAATGTGAAAGCTGCGCCGCTGCATATCACCCGGCTTCATGATCGGCACGAACGTGCTTTCGCCAAACTCTGCACCCAGGTCCTCCAGCGTCAGGCCAGCGCCCAGCGTCAGCGTGACATGGGCGGGGGTGTCGCTGGCGGCACCGGGAAAGACCTCGGCGCGGGCGATGAATTCAGCGCGCGGCTCGATCACCATGGCGCGGTTTGCGCCGCCCGGGCTGCTTTCACCACCCAGGCTGTCGGCCACATCGGCGGCCGACGTGCCTTCCTGCTCCAGCAGGTCAATCAACGCGTGCAGCGTCTTCAGTGCGCTCATATCAGCCATCCTGTTCATCAGCCTTCATCCGGCAGCTCTGCCTTCAGCAGAATACGCGCTTCGATGGCATCGCCCACGCGGTGGGCATCGGTTTCTTCGGGCAGGTTGTGATACTCGTCATACAGCTTCTGGCGCTTCTGGCGCAGCGTCGCCACTTTGGCGCGGTTGGCCGGGGTGTCATTGGCGGCCAGATCGGCTTCGGCAGCTTCCAGATCTGTGCCCGCCTTTTCAAGATCGGTCAGCGTCTTATTGCGGTAATCCGCATCCACACCGTACACGCTCTCGTACCAGCCATTGGCCACGAGGGCCTCCATGCTGCCCGGCTGATATGGCAGGGCGGCGGCTTCATTGGCGATATTCAGCGGGATGCCCATTTGCGTGGCAATCTCCTGGGCGGTTTTGCCCTGGCCAGCCAGCAGGCGGGCCATGCTGAACCACTGCTCGGCGTGGCGCGACTCGTGATACACGGTATTGGCCGCGTCGGCATAGTCGGCATTGCTGATGGTCGCGGCCTCGAAGACGCCCTTGCCCAGCTCGATATTCCAGGTGGTGAAGTCAAACTGTGCCAGCACGTTCAGGTCGACGATGGTGCTGGTGCATTCGGAAATCTTGTGTTCGGCCAGGCCTGCGTTGGCGGCATCGATCAGCGCCTGCGCCCGTTCTTCAGGGGACTTGCTGTCCCACTGGTCCAGGGCGTCCAGCGCCTCGTCGGCAAACACTTCTTCGGTTTGTTCGGTATCCAGCCCCTGCTCGAAGATGGCGGGCAGCGTGCGCGGGCCCGCCATACCATCCACGGCCAGGCCATTCTGCGACTGGAAATCGGCCACTGCCTGCACCATTTCCGGTGTGGCGCGGCCCGTCTCGGCTACGCCCAGCGCACCCTGAATCTGGGAGATGATATGGGGCGGATAGTCGGCAGCGCGGATGTTGTAGTACGACATCGCGCGCACCACGCCATCGGCGCTCAGCAGGCCGGGCGCCTGGGGTGTCGTGCTGGCCGTGGTATTCGTCGTCGTGGTATTGCTGGTCGTGGAGGTGCTGTTGGGGCCCAGGGCCCCAGAGTCCGGTTCGTTCAGGCCACCGAAACGCTGAATCGCGGCATTGCCAATCAACCGCTGCATCGCGATCATCGGGTTTGTATTCGCCTGCGCCTGGGCTGGCTTTGCCTGCTGAGGGGCGACGGTGGGCTGTCCTGTTTCTTCCTGTAAGGCACGTGCATAACGTCGGCGTGGCATATTTTGCTCCCTGTGCCTGGACTCTGTTCTCAATCTCCAGACACACTCTATGCGTTCAGTATATGCACGTTTTTAAGATCCTGCCTGACGCCGGAATTTTTGCGATAAGTTTTTTACAGACAATCCAATCAGGCTGATATCATTTAAGGACAAAATGCAGGACAGTTTTTCTGACAAAATATGGCCTATAATTGTCTGTACCTGCCAGATAGCCTACTTTCAGGGGCAGATGAGTCAACAATATTCCAAAAATTCAGACTTTTCAGAGGACATCGATGTCATCTTCCGCACGTGAATATCAGCATACGCATCCCTGGATCAATTTTTCGTTCGACATTCGTCGACTGGACCCGGCTGTCTGGATACAGCTTGGCCAGATACAGGCGAAATGTGACCAGGTTTCCGGTACGCCGTTGCTGCCCGCCGTGGCCGAACGCCTGCACACGCTGTTTTTGGCGAAGGGGGTGCGAGCGACGACAGCAATCGAAGGCAACACGCTGACCGAAGATGAAGTCCTGCGCCTGCTGGCGGGAGAACTGAAGCTGCCCCCCTCGCGGGAATATCTGGCACGCGAGGCTGAAAACATCGTTACAGCGACAAAGTGGCTGGCGCAACGGCTGCTGGAAGCCCCGACGCTGGCGCTCTCGCCTGACGATGTCCGTCAGTACAATGCGACTGTGCTAAGCGGGCTGGCTTCTGAAGAAGATGCCGCGCCCGGCCAGTTCAGGTCGCATGATGTGCGGGTTGGGCCATACAAGGGGGCACCCGCGCAGGATGTCCCCTGGCTGGTCTCCAGAATGTGCGACTGGCTGAACAGCGACTGGGCCTTTCCGCCTGCGCTGAAGACGGCAGCAGGCATCCTGAAAAGCATCGTGGCGCATGTCTACGTGGCCTGGATTCATCCGTTTGCAGATGGCAATGGCAGGACGGCCCGGCTGGTGGAGCTGCATACGCTGATGGATATCGGCTTCCCATCACCAACGCTCCATCTGCTGAGCAATCATTACAACCAGACGAGGACGGAATACTATCGTTTTCTCGACATCTCGTCGCGGACTGAAAATGGACTGTACCGCTTCATTGAATATGCGCTTCAGGGACTGCTGGACAATCTTGATGAGCAGATACGCCTGATTGAGACCCAGCAGCTTGAGGTGCACTGGCAGAATTACGTCTACGATCAATTCAGGCACAAAGAGAGCAAGGTCGATATACGCCGCCGCAGGCTGGTGCTGGCGATGGGCGATAAAGCCTATGCGCTGGCAGATATTCGCTACCTGACTCCACAGCTTGCTGAAGCGTATGCGGATAAATCGCTTAAGACGCTTCAGCGCGATGTCAGCGAACTGAGCGCGATGGGACTGCTCGTGGTGGACAAGGATGGCATTTCAGCGAACAAGGCCCTGATGCAGGCTTTCAGGCCGGTGCGGCGCGGCTGACAGATAACGCTACTCCGCGCTGGCGGCCAGCGCCAGAATCGTGTGCAGCAGGGCATTCGCCCCGGCCTCGATATCCTCCCATGGCGTGTATTCTGTTGGCGCATGGCCCACGCCGCCCGCGGATGGCACGAAAATCATCGCGCAGGGCGTCACCTGGCTGATGACCTGCGCGGCATGGCCGGCATAGCTGACCAGGCGCATATGGCTGAGGTCGAGCGCGTCGCAGCACGATTCGATCACCTGGATGAAGCCCGGATTCATGGCGGCGGCGGGCATGTGAATCACGGGTTTGACATCCACTGTCAGGCCGTGTACAGCGGCACATTCGCGCGCGATCTGTATCATCGCCATTTCCATGTCGGCCATCAGCGATTCGCTCACGTGGCGCAGCTCGATGGTCAGCTCGGCCTTGCTGGGGATGATGTTGTATTTGCCTGGCTCCACGGCCACGTCACCGCAGTTGAAGATGCCATCGCCATAGCGCGCGCGCACCAGCTCATGCGCCCGCGTGATGAACTGGGCCGCCCCGCGCAGGGCATCGCGCCGCTTGTACATGTCGGTCGTGCCGCTGTGCCCCGCTGCACCATGAAAGACGATGTCGTAAGTCGTGCGCCCGACGATATCGGTCACCACGCCAATCGAGGCATTCGCCCGCTCCAGGCGCGTGCCATGCTCGATATGCAGCTCCAGGTAGCCCACCAGCGAGGCGGGATCGCGCTTTGCATTGGCGACATCGCGCAGGCGCAGCCCCACACGCGCCAGCGCCGCGCTGAAGGCCGCATTCTCGATGCGGGCCTCGCTGGTCACCTCAGGTGGCAGCATCCCGGCGACAGCGCGCGCGCCAAACAGCGAATGCCAGGTGCCTTCGTCGTCGGTAAAGTTAATGAGTTCAATGTGAAAGGGGAGTTGTAAATCGTGTTCGTGCAGGGTGCGGAGACATTCCAGGCCAGCGATAATCCCGACAGCGCCATCGTATCGGCCGCCATTGGGCACGCTGTCCAGATGCGAGCCTAACAGCAGGGTTTTTGCGTCAGGCCGGCTGGAGCGCAGCGCGCCGCTCAGGTTCGCGGCGTCGTCATCATCCTGTTTCAGATGACAGTCATACACGCGGTCGGCAAACCACAGACGCGCCTGCCAGTCCTGCTGCGACAGGGCGACGCGGTCCACTCCGCCCTCTGGCGTTCCGCCAATCTCGCACAGCGCGTCAAAGTCCTCGCGCATGCGGGCGCTGTTGATGGTGTAGTCAGTTAGGGGACGCGAAAGATGTAGCACGAGGCAATCATCCACTCTGCAATGTGATTGACGACGGCAATGATTGTATACACTCTTTGGTGTCTGTGAAGTCAATGGATTCAGTCCGCCGCGCAGAACAGCGGCAGCCTGAACAGCATAAATTTAACAAACAGCGCGCCGGTTAGCCAGAATTCACACCTTCGGGGGAGAAATTCCCTCACATTTCGGGGGGCAGATTTCCCTTACAACCTCTATAATGCGGATATGTTCGTGCGAAGAGTGCGTACAGGAGGAACACTGCGTGCCGATACTACTGGATCCAAATGTGCTCTATGTGCTGCTGCTGGGCAGCCTGTGGCTGACTGCTATTGCGGTCATCACGCCTGGCACCGGCATCCTGGAAACGCTGGGTATCGCCGGGGTGCTGGGCAGCATCGCGCTGCTGACGCAGGTGCCGGTCAGCTGGCTGGCGGTCATCCTTATCGGCGCGGGCACGCTCTCGCTGCTGGTGCTGTCGCTGCTGATCCGCCACTCGTTAGCGCTGGCGCTGGCGGGCGCGGTGACGCAGGTCATCGGCGGCCTGCTGCTGTTTCCAGAGCAGCCCGTATCGCTGATCGTCATCGCGGTCATGGCCTTTTTATCGGTGCTCTATCTGCGTTTTGTGCTCTATCCGGCGCATCATGCGCGCCACCTGGCCCCGGCCATGCTGGACGATGTGCCGCTGGTGGGCCAGCACGGGCTGGTGCAAAGCGCGATTGACCCGGTGGGCACGGTGCGCGTGCGCGGCGAAAGCTGGACGGCGCGCAGCGAAAGCCCGCTGGCGGCAGGCGCACCTATCGTCGTTACCGAGCAGGACGGACTGACGCTGATCGTCCGGGCTGTGAAAATCGGGGAAACAAACAGCATCGAATCAGGTTTCGCGACTCACTAAGGGGGAGTTGGTGCTTTATGGAAAATCTTCCGCAGATTCTGGTCATTCTCGTCCTCGTCTTTCTGGCCTTCACCGTGCTTTCATCGGTGAAAGTGCTGCCGGAATACGAACGCATCGTCGTGCTGCGCCTGGGTAAATATGCGGGCACGCGCGGCCCCGGCCTGACCGTGCTGATCCCGTATGTCGAGACCGCGCGGCGCGTCGACCTGCGCGAGCGCTTTCTGGAAATCCCGCGCCAAAGCTCGATTACTAAAGACAACAGCGCGATCGACGTCGACTTTCTGGTGTACTACCGCGTGGTGAATCCGAAGCTGGCCGTGCTGGAAGTGGAAAACGTGGTGCAGGCCTCGCTGAATATCGCGGCGACCACGCTGCGCGCCGTCATCGGTGATATTGACCTGGACGATGTGCTGTCGAAGCGCGAGGCGATCAACGACGTGCTGCGCGTCAAGCTGGACGAAGTGACCGAGCGCTGGGGCATGAAGATCACCCGCGTGGAAATCCGCGAGCTGGAGCCGCCCGCCAGCATCAAGGAAGCGATGAATCGCCAGATGAGCGCCGAGCGCGAACGCCGCGCCACGGTGACCCGCGCCGAAGGTGAGCGCGCTGCCGCCATTATGGTGGCCGAGGGCGAGAAGCAGTCCGCCATTCTGCGCGCTGAAGGCGAGAAGGAAGGCGAGATCCTGCGCGCCGAAGGCCAGCGCCAAAGCCAGCTTCTGCTGGAACAGGGTCGTGCGGCCGGCTTGCAGGCACTGGTCGAGCAGGCCAGCCAGATGGACGAAAAGACCATGCTGCTGCAATATCTGGATGCGCTCAAGTCGATTGGCGGCAGCCCGTCGACCAAGTATGTGCTGCCGATGGAGCTGACCGGCCTGGCCTCGCGCTTCCTCAACACTATGGACGACAAGACGCAGAAGTAAGCCGTTCTGCGCGCATACTACAGGCAAAAAAACACGGGCGGCCAGATGAACGGGGCCGCCCGTGTTTGTTTTCTTCATAAGCCGCTGTGTCCCTGAAGGGACTAAACAGCGCAGGCGTATGCGAAAACTAATTTGATGGTTTGTTTCGGCGGGCGCGTCGCGATGCGCCCGTTCACTCCATAATCGAACGGGCTTATAGACTACGCCTGTGCGTTCAGGCGCAGCGAGTCCAGCACCTGCTGGAAGATGGGCACCGTGGCCGCGCCAATGCCATCGCTGGCATACAGCTCCAGGGCGGCAAACGTGTCCCCTGCCTGACGGAAAAACACATCGGTCTGGCCGGGCTGGAAGGCCGGCTCGGTCTGGCCAAACAGGCGGAAACTGCGGCGGATCGTGCCATCCGGCGCGCTGGCCTCGTCGATGAAGGCGAAGGCCGCCTCAGGGAAATGCTCAGCCACATAGGTGTCGATCTGCGCCGCGAAATCGTCCCCAGCGCCTTGCAGCGTCACCGCGACATAGGCCTCGGTGCCTTTCTGCCAGACATGGCTGACCTCATCGTCGGCACTCAGGTCGACGAACGCCCAGTCGTCAGGCACATTCAGCGAATAGACATCGCGCGCCACGTTCAGCGCGCTGGCAAACGGCGTGGGCAGCGTCAGCGCGGCCGGGTCAAAAGTCGGCGTGACATAAATCGGCGGCGGCGGCTGGCTGGTGATGCTGAGCACGATGGCGCCCACAGCGACCAGCGCAACCACGCCAGCCCCCACATAGACGAGCGGGCTGAGCCCACGACGCTTTGCTGGTTGTGCGCCAGCCTGCGCGGCAGTCGCGCCCCCGGGCACGGTGCCCATGTGCATCGGCGCCGGCGTGATGGTGGGGGAATTCAGGTCAGGTGGCCTGGTCGGTGAGGACGAGACAAGCGGCGTCATTTTCGCTTTGGAGTCGGGCACGATCGTCGGCGCATCCACCAGCTGGCGCGTGGCCACCCTGTTGCGTGTGCCCGTCGACGGCACCGCTTCGGCCAGCGCATCGGCCAGGTCGCCTGCTGACGCGTAACGCTCATTCGGGTTCTTGGCGGTCGCTTTGGCCACCACGATTTCCAGCGCCTGGGGCACATCCGGCCGATAAATACGTGGGCTGGGCATCGGCTCGTTGATATGCTTGAGCAGCAGCGCGACCGGCGTTTCGGCCTGATACGGCTCACGCCCGGTAATCAGCTCAAACAGCACGACGCCCAGCGAATAGATATCGGCGCGGGCGTCCAGCGTGCCGCCATGTGCCTGTTCCGGGCTCATGTAGGCGGGCGTGCCGATGATCGCGCTGCCGGTCAGGTTGCTGTTCAGCACTTTGGCGATGCCAAAGTCGGTCAGGTAGGCGTTGCCGCGCTCGTCCATCAGGATGTTGGCGGGCTTCAGGTCGCGGTGGATGATGCCCTGATGATGGGCATATTCCAGCGCCTGGGCGATCTGGCTGAATGGCTTGACCAGCGTCTCCAGCGGCACCTGCCCGCGGCGGATCATCTGCGACATGGTGCCGCCGCCCAGGAAACGCATGGCGATATAGGGCACGCCTTCCACCTCGCCGAAGTCGTAGATGGGCAGGATGTGCGGATGCTCCAGATGCGCGATGACATCGACTTCGCGGGTGAAACGCTCATAGAAGCCGGGGTCGTGCAGCAGCGCGCGCGGCAGCACCTTTACCGCCACATCGCGGTTGATATTTTTCTGGCGGGCGCGGTACACAGTCGCCATGCCGCCACGGCCAATTTCCTCAAGGATTTCAAACTGGCCCAGCGTGCGCCCGGACAGGTCGTCGGCAGGTCGATTCTGCATGCATGCCTCATCAGAAGTGGGTTGTTTCAGTACCCAAACTATAGCCCCGGCAGGCCAGACGGGCAAGGCCAAAGGCACCAGCGCGCCCGCTGCACGGGAAAATAAAACGGGCGACCGTGTTCGGGTCGCCCGCTGCAAATCAGACTAAACGGGTCTAGCTGCCCGGCGTCGGGCTGGGCGTGCGCGTCGGACGCGGCGTGCGCGTATTGGTCGCGGTCGGCTCAGCGTCGGTGGCGGTCGGGCGCGGCGTACGCGTGTTGGTCGCCGTCGGCTCGTCGGTAGCCGTCGGGGCTTCGGTCGGGACATCGGTAGCGGTCGGTTCATCCGTGGCCGTCGGTGCTTCAGTCGGAACGTCGGTGGCCGTCGGCTCGTCGGTCGGAACATCGGTCGCGGTCGGTTCGTCCGTGGGCGTCGCTTCTTCGGTCACCACTTCGGTAACTTCAGGCGTGGCCTCGGCGGTGGCTTCTTCGGTGGCTTCGCTGGTCGGGGCCGGGGTGCGCGTCGGCAGCACGGTCGGCGTGGGCGGCAGCGATTCCGCCGAGAAATTCAGGCGCGGCAGGCCGCCAAAGCTGTCCATCAACAGCACCAGCTGCTGATAATACGACAGGTTCGGGTCGGTCGCTTCGGGCGTGGCTTCAGGATCTGGCGTGGACTCGGCGGCCACAGCGACATTCGCGGCCACTTCGTTCAGGTTGACGCCTTCAGCCGGGAAGCGCAGGTTGGCGGTCAGCAGCTGGTTGTCAGCGCCGTTCAGCAGCAGGGCATAACCGCTCAGCGGCTCGCCATCAACGGTGGCGCTGGTGTAGCTGACCGCGAAGCCGGACAGGTCACCACGGGTGAGCGGCTCGGCGCTGGTCACGACTGCGCCGGGGCGGGCAGTGACCACCCAGGCGGAGGCGGCATCGGCATCGCTGACGCTGCCGGTCTGCGTTTCAAGGCGCAGCGTCTCGCCTGCCAGACCGCTGATGCTGACCGGGCGGCCGGGCGCGCTGTCGGTGACCTGCCAGTCACGCGGATGACGAATCCCCACGCTGCCGACCGGGTCATAGGCCAGCACCCAGTCAAACGGCTGGCCGACGAACTGCTTGAAGGGCACCAGCGTCGGGCGCAGGCTGGCCAGCACAGACTGGAGGAACTGAGTCGCGTTTTCGGGGGCCAGCACGCGGATCACGTAGATCCACTCGCCGTCCGTCCACGACGCCTGGCGCGCGACATAATTCTGCTGGTTCAGGCGCACCGAGAAGTCGATCGAAAGCGTGTCACCGTCCAGCGACCGCGTGTTTTCTGTCCAGTTCTGGAAGTTGGCCCACGATGCGGCCAGCACTTCGGAGGTGAAATAGCTGTCCAGGTCAGCGGCCGTGATCGGGCCGCCGGGATTCTGCACGAACGCATCGATCACGCTCAGCGCCTCGTCGTTGACCATGTTCACCTGGGCGATGAACGTGCTGCTCGACGGGTCGGACGGCAGGAAGCCGGTCGGCTGGGCGATGGCGAAGATGCCGGTTGGATGCAGGAAAAGCTGGTCATAGGTGATGCCAGCAGCGTCCAGCGGCGGCGGGAAAGTCGGGTCAATGCGGGCGGTAGCCTGGGCATTGTTCACCGGTGCAACGGCTGTGTTCTGCGAGAAAATCTGCAGGAACGTGCTGCCTACGAGCACGACTGCCATAAAAATACCCAGCGCGATGCTGGCTCGTCTGGCGCTATTGTTCATAAAATGTCCAACTCCAAAGATGCGTTTGATTGTGACACGGAACGCAAACGGGTCGTATCATACCCCAGAATCACCTGCATGTTAAGGGACTAGGGCGCGGCCAGGCTGGCCTGGATCCACGCCAGCAGTCGGTCTGACAGGCTGGCGCTGGCCGAAAACAGCGCCGCGCCCTGTGCATCTGTGCCGGCAATAGGCAGGAATTCCACCGCGCCGCGTGCGACAGCGCGGATGGCGTTGATGCTGGCCAGCCCGGCGGAGTCGTTCTCGCCGGCGGCCAGAAACAGCGGTCGCGGGTTGAAGGCAAACACAGCCGGTTCGCTGGCAGCGGCTGGCGAGAGCATCGCCAGGGCATCGCACGGGATGCCGCCGCCACAGGCCGCCAGCCCCAGGTCTGCGCCGCTGCGCTCACCCACTACGACGACGCGTGCCACGTCGATGCGCGGCAGCTCGGCCAGGGCGTCATAGGCCGCGAGCACATCGCCGACGGGCGCGCCCTCACGCAGCGTCAGCACCAGCACGGCCAGCCCGTTATTCACCAGTGTGATCGGAAACAGGTCCCACGCTGTGGCGCTGCTCCCCAGCAGGATGACCGGCGAGGCCGGCTCTGATCCGGGGGGCTGATACAGCTCAGCGGCCATCAGGGTGCCATCGCCCGCCGTGATCGACACCACCTGGCGCGGGTCGCCCAGCGCATTGGTGGCCGATACCAGCGGGGGCAGCGCGCCGCCGCTGGGCACGCTGGCAGCGGTCAGGTCGTTCATGCCGATGGCGCCCAGCGACTCACTATCGCTGGTGGGTGCGGCAGGCATAAACACACTCGTCGGTTGCAGGGTGGGCGCGCTCAGCGCATAGGTTGGCTCGCGGGTGACAGCCACGCCATCGCTGCACGCCGCCAGTATCAGCGCCGCGCCAATTGCCCAGGCCAGCCGCCGCATCATGACCACCATCTCAGCCGCGCCCCAGCACGATCATGCGCGGGCAGCCGTCGTAAAACGGCGAGCCGTCGAAGTCGCCATAGACCGTGTCCAGCGAGAAACCGGCGGCCTGCAAGAGCAGCGTGATCTCGCTGAGGAAGAAATAGTGCACGGTGACTGGCACGATGGTGCGCTGCACCATGCCGTCGCCGTTGATTTCGTCATAAATCCACGAGATTTCCATGTTCTGTTCGGTGCGGTCCAGCCGGCTGACGCTCTGCTGCATCACCAGGTGGCCGGTCTCGTGTTCGAGGAAGGTGCGCTCCAGGATGATCGCTTCACTGTCGAGCGAGCTGTAGGCCTCGCCCGCGTTCGGCAGGTCGATGACGATCATGCCGCCTTCGGCCAGCCATGCTTTGGCGCGCTTCAGCAGCGTGAGCTGCGTGTCCAGCGTGAGGAAATGCATGAAGGTGTTGTACGGGATGATAATCAGGCTGAATTTCTCGTCGATCTTCAGCTTCGGGTCAAGCGCATCGGCAAAGTGGAAGGTCACGCGGTCGGCCAGCCCAGGCGAGGCATCGCGCTTCAGCCGGGCGCGGTCGAGCATGGCGCTCTCCATCTCGATGCCGTGCACGTCGTGGCCCTCGGCAGCCAGATGCAGCATCAGGCGGCCAGTGCCACTGCCGATAATCAGCACAGAGCCGCCCGCTTCGTCGGCGACTTCGCTGTACAGCGGCAGGTCTTCGTCCTTGTCGTGATGCTCAGAGTCGTAATAACGGGCGATGGTGGCGTAGAAACCGGCACTGCGGGAAGCGGTCACGGTGGGATTCCTTTCAGAGCGCGTGCATCACGCGTCAGAGAGTGACTTGGTCGGCGTGGCATTGGCGGGCGTGGCGCGCGGCGGCAGATTCGGGCTGGGCGTGGGCGACAGCGTCGGGCTGGGCGGCACGGTATTGGTCGGCGGCAGGGTGTTGGTTGGCGTCAGCGTGGTCGTCGGCGTATTACTGGGCGTCAGCGTACTGGTCGCGGTGCCTGTCGGCTCCGGCGTGTTGGTCTGCGTTGGCGTATCGCTGGGTGTCGGCGTGATGCTGGGCGTATACGTCTCGGTCGGCGTCGGGCTGGGCGTAAACGTATCCGAGGCGGTCGGGCTGGGGCCGATGGTGGCGCTGGGCGTCAGCATGGCGATGATCGCGCCGCTGGGGTCAGTTGGCGTGGGCTGCGGCGTATCGCTGGCGATGGCCGTCGCCTCAAAGCCCGGGCCGGTGCTGATCTGCACGCCCGTCGCGCGGAAGACGACATCCACGCGCTGGCCGCGCGCGCCAAACGAGCCCTGCGGCTGGCCATTGAAAATCGCGTCGAGCGCTTCAGCGCTGCTGCTCATCAGCGTGATATTGTCCACGGCGCGGACGGCAAACTGCTGCCCGATGCGCGCCAGCCCCTGAAACTGCTGCACGCCGTCGGCGCTCAGGGTCATCCAGGCGCGGCCGGTGACAGACAGCTCCAGCAGCAGGCCCTCGCCTGTGAAATTGCTGCTGGCCGGCTGGCTGCCCGCTTCGGTGGGCAGCGGCACAATCGTCGGCGAAAGCACCAGTTCCAGCGTGGCCGTGGGCGGCACCGCCCCCAGGATATCCGGCAGGGGGGTGGGCAGATTGGCGGATGCATCGCCCCCGCCCAGCAGATCATCCAGCGGCAGCGTCTGCGTGGCCACAAACACCAGCACGGCGATAGCGATCAGCGCGACGATCAGGCGCAGCAGCGGCACCAGGCGCGACCCGCCGCTTTCGCGGGCATCCATGGTGGGCGTGCCTGCGGGCGGCAGCGGCGGAGGCGGCTGCACCCGCTGCACATAATCGGTCGTGCTGCTGTAGGGCGATGTCTGGGAATACGTGGGCGCGGGCGCGGTCTGCTGAGTATCGCGCTTCTTCGGCTCCTTGTCTTTGCCACGGCGGGCCACACCAAAGGCAGACGCGCCCTTCTTGCGCGGCGGCGGGCCGTTCAGCGCCTCCTCGTACTGGAACAGCACACGTTCGCCGTCCAGCCCCAGGTAAAAGGCATAATTGCGGATGAATCCGCGCACCTGCACCTGCGAGGCATTGGGAATCGAAAAATCGCCCAGCTCGAACATCTCAAGAAAGGCGCGCCGAATTTTTAACGCTTTTTCGGCATCTTCCAGGGTGAGCTCTCTGGATTCACGGGTCTGGCGCAAATAGCGGCCAAGCGCCTGGGCATCCATCAGCAGCAGTCCTCACTGACCGGCAAAAAAATCACCCCCGCACAAGCGCTGAGTAGTTTCCCAGGCAGCACCTGAACGAGGGTGAAGGCGTGTCGACGGGGTGACAGCAGACTATTCGCTGGCTGCTTCCACGGCGGGTTCGGCAGCGGCTTCAGCTTCGACAGCCGGGGCTGCTTCAGCGGCAGGCGCGTTCTGGGCGGCCAGTGCGGCGGCATATTCTTCTTCGCGCACGATACGCACCTTCAGCACCGGCGAGATTTCCGTGCCCAGGCGGACGGCCACTTCGTGGACGCCGGTTTCACGCAGCTGCGTCTGGCTGATGCGGCGGCGGTTGATGTCGATGCCGGTCTTGGCATTCAGGGCTTCCGCGATTTCGCTGGTCGTCACCGAGCCGAACAGCTTGCCCGTGGGCGAAGCGCGGCGGCCGAACAGCAGTTCCACGCCGTCGATCTGACGGGCGAGGTCGTTCAGGCGGTCATCCAGGGCAGCCTTGCGCGCGGCCGATTCGGCACGCAGCGATTCCTGCTGCTTCAGGGCTTCCGGCGTGGCCTTGGTGGCCAACCGCTTCGGGATCAGCCAGTTACGGGCGAACCCATCGGCAACGTCGACGATTTCACCGGCGACGCCGTGCTTGTACACATCTGCAAGGAGAATTACCTTCATGACTGGCCTTCCTGAACAACTCGCCTCTCATGAGGCGTAATTTTCCGCTGAGAATGACGGTTTTACGGCATACAGAACAGGTTGGCATGATATAGATCCGGCACGGAAATATCAAGTGCGAAATTGCGCCCTCCCTGTGCCGCGCTATCCCGTCGCTATCCCTGTGGCGCGGGCACATCTGGTATCATGGGCGCCCATGCTGCTGAAATCATGAGGATTCCTCCATGTCAGAACAGGCGAGTTTATACCCGATGCTGCTTCAGCCCGTGCTGCATACCCGCGTGTGGGGCGGGCGCCGGCTGGAGACCTTCTCAGGCCATGCCCTGCCCGACGCCCGTCCGTACGGCGAAAGCTGGGAGATGCACGACAGCGCCGTGGTCGAAAACGGCGTGTATCGCGGCCAGACCGTGCGCCAGGTGCTGGATGTGCTGGGGACAGACCTGTGCGGCAGATCCTTCAATCCGGCGGACGGCATGCCGCTGCTGGCCAAAATCCTTGACTGTGAAGACTGGCTTAGCGTGCAGGTGCATCCTGATGATGCGCTGGCGGCCGAGCTGGAAGGCGAGCCGCGCGGCAAGACCGAGGCGTGGATCGTGCTGGAGGCCCGTCCGGATGCAAGGCTGGTCTGGGGCCTGAAGCCGGGCACGACGCCGGAAGGCATCCGCGCCACGCTGGACGATGGTACGTTTGAATCGCTGCTGTCGTTTGCCGATGTGAAGCAGGGCGACGTGCTGTTTGTCGAGGCGGGCACCGTGCATGCGCTGGGCCCCGGCCTGCTCATCTACGAGATTCAGCAGTCCAGCGACACCACCTATCGCCTGTATGACTGGAATCGTCTGGGGCTGGATGGCCAGCCGCGCGCGCTGCACGTGGACAAGAGCATCGCCGTCAGCCGGCTGGATGCCGCACCCAAGATTATTCATCCCAACAGCGAGGACGGATTGACCGTCGTTCCGCTGCTCAGAAGCCCGTTTTTCAATACCACGCTGATTCGCGCCAGGCCGTCGGATACCACCCTGCTGATGGACACCGCCGGCATGTTTTATATTCTGACCTGCATCGCCGGCAGCTTCGCCGTGAAAGCGGCCAACGGGGATGAATCGCTAATGCTGGCGCAGGGACGCACAGCCCTGCTGCCTGCTGCCATGGGCGCCTATACCCTGACCGCCGCCAGCGATGCGTCACGCGTGCTGATGTCGTGGACGGACCAGTAACCGGAGGTTGTGAAAAACGATGGATGCCTTGCAATGGGTGCCGGTGCTGGTGGTGGGATTCGCGGCGTCGCTGGGCCTGACGCCGCTTTCGCGTGCGATTGCGCTGCGTTTGGGCGTGGTCGCCATCCCCAGCGGGCGCAATATCCACAAAGACTACAAGCCGCTGATGGGCGGCCTGGCGATGTTCCTCGCGTTCGCGCTGGCGCTGCTGCTGTTCAGCGATGGCAGCGTGATGACCGAACTGCTGGTCGTCATCGGTGGGGCGCTGTTTCTGGCGATCGTCGGGCTGGTGGATGACCGCTATAACCTGGGCATCCGCATTCGCCTGCTGGCCCAGGCGCTGACCGCGCTGGTGGTGGCCATGCTGGGCGTGCGCATCCAGCTGTTTAATTTCCCGCTGGTGGATATCCCGCTGACGGTGTTCTGGGTGTGCGCCATCACCAACGCCATCAATTTTCTCGATAACATGGACGGCCTGGCGGCAGGCCTGACCGGCATCGCGGCGGCTGGCTTCACGCTGATCGCCTTCACCGAGGGGCTGGAGCTGGTCAGCATGCTGGCGGCAGCGCTGGCGGGTGCTGCCATCGGCTTCCTGATTTACAACTTCAATCCGGCCAGTTCGTTTATGGGCGACATGGGCTCGCTGGTATTGGGTTTCGTGCTGTCTGCGCTGGCCATTAAGCTGGAATTTGGCGTGCAGCCGCTCAGCGTCACGTGGATGGTGCCGCTGCTGGTGCTGGCCCTGCCGGTCATCGACATCAACCTGATCCTGATCACGCGTTATCTGGAAAAGCGCCCGCTGGGACAGGGTGGCAAAGACCACTCGTCGCACCGGCTGATGGCGATGGGCCTGTCGCAGCGGCAGACGCTGGGCGTGCTGTATGCCTTCTGCGCGCTGTATGCCGGGCTGGGCTATGTGGTCAGCACGGCCCCACCGGCAACAGCGCTGATCGTCGGGCTGCTGGGGCTGGCGGGCATGGCGGGCTTCTTCGGATTTCTGTTCTGGGCGCGCATCCGCTATCAGCGCCCACTCAGGCAGACTTCACCTTGACTAGCGCGGCGGCTTTGCTATACTGTTCACCAATGCGCCACTGTAGCTCAGTTGGTAGAGCAACGCACTGAAAATGCGTGGGTCGCCGGTTCAAGTCCGGCTGGTGGCACAGCAGAACGCCCGTTGAAAGACGGGCGTTTTTTTATTGCCTCATCCCCCGGCCAGCGTCCGCCACTCGCCATAGGTCAGCATCATGATGCGCGGCTTCACCGACACCAGCAGCGGGTCGCGCCCAAAACGCCGCTGATATTCATCGATATGCGTGCGCCGGTTAAACGCCGACTGCTTCAGATCTGGCATCAGCTCACGCACATACTCCCACGCCAGCGGGCGCAGCAGCAGCAGGCGCAGGTCGTATAGCTCTTTCTGCGAAAATTCAAACGGCTCAAAATCGGCCGGGCCAGCCAACGGGTCGTGCCCCAGCGAGTAGTCAAAGGCCAGATGATACGCCTCATGACGCGGAGCAGGCAGCGCCTTGAGCGCCTCATCGCGCAGGGAATCCAGAAATGCCATCATGCCCTCAGCACCCGAAAATAACGAACGTCAGTTCTGATTTTCGGGCTGAAATTGCACTTGTCAACTGAGAAGCTGATGTGAACGGCAGACAGAACAACCTCACCCATCAGTCTTTACGCCTTCAATTCGATGCGCATCTCATTGGTGGCCGCAAAACCGAGCCGTTCATACACCGGGCGGCCGTCGGTGCTGGCATGCAGCGCCACCAGCGTGACGCCCTGCGCGCTGCAGATATCCAGGCAGTGCTGCACCAGCAGCGTCGCCAGCCCCCTGCGCCGATAGGCGTGTTCGGTATACACGTTATAGATATAGCCGCGCACCGGCGCAGGCGAGATCGGACCGGGCATGAAGCTGCTCAGGTTCAGCCCTGCCCCGGCGGCGATATCGCCATTGGGCGCGATGGCAAAAAACGTCCTGAACTCGCCCGTGGCCATATGTTCGCGCACCCACAGGCGCGTGGCCTCCTCATGCGGATGCACCTTATCAGGCGCAAAGCCCATCTCGATGAACATCTCGCTGCGATGGCGGATAATTGTCTCCACGTCGGCGGGCGTGGCTTCGCGCAGTGTGAAATCAGTCACGGGCGGGTCTCCCTTCAGGCAGGCGGGCACATTCCGCTGATTCTAGGACGGACGCCAGACGCCGGATAAGTCCATGCAGGTCCGATTGCTGCCGGTCGCAGGCACGCAGGCACCCCCGTTTGCCGTCGGCGCGGTATACTCCGGGTCATTGGCCACTTCATATTCGCGGAAACCTGCCCATGTCTGACGACCTGCGTCCCTCCCCCAAATACAAACCCGTCTCGCTGTTTGTCACCTGTATCGTGGACACGATTTACCCGGACACGGGCATTTCGGTGGTGAAGGTGCTGGAGCGCCTGGGCGTGGACGTGCGCTTCCCGATGGCGCAGACCTGCTGCGGACAGCCCGCCTTCAACAGCGGCTATCACGATGACGCCCGCACGGTCGCCCGCCAGTTTCTGACCGCCTTTGCCGACGCCGAAGTGATCGTGTGCCCGTCAGGAAGCTGCGCGTCGATGGTGCGCCATTACTATCCGGAAATATTCAAAGACGAGCCGGACTGGTATCAGCGGGCGCTGCGGGCGGCCGAGATTACCTGGGAATTTACCGAGTATCTGGTGGACGGGCTGGGCGTGACCGACCTCGGCCTGAAAGTACCCACGGAAACCAAAGTCGCCTTTCACCATGCGTGCCACGGCTATCGGCTGATGGGGCTGGGCCCGCAGGCGCAGTCGCTGGCCGCCAATATGGAAGGCGTGACCTGCAATGCGCTCACTGGCGCTGACCAGTGCTGCGGCTTCGGCGGATTGTTTGCTGTCAAGATGCCTGAAATCAGCGGCGCGATGCTGAACGACAAAGTGAAGCATATCAACGCGGCCGACGCCGATGTCATCATCACCGGCGATGCCAGCTGCCTGACCCAGATGAACGGCGGCCTCAGCCGGGCCGACAGCCCGCGCCGGGTGCTGCACATCGCGGACCTGCTGGCGCGCGGCCTGGACAATGCGGGAGACGCGGGTGCGTCGGCTGAGTAGGCTGGTCGCCCTGCTGGCGGTCATCGCGCTGGCCTGCGGGGCGGCGCTGGCGCAGGATGTCGTCCAGCCAGAAGTCATCCTGGAAGGCACGACCGTCCCCGCCGAGATCACCGAACAGGCCGCCTTTGGCCTGTATGTGTTCAGCGCGGCGGCGGGCGATGTCTACCGTGCCCAGGTGCTGGGGTCGGACGGGTTTGTCCCGCGCCTGGGCATTGGCGATGCATCCGGCGATATCTTGCTGCGCTCGGATGTGCCGGGCGCGGGCATCAGCAGCGACGGCAGCACTGCTGCTATTGAGTGGACGATCCCGCAGGATGGCGAATTTCGGTTGGTGGTGACGGCCGCCAGTGAAGGCGCGACCGGCGCATACCGGATCACCTTGCAGCGTTTGCGCGCCGCCGATGATCCGCTCGACACCAGCACGCGCACGGTCACCTTTATGTGCAACGGCACGGAAGCGATCACGCTGGCCGGGGTTCAACTGCCCGCTGAAGAAGCCCCCACCAGCAGTCGCCCGCTGTTCATCTATACCACCGACGACCTGACGCCGGTCATCCGTGTGCAGGCGCCGGAAGCAGGCATCGATGTGTGCTGGCAGAATGACGATCAGGGCGCGGGCGATGTCGTGACGCTGCCCGATGGCACCAGCTTCACCATCAGCGAGGACACGCTGTCCAACGCGGCGCTGTTTGGCATCTCGCAGGCCAGCGATGTCGGCCCGGTCACGGTGACATTTGGCGCGGTCGGCGCGGGGACAGGCCAGTTTATGGCGCTGCTGGGCGGCCTGGCGATTGATACGCCGGACGACACCGATGTTGCCCTGCTGCGCAACGGCCCGCGCATCGCCCAGGACAGCGCGCTGGCCGCCTACATGATCGCCACCGGCGAGAATAATCGCCTTGACCCGCTGTTAGAACTGGGCGACGAATCGGGGACGCGCCTCAGCCTGTGCGATGACGCAGGCGGGCGTAACTGTCAGGACGTGCCGCCCATACGCGGCGCGGGCGTCGTCATCAGCACCGGCGAGTCCTACACAGGCGGGCGATTTGACGCGGGCGTGCTGTTGCCCCCTGGCTCGGCCGACTGGCACACGCTGACGATGGCCAGCTTTGGCGGCAACACGCGCGGCGCGTACGTGCTGCTGCTGGTGGGCGAGCGAACCGGGCAGCAGTCCTCCGGCGAATAATCCTCTCGCTACAGGGCGGGATCAGCTACGGCGGGCGCGGATGCCGCGACGGTCGCGCGGGCCTGCGGGATCATCGACAGGCCGTATTTTGTGCGCAGCGTGAAGACCGTCTCCGGCACGACCTGCTGGCCGGGCGCGACGCGCAGGCTGAAACGCTGGGCCAGCGTGGCCACGATCAGCTTGGCCTCCATCATGGCGAAGGCATTGCCGATGCACACACGCGGCCCCCCGCCGAACGGCAGATAAGCATATTTGGGAATCGACTTTTCGTTCTCCGGGCTGAAACGCTCCGGGTCGAATGTGTCGGGATTTGGGAAATACTGCGGATTCATGTGCACGCCGTAGATATTCACGAACACCGTCTGCCCTTTTTTGACCGGCACGCCCTCCAGCATGACATCTTCCAGCGCGTCGCGCGTGGTGCCCCATGCCGGCGGATACATGCGCATCGCCTCTTTCAGCACCATCTCGGTGTATTTCAGGTGCGGCAGGTCGGCCAGCGTGGGCGCGCGCCCGGCCAGCACAGTATCCAGCTCGTGATGCAGCTTCGCCTCGATGTCGGGATACTGCGAGAGCGCGTACCAGGTCCAGGCCAGCGCGTTGGCGGTGGTCTCGTGGCCCGCGCCAAAAATCGTCATGCATTCGTCGCGCACCTGCGCGTCGCTCATGCCGCCAGAGCCGTCCTCGTCCTGCGCCAGCAGCAGCATGGCCAGCAGGTCGCCGCGGTCCTCGCCGGACGCGCGCCGTTCCTCGATGAACCCCTGAATCAGGCTATCCAGCCGCGCCACAATCCCCTTCAGCTCGACATTTTCCCGCGTGGGAATCCACTCCGGAATCATGTACAGCCGGTCAAAACGGGCCATGATGATTTCCAGCAGGCGGCTGATGCTGTCGCCAATGTCGCTAAAGTCGGCGCTCAGGCTGCCGCCGAACATCGTGCGCGTGATGATGTCCATCGTCAGCTGGGGCATGGCGTGGTGCATGGCCACCGGCACGCCCGACTGCCAGGTATTGGCCATCTGCTCGGCCGACTGCACCATCACGTCGGCATAGCTGCTGATGCGTTTGGTGTGAAAGGCGGGCTGGGCCAGGCGGCGCTGGCGCTTCCACGACTCGCCATCGTTGATGAACAGGCCATTACCCAGCGTGCTTTTCAGCGTGCGTCGCGTCACCACCGACTTGAGATATTTCGAGGCGTCGGTAACCAGCACCTGATGGATGGCCTCAGGCGAATTGGCCATATAGACCGGAAACGGACCGAAGCGCAGCCCGACAGTGCCGCCGTAGCTCACCAGCTCGCGCAAAAAAGCCAGCCTGCGCTGGCGAAAATCGGTGAACGATCCCCAGAACCAGTGTCCTTTGGGGCCGGAAGCCATCGGTTGTGCAGCCGCCATAGCGGATTTCCCTTTCACAGATTGTGAAAAATAACGCAATATCACCCATAGTACGCCTGAATCTGACAGGCTGTCAAGCAGTGGCAGTCATAAAACCCGTAAAAACGTCAGAAAAACGGACTCGTCGGCGTCAAACACAACAGACAACACACCAAGGGAGAGATGGGACTATGAAGATCGCGATTATTGGCTCCGGCAAGATGGGCAAAGCCATCGGCACACGCTGGGCAGCGGCCGGGCACAGCGTATTCTTTGGCTCGCGCGAGGCCGACAAGGGCCGTGCCATCGCCGCCGAAGTGGGACACAACGCGCAGGGCGGCACCAACGCCGAGGGCGTCGCTTTTGCCGACGTGCTGCTGGTGGCCACACCCTGGTCGGTGACGAACGCGCTGCTCGGTTCGTTCGACTCGCTGGCGGGCAAGGTGCTGATCGACCTGACCAACAATTTCGGCGGTGCCGACGAGGACAGCGCCTCGGTGCAGGCGATTGTGGAAGCGGCACGCGGCGCGCACGTGGTCAAGGCGTTCAACACGATCTTCCACCACATCGTCTCCGGCCCGCCGTCAGAGGCGCAGGCGACCGTGTTCTTTGTGGGCGATGATGCTGGCGCGAAGGAAACAACCGCCGCGCTGATTCGCGATGCCGGCCTCGACCCGGTGGATGCGGGCGGCCTGAAAGACGCCGCGCATCTGGACAATCTGGCGAAGTTCATCGTGCATCTGGGCTACAGCCGCGGCCTGGGCAATAACGTCAGCTACAAACTGGTACGCATCTAACAGAAAAGCAAGGCATCATGACCACTCTTACACGCGTCCTGCCCGCTGAAACGCACATGGGCTGGGTGCATCTGAACGTACGTAACCTGTCGCGGTCGCTGCATTTTTATGCCGATGACCTGGGACTGCATGAAATCGGGCGCGACGGCAGCACCGCCACGCTGTCGGCCGACGGCAGCACGCCGCTTTTGGTTCTGACCGAGCTGGCCGCTGCACCGGATCGCCCACGCGGCACGACCGGCCTGTATCACGCGGCGATTCGCCTGCCGGGCAGGCCCGAACTGGCCGCGCTGCTGCGCCGCCTCGCGCTGCACAATGTCGTCTTCCAGGGCGCCTCCGACCATCTGGTCAGCGAGGCGCTGTATCTGGCCGACCCGGATGGCATCGGGCTGGAGCTGTACCGCGACCGGCCGCGCAACGAGTGGCCGTACAGCGGCGATGCGCTGCAAATGTCCACCCTGCCGCTGAATCTCGACAGCCTGCTGGAAGAGGCCGACAAAGCGCCCAAAACGCGCGGCATCCCCCCGGCCACCGACATGGGCCATGTGCACCTGAACGTGAGCAGCCTGGAGGCGGCCCACCAGTTCTATGTGGAGACGTTTGGCTTTGGCGCGATGGTGCGCTTTCCTGGGAACGCGCTGTTCGTGGCCGCCGGGGGCTATCATCATCATCTGGGGCTGAATGTGTGGGGTGGCACGCGCCGCCCGCCCGAAGGGGTGATTGGCCTGCATGCTTTCCAGATTCTCGTGCCGGATGCCGAGGGGCGTGACGCCCTGCGCGCCCGCCTGACAGAAGCCGGCATCGAGACGGCGCCAGAAGGCGCTGGCTTCTCGCTGCGCGACATGGACGGCAATCACGTGGTGGTGGGGTAAAAAATCAGATTGGTTCCGCGGACGCGGAGGGCCGCGTCCCTACAACGACAGACATCGGGGTAGGGACAACGCAGGCGTTGTCCCTGAGATTGGGTCCGGCGGGCGCCTCGCGAGGCGCCCCTACGACGGCGGATTCGACAGGTGACGATGATCTGTCTTGACGCCTGACACCGCACATGTCTGTTTCTACCTGACAAATTTGGATTTTGTAGGGGCGCCTCGCGAGGCGCCCGTTACATTTTTTTCCCGCGAAACACGCATCAATTCTTTGCAGCCGCCGCGTACGCCTCAAACACGCTGTCAGCGGCGGCATTGCCCCCGCACACCAGCGCCACCGGACAGGCATAGCCGGTCACATCGACCGCGCCGGTCTGGATGGCGGCCACGGCTGCCGCGCCGGACGGCTCCACCAGCTGATTGGTATTCTTCCACAGCCAGCGCATGCCCTCGACCATCGCCGAATCGCTCACCAGCACAATCTCATCCACATATTGCTGCGTCAGCGCCAGCGTCAGGTCGCTGACGGCACGCGGGGCCAGCGTATCGGCAATCGTGTTCACGACCGGCAGATCGACCACGCGGCCCGCGTCCACGGCGGCCTTCATGCTGGCCGCGCCGGTCGGCTCGATACCGATGATGCGGATATCGGGCTTAAGCGTCTTCAGCGCCAGCGCCATGCCGGCAATCAGCCCGCCGCCGCCAATCGCGATCAGGATGCAGTCCACGTCCGGCGTATCTTCCAGAATTTCCAGTCCCAGCGTGCCCTGCCCGGCCAGCGTCTTGTCGGCGTCAAACGGATGGACATACGGCAGGCCGTGTTCGGCGGCATAGGCCGTCGCCTGCGCATGCGTATCGTTCCAGTTCGCGCCCACGCGAATGACTTCTGCGCCCCAGGCCTGCACCCGCGCGACACGATCCGATGTGGCCGATTCGGGCAGAAACACGGTCGCAGGGACGCTCAGGCGTTTAGCGGCATAGGCCAGCGCCAGGCCGTGATTGCCGCCGGAGGCCGCCACCACGCCGCGCGTGCGCGTCTCGTTGTCCATTTGCAGCAGCGTGTTGAATACGCCGCGCGGCTTGAACGACCCCACCACCTGGGCATTCTCCAGCTTCAGGCGCAGATGATAGGGCAGATCGGTCAGCGTGTTGGGCAGGTCGAGCATCGGCGTGTGGCGCACATGCGCGCTGATGCGCTCGCGTGCGGCCTGAATGTCGTGCAGCGTAATCATTTGGATCCTCCACCGGCTTCCGGTTCTGCGCCACGCACTTCCCTGAATCCGTGACCGTAGGCGCTGTGCGCCTGGCCGATCACGACAAAGGCTTTGGGGTCAGCCTCGAACACGATGCGCCGCAGGGTATTCACCTGCGCCCGCCCGATGGTGACGTACAGCACCGTGTGCGGCTGATCGGTGAACATGCCGCGCACGTCCCAGCCGGTCACGCCGCGCTGCATGTCATTGAGGATGGCGTCGGCCACCGGGCGCGGATAGTCGGTGATGACCACGGCCGTGCGCACCACGCTGGGGCCTTCCAGGATATAGTCGGCCACCGCGCCGGCCACAAACAGCGTCACCATGGCATAGAGCGCGCTCTCCCAGCCGAAAATCACGGCAGCCGCGACAATTACGATCGTGTCGGTGTACAAGGCGCTGCTGCTCAGCGGAATGCCAAAGCGCTCGCTGAGGATGCGCCCCAGCGTCGAGGTGCCGCCCAGCGTGCTGCCCGCCCGGTAGATGATGCCCGCGCCGATGCCGCCGACGATGCCGCCGAACAGCGCGTTCAGGAACACGTCGTCAGTGATGCCTGTGCGCGGAAAATACGGCGTCAGGACGTCGATCATGAGCGAATACAGCACCACCGTAAACACCGTCGAGGCGACGACTTTCCAGCCGCCCAGCATCCGGTAGCCGATGATCTGAATGGGGATATTGCCCAGCAGCACAATCAGGCCGATGGGGGTACCCACCAGCTCATTCAGGATGATCGCCACGCCAGACACGCCGCCCGGCGCGATATTGAAGGGCGCCTCGAAGATGATGACCGCGATGGCCGAGATAAATGCGCCCAGCACCAGCGCCACCATCTGAAGGATGAAGCGCCACGGAAAGCCGCGTCGTTTGGTCTTGCCAGGAAGGGATGCTGCGTTTGCGCTGGCCATGCGGTCCCTTTCGGTACCCGTTGTGAAAACTCGCTGCGATATTTCGTTAGTATAGCCCGCACGCCGTGGCACGGGCAAAGAACAGCCGTCTCGCGTCCCGTCTCGCTTGACACGCTAGAACGACTGTGCTACTGTGTGCGATAGACGGGATCGTGAGAAAATACAAACCTTATGTCGCTGGAGTTCGTCAAGCTGATCAGCCAGGTGCAAACGATGGGAGGCTATCTGGGCCACCGCGCGCATACCCTGACCAGCCGACTGGCGACCGCGCTGGCGTGGTATCACGCGGCGGGCGATGCCGACCGGGTGCGCGACTGGGTAAAGCTGGTGCGCGACCCGTCCGTGAGCGGCTATCGCGGCGCGGCGCATGTGCCCCCGCCCTATGACGAAGCGCCCAACCTGCGGGCGCGCTCTGGCGAGATTCCCCCGGAAGCGGCCCTGATCGCCGCCGATGGCAGCCAGATTTACCCCGATCCGCATGGCGCGGCGCTGTATTACCTGACCAACATCGGCGTGTTCACCACCTTTTACGGCCTGCCCCACATCCCCGAACAGATGACCCTGCCGGAGCTGGCCTATACCGACACCCTGCTGGAAGACAAAGACGGCCGCACGGTCACCAACCCGACCATCAATGCCCGCCGCACCATCGCCGAGATTCAGCAGCTGGCCGCGCACGCCCACCAGCGCGCCGCGCAGTTTCCGCAGGCGGCGATTTTCGCGCTGCACGACGGCGGCCTGCTGAAGTTTTTCAGCCCGACGGAAATCAGCGAGGCCGTCTCGCTGGAAAAGCAGTATCTGGATGGCCTGGCCGATTTGTATGCGGCCGATGCAGTGCTGGCCGGCTACATCGCCCGCACGCGCAGCACCAGCGTGGTCAGCCTGCTGCACCTGCTTCAGCTGGAGCCGGACGAAATCACCGATGACAATCTGAAGACCAATGGCGCGGCCGAAGGCGTGACCGACGCCGACCTGTTCGCCAGGGTGCTGGGCTACGGCGAGCGCTCGGCCCTGTTCGCGCAGAATTCTCCGCAGAACGCGACCTATGGTAAGCTGAATTCGGCTTTCGAAATCGCCTTCTTCTATATCAACGTGGGCGATATCCGCCCGCAGATCGCCCGTGTCGAGATTCCGATGTGGGTGGCGCAGAATGCCCGCGCAGTCTCGGCCTTGCAGGCGGTGCTGGTGGCGCAGTGCGCCGTGCAGGGGCGCGAAAAGTATCCGTATGCGATGACACGCGCCGACGAACTGGCGTTTGTGAAGCCGGTCGAAAAGAGCCAGCTGGACGAAATGGTGCGCGTGGCCATGCGCCAGGAAAGCATGGACCCGGAACGCTCGGTCAAGCTGGAGAGCAAAGGGATGGCACGGGCTGGCCGGCAGTCGCACCGGCTGGGCTGAGGGCCATGAGGGATGAGCATGAAGGAAAATCAGGATGACTGAACACGGGCAGGCTGTTGTGGGGCGTGTGCTGCGCGCCAGCACCATTGGCTTCGACTGCGGCACGCGCAGCAGCATGATCAATGGCAGCCAGAGCTTCGGCACGTTTGTGAAGGTGCCGCTGGACGAATCCGGCTCGATTCAGGCGGTCGGGCTGATCTACACCGTGCGCATCGACGACGACCCGCTGGCCCGCGAGCTGGTGATGGCCTCGGCGGTGGACAACAGCACGCTGTATGACCAGCGCGAGAACCGTATGGTGCCGGTGGAAATCGGCGTCATCAACGTCGGCTTTGCGGAAAACGGTCGCTGTTTCTACAACCTGCCACCGCGCCCGCCGATGAGCCTGACGGAAGTCACCTGCATGGATGACGGCGAGATTCGCTTCTTCACCGCGCAGACCGATTTCATCCGCCTGATCCTGAACGCGCGCGATGCCCAGCCCGATGAGCTGCTGGCCGCCGCCATCAACCTGTCGGCCGAGTGCCAGGCGGACCCGTATGCCTACAAGGTGCTGTGCGGACGCGCGGCGGCCCGCCTGCTGGGCCATGACCTGAAACGCCTGCATCATGTGCTGACGCTGATCGCCCCGCCCGAAACGATGCGCTGATGCAGCTCGTCATCGACGGCGTCGCCCGCGAGTTTGTGCCGCTGACCTCGTATCAGGCCGCCCACGCGCTGCCGCCCGATTTCGGCCTCGGCCTGTTTCACCCCAAAGACTTCGCCGGCCTGGGGCGCATCGACAGCGCCGACGCCGGGGCCAGCCTGAACGCCCTCAAATCCGCCGTGCTGGAGCGTGTGCCGGGGGGTGTCCCGCCGTTAAACTGGCTGGCGCTGCTGCCCGGCCTGACCCATTTCTTCCGCGAAACCCTGACCAGCATCAACAATGCCGTTGGCCTGCATGACGAGGAAATCGACTTTGCGGCGGCGGGCTTCAGCGACGTGCTGCATGCGCTGGCCTATGCCACCATGCGCGGGCGCGCCCCGGCCGACTTTCGGGCGGTGTATGCCGACTGGCTGATGAACACGGTCACGGTCGCGCCTGCCAGCACGCCTTATGTGCACCACAGCGAGACATGGTCGGTGCAGGTGGTGTATACAGCGTATGGCCGCGCCGGGCTGATCGTGCTCCGTCCGGGCGCGCCGACGCCTGATTATGTGCAGGATGGCGCGCTGGGCTGCCCCGCCGAGGGCTATATGCTGCGTCTGCTGCGCGACGTGTATGATCGGCTGGCAGGCGGGATTTCGTCCATTTGACGCGTACGCGAACTCATGCTATGCTTTATTCACATGTGGCTATCACGCCGCATTTCCCATGCTTTCGAACTCAAATCAAGTCACACGCAAAGCATTGCAGCCCTGCATCCGGGTGCCCCTGTCACGGATAAACAACTCTCATTTCATCACACACTGTTGGACAATACCCCCCTATGAATATCGCACAACTTGAGAAATTCACGCTGGAAGACCTGCGTCAGATGGCGCGTGACGCGGCCATAACGGGTTTCAGCCGGATGAAAAAGCAGGATCTGATGCTGGCGCTGATGCGCGACAATGCCGAGAAGCAGGGCTACAAGCTGCGCGGCGGCGTGCTGGAAATCGTCGATGACGGCATCGGCTTCCTGCGTGCGGAAAAGTATCTGCCCGGCCCGGAAGACATTTATGTCAGCCAGACGCAGATCAAGCGCTTCAACCTGCGCACCGGGGACATGGTCATCGGCCAGGTGCGCGCCCCGAAAGACAACGAGAAGTACTACGGCCTGCTGCGCGTTGAAAGCGTGAACGGCCAGAACCCCGAAGAAGCCAAGAACCGCCCTGTCTTTGAAGAACTGACGCCGATTTTCCCGCTGGAGCGTTTCGATCTGGAAACCAGCCCGCGCGTGCTGAGCACCCGCCTGCTGAACCTGATTGCGCCGGTGGGCCGCGGACAGCGCGGCATGATCGTCTCGCCCGCCAAGGCCGGCAAGACGACCGTGCTGAAGGAAATCGCCAATTCGATCAGCAAGAAGTATCCCGAAGTGCATCTGATGGTCGTGCTGATCGGTGAGCGCCCTGAAGAAGTGACCGACATGGACCGTTCGGTCGACGCCGAAGTGATCGCGTCCACGTTTGACGACCCCGTGCAGCATCACGTGCGCGTGGCCGAAATGGCGCTCAACCGCGCCAAGCGCCTGGTCGAGATTGGCCGCGATGTGGTCATGCTGCTGGATAGCATCACCCGCCTGACGCGCGCCTACAACCTGGTCGTGCCGCCCAGCGGCCGCACCCTGACCGGCGGCCTGGACCCGGCAGCCATTCACCCGCCCAAGCGCCTGTTTGGTGCCGCCCGCAATATCGAAGAAGGCGGCAGCTTCACCATCCTGGCCACCTGCCTGACCAACACCGGCAGCAAAATGGACGACGGCATCTACGAAGAATTCAAGGGCACGGGCAATATGGAGCTGCACCTCAGCCGCAAGCTGCAGGAACGCCGCACCTTCCCCGCCTTCGACATCGAGCAGAGCAGCACCCGCCGCGAAGAACTGCTGCTGGGCCCGGACGTGCTGCAGCGCGTATTCACGCTGCGCCGCATGCTCACCCATCTGGCCGAGGATCCTGAAATCGGCCCGACCGGCGCGACCGAGCAGCTGCTCAACAACCTGCGCCAGACCGACAGCAACGAGGAATTCCTCAATTCACTGCCCGGCCCCGGCAACCAGCGCGAGCAGCGCGGCGGCTTCTAGCCTTCACGGACACATAAATCAAAAACGCCCCTCGTGTGAGTGGGCGTTTTTTTGTTTTTCGCGAACACCTGTGGTTCCCACATGGCCAATTCAGCGCAGCTATATGCAGTTTGGACGGCCACACTCACGATCGAAATTCAATGTACCCGCCTACTTCTTTATTTTTGACATGCAAATAATCCTGTAGTATGTAAGCAGGGTTGTAATTCCGATGCTCCTCTCCAGCCAAACCCCTTGTTTGACCGCATAATCCTCACGACAAAGGGTTCAGTTCCTTGATCACCGGACAGTATCGTACTCAACGGCTCACAGTTACCAAATCATACATTCAGTATAAGTCGCGTCGCATTGAACTCAGTGAGATCGCCTCTGTTCAGCGATTGCGCATCAGGTTCAAACCTATCCTGCTGCTCACCGTATTGTTTGGCATCACCGTGATCTATTTCGACGCCAACATATGGGCATTAGTTATTCTGCTGGTATGTCTGCTGGCGGAGATCGGAAGAATCAATACGCTCAGGATTGTCACGACATCAGGCAGCACAATCACTCTGGATTTGGCCAGTGAACGCAGTACAAATCGGGCAATCAATACGATTCTGAACAATGTCGCTGAATTTCAAAGCAAAACGAAGCAAATCTCTTTCATGCCCCCTTCTGATAAATATTTGAATCCAGAGGAGCATATCCGCCAGTATGTTCTGCGGTTGCTCACCATCCAGTTAGGCTATTCGCCAAATGACATTGGCTATGAGTTTCCGCTTCAGATGGGATCCTCGCAGAAACGGGCTGATCTGGTCGTATTTTTCCCTCGAATGCCCCATACGCAGGACAATATTCAGATTATTGTCGAATGCAAGCGCTATGACATCGGTAACGACATCCCGGCAGTGAATCAACTGAAGTCATACATGGCAGTGTGCGTCAACGCACGTTATGGTGTGGTTGCCTCTAATCGCTGGTTGGTCTTTGAAAAAGCGATGGCAGGCGGGCGGTACGTGTACCAGACGCTCCCATCGCTTGTTGGGGCTACCGGCCAACCTGTGTCAATTATCTATATGCCAGGTCAACCGGTATTGCCCATTCAACCAGAACCCGATATCAGCGAATTATCTGCCGATGATGCCGATTTTGCGGAAATGTCTTTCTCGTCCTTGCTGTCTCGCTGGGCGCGTGTGACCTTTCGAATTGCGGTTGTCTGTCTTTTCGGTCTGTGCGGCCTGACGCTGATAATCAATGCTATATCAGATTCCAGCGCACAGGGAACCAATACATCGCGCGACATTCTGCCACAGATTACCAACACATGGGTGACATTTACTTCATCGCCTGTCGGGTCTGCGACAGCGCGCAGCATTGAATCAGGTTTTGTAACTGCGACGAGTCCAGTAGTTGTCGAAACTTCCCCTGTAAATATTATGCAGACAAATGAAGCCACCCATACACCGACCATTACACCCTATCCGTTTCCCGTACTTGTCCTTACCCCCTCGCAAATTCCGATGAATGCGGAATCATCTGCACAGATCGAGAATTTTGGGTTTATTGAAGCAACCCGCAACGTTAATCTGCGTATGAGCCCATCTACGCAGGCTTCAATCATCAGATCAGTTACTCCAGGTACGCGCATCATCATTCTGGAAACCAACGAAACCGGTACATGGCTGCGCATTCGTATTGACGCCACAACTATTGAAGGATGGGTGGCTACCAGCCTTGTAAGAATTAGTCAGTGATGACAAGTTCTCTTTGTGAACGGCCCCGGCAACCAGCGCGAGCAGCGCGGCGGCTTCTAGCCTTCACAGACACATAAATCAAAAACGCCCCTCGTATGAGCGGGCGTTTTTTTGTGGGTGTGTGAAAAAGAATGCTTTCCCCTCAGCACATCTCGCCGGCAGCACGCAGTTCGCGCAGGAGGGCCGGCGGATTATCGGCGCCGCGCAGGGTGATGGCGTCGCCTGCCTCAAACGTGTTGCGCAGTTCCAGCAGGCGCACGGTCCCGGTCAGGAAGCTGCGCGCCGTCAGCGGGCAGGCCAGCGAACTGCTGACCGCCGTGCTGCTGTGTTCGAAGAAAGTATTGAACAGGGTCACGGTGGGAGTGCGGCGGCTGAGCGTGCCGTTGTAGCGGGTGATTTCGGGCAGGCCCAGCGCGGCCCACACATCGCCCAGCGCCAGCGGCGCCTCCAGGCGCACCATGTACACGGTGCCGAAGCTGGTCACCAGCTCGCCCGACCAGGCCGGCTCATCCGCATCCAGCGCCGGGTCGCGCCAGAAGAAGGCCAGATGCTCGAAGCCAAAATAGTCCATCATGATGCGGTCCGAGACGCTGGTCACCCACGGATGCGCGGCCAGCAGCGTCATCGCATCGGACAGGCGGGTGTGCCCGGCGCGGATGCCCATAAAACACGGCGGATTGCCCAGCGTGGGCGAGTCCGATGCGCCGCAGTCGGCGTCAAAGGCAGCGCGCAGTCCCCCGTCATGCGCGCTCAGCGCACGCGTCCCCAGCACCACGGCCACACACAGCACGAGCGTCAGCAGGGCGGCACGCGGAAGCAGGACGATCATGGCGGGGTCCCCCTTTTCAGGGCTCGATACAGCGTTTGAGGGCGGGGTGTGGCGCAAGGCACGCGTAGTCCACGGGTGAGACCAGATCGCGCGCGGGATACGCGTCAAATTCACGCGCTGGCACCAGATAATAGCGTTCCCAGGTGCCCTCTGCCACCCATCCCCGCCGACCGCTGGCCGTCTCCACGCGCCACCACAAATAGTGACGGTTGCAGCTTGGCCCGGCCAGAATGGTCAGCCGGTTGCCCTGATACAGCGCGGTCTCGATGCCGGTCGATACAGCGGGCAGCGAACGCAGATTGACCTGGCCGATCTCCGGCGAGACAACAACCTCGTCGCCCACATGCAGGCGCGCCGCCGGGGCCAGCTCGCAGCCGCCGGGCGAGGCCTGCGCCATGACCGCAAACGGCGAGGCCAGCAGCGCAATCATCAGCAGCACACACACTCTTGCGGTCATCGGAACATCCTGTCGGGGAATATATTCTGTCTTCCCCTGTATCGTACGCCTGATTGCGCCCGAAGCAGCCTACGCCTGCGCGCCGCGGTCCGCACGCCTAGCGCACGGTCACCGTACCCACCGGCACGCTGCCAGTTTCCTGAGGCACGCCAGCGGCATCAGTTACCGGCACGAGCGTGTTGTCATTTGCCAGCACAGTCACGCTGGCGGTATACGGGCCGGTCGGCGCGTCATCCGGGAAGACCAGCACGCAGCGGTCGAAATAGCGGTATTCGCCTGTCACCCACGCGGACATGGCGATATCGCCCTGAGCGCAGGTGTAGGCTGTCCCGGTGGCGTCATGCGTGAAGGTGATCACGCGCCCGGAGATGCTGTCACTGGCCTGCTGCACGATCCAGTTGAGCGACGGCTGATAATTCTCGCCGCGCGCGACCTCCGGCGGGGAATTAAACTTGACCAGCCAGAACGTCCCGGCGAAGATGCCCAGCGTCGCCGGGCAGCCGCGATAAATGGGCAGCGATGCGCCGCCTGTCGTCCCCAGCGAGACCGGCTCGGTCTGGTAGGTGACCTGCCCGTCCGGCGCGGCGGCGGACCAACCCACGCTGATCGGGGCGTCGGCGGGCAGCGAGGCCGCGCAGTTGGGGATGCGGGTGTGCAGCACACGCACCTCGCCCGGCCGCCATGCCAGCGGCGTCTCGTAGCCACGCGCGGGGGCAAACGTGCAGGTCTGGTCGGCCACGCGCACGACCAGCGCGGCATTCGTCCGCGGGACTGCCTCGACCGTCAGCCACAGCGTCAGGTCGATCAGGCCGGTTTCCGGGTCGGGCAGCGCGCGATACGACGAAATGCGTGGCAGGCCGTCGGCATACGCCTGACGGTCGTCGGCGGGGCTGGCGCTGGACAGGATGGCAAGCGTCTCCGGGGTCATAACCTCGGTGCGCGGCTGCGTCTGTATGCGCGTGACCGCCCCGCTGATCGCGTTAAAGGCGAAGAATCCGGCCAGCGCCAGCCCACCCGCCAGCACCAGCCCGCGCATGAGCTGGCGGGGGCGTTCGCCGCGCATGACCAGGCCAGCCAGCGCACCCAGCCCCAGCCAGCCCAGGCCAAACAGCAGCGCGGCGGCAGGCAGCGCGGGCGTGTAATAACGCAGCGGGGCAAAGATGGCCGCGCCATTGAAGCTGCTGAAGCCGCCCGACGCCTGCACGTTGATGGCATTGCGCACCAGCACCAGCCCGGTCGTGATGACGATCGAGGCCAGCAGCAGGCCGGCAGACGCGGGCAGTCGGCTGTGCTCACGCGGGCGGCGCAGCAGCACGACCAGCGCGTAGGCCAGCCCGGCCAGCATCAGCAGCAGAGGCGCAAACACCAGCGGTCCCTGAAGCGAGGCATAGCGCGTCGCCAGCGGCAGATTACCCAGATAGTTTTCGGCGCTGGCACGCAGCACCGCCCCCATCACGTCGCCAGACAGGGCGATGCGGCCGGTCATCTCTCCGAAGATGGCCTCAAAATTGGCATAGCGCCCCAGAATCGTGCCGCTGCGCGAGACATTAAGCAGCAGCACCAGCCCCACCACGACGGCCACGCCGAGTGCAGCCAGGCCGGGCAGCAGCAGGCCGCGCCGAGAACGGACGCCATGCAGCAGTGAGCGACCGATGACCAGCGCGAGCGCGATCAGCGTGACCGCCAGCACCGCCCAGCCGGGCAAACGCGCCAGCATCGCCAGCGCCGCGATCAGCAGCGACACGCCCGCCCAGCGCCACTGGCCGGTGCTGAACAGTTTGAGCAGCGCGTAGAAATTTGCCGCGCTGAGCAGCACGATCAGCACGTCATTGCTGATGGTGACCGCCATCGTCAGGGTGGTTGGCTCCAGCGCCAGCAGCGCAGCCGCGATCACGGCCAGCGCCGGGCGCGTCGGGGCGATCAGCCGGCCAGCCGCATAGGTGAAGATCACCGCGCCGGTCAGCGTGAACAGGCCGAACAGGCGCAGGATGGTCGCGGCCAGCGGCGCGCCCGACGGCGGAAAGCCATAGTCGGGCGTCAGCACGGTGCCGTGCTGAATGCTGTTGAAGGCCTCCCCGCCGACGCACATGGCGGGCGGATGTGCCGCGACCAGCGGCGTTACCGGGGCGCGGTCGATCAGCGCGACGATCGGGGCGGCCAGATAGTAATAGAGCGGCGGCTGGGTGACCTGCGCGGCATCAGCTGTGCCGGGCGGGAATTCCTCCGGCGCGGGGATGCGCCCCTGTGTCGCCAGCGCACGCGCCACCGCGTAGAAATCAGCCTCGTGGTCCAGCCACAACGGGCGCGAGGCGATCAGCAGCGCCCCGGCCAGAACATGCAGCAGCACGATGCCCGCCAGCCATGCGCGCGGTCGTCTCCAGAGGGGTGGCTTCACGCTCAGTATGCCCCGCGACCCGAAAACACGGCCAGCACCGTGCGCAGCAGGATCTGAAAATCCAGCCAGAGCGAGAAATGGCGCACGTAGTACAGATCGTCCTCGATGTTGAACTGCATCGGCTTGTCGCTGCGGCCGGTCACCTGCCACCAGCCGGTAATCCCCTGCGGCACTTCAAAGCGTTTGCGCTGCCACCATTCGTAACGCTCGGCCAGGCTGAGCACTTCCGGGCGCGGCCCCACCACGCTCATATCGCCTTTCAGCACATTGACGAACTGGGGCAGCTCATCCAGGCTGGTGCGGCGCAGCAGGCGTCCGATGCGCGTCACCCGCGGGTCATCGGGATACTTGGCCAGCTCTTCGGCGGTCATGCCGGCGGTTCGCGCGTCGGCATCCTGATACATGCTGCGGAACTTGTAGATGACGAAATGTTTGCCATGCTGGCCGACGCGCTTCTGCCGGTAAATCACCGGGCCGGGCGAGTCGCGCCGGATGGCGACCGCGATCAGCAGCAGCAGCGGGCTGGCCAGCAGCAGCAGCGCGCCGGAAAAGGCGATATCGAACAGGCGCTTGAGGATGCGCTGCGTCGGCGTCAGCACGCGCTCGCGCAGCCCCACCAGCGTGACGCCATTGAAGTTTTCGGGATTGGCGTTGAAATAGGCCAGCTCGCTGTAGTCGGGCGCGACGCGAATATTGACCGGCACCTGCTCCAGGTCGCGCATCACCCGCGAGACCAGGTCGGACGCGCTCTGGTCAAACCAGCGCAGCGCGATGATGATTTCGTCGACATGCCCGGCACGCGCATACTCCGCCAGCCCCTCCAGCGTGCACACTACCGGCGCATGTGCATCGTCGGCGGGCTCGTCATCGTCGGCGGGCACATAGCCCAGCAGATGCAGCCCCAGCGGCTCGCCCTCGCGGATGACCGCGCCCACCAGCCGCGCATTGGCGCCCGTGCCGATAATCAGCACACGGCGGCGCGTGTTGATGGCTTTCGACAGGCGACGGCTGAACAGCAGCAGCGTCCCGCGGTGCAGCAGCACCATCGCCAGCGCAATCGCCAGAAAATAGAACGATTGCAGGCGCGAATAATCGCGGTAAATCAGATACAGCACGCCCAGAAAGCTCATGCCGGCCAGCACATGCCCGATGCCGATACGGCGCAGCACCAGCGTCCAGTCTGACCGGCTGTTGACGCGATACACGCCCGCCCTGCCAAACGCGAACAGCCAGATCAGCGGCGTGATGACCAGCAGCGCAGGCGGCGTCTCAAAGACGCTCGGCACCGCCTCCATGCCCAGATCAATGCGCAGGCGCACGAACGAGGCCAGCAGCAGCGAAACGACCACAATCAGCGCGTCAGACAGCGCCAGAAACAATTGGTAGCGGGGGTTAAAGCGCAGCATGATTCAGCGTTTCAGCCCGATTTCGCGCACAGCCAGCAGGATGAATTTCGGGTTGTAGACGAGATAGCGGCGCGCCAGCCGGCGGGGCTCCTGCAGCAGGCGAAACAGCCATTCCACGCCGCTTCGCTGCATCCAGCGCGGGGCCTGTCGTTTGGCCCCGGCCGCCATATCAAAGGCAGCGCCGACGGCAATCAGCAGCGGGGCCTGTAAATGCGGGCGATACTGCGCCATCCACAGGTCCTGCTTGGGCGAGCCCAGCCCCACCCACACGATATCCGCGCCGCTGTCATTCAGGCGGGCGATGTGCTCCGGGTCGGGCGCACTGCCCAGCGGGGCGATCGGCGGCGAAAAAGAGCCTGCCACAGTCAGATCAGGCAGGCGCGCGCGCAGCTTGTCGATCATCGCCCCCACCACCTCCGGCGACCCGCCGTAGAAATAATGCGAGACGCCCGTGCCGGCAGTCGCTTTACACAGCGCGTCCAGCACATCGGGGCCATACACGCGCTCGGCCTGCGGGGCGCCCGTGCGCCGTTGCAGCCAGACGATCGGCATACCGTCGGCCGTGACCATATCCGCGCCGTTGACCGCCCGCATGACGTCCGGCTGTTCGCGGCACATCATCAGCGTATATACCGGGCAGGTGCATACATAGCGGCGGCCGGATGCATCAGAGGCCCAGCCGAACAGCGTATCAATCGCCTGGCCGAAGGTCTGCGCGTGCGTATTCACGCCAAGAAGGGGGTGTTTCGTCTGGTTTGGCAGCATAGGCGATATTCTACCACGCACGCTTGTTGGTGATACAATAGACTGCATCACGTCAGCAGGGTGCAGAGGCACGCACGCATGGAAATCCTGGGCATCGGTGGATGGGAACTGATCGCCATTATCGCCATCATGTTGGTGGTGGCCGGCCCGAAACGCATGATCGGCTGGTCGTATACGCTGGGCAAATATGTGGGCATGGCGCGGGCGCTGTGGGCGCAGACGGCCCAGCAGCTTCAGAAAGAACTGAACGAGAGCGGCGTGAATGTCACCGTGCCGACGGAAATCCCCACGCGGGCGACGCTGGCCTCCACCGTGACCAAAATGGTCAACGATGCGTCCCGGCCCATCACCGAGCCGGTCGATGAAATCCGCAAAGAGCTGGAGCCCATTCGGCGCGAAATCACCCCCGGCGACCCGAATGTCGCGAAGGCCAAAGCCGCCGCCAATATGAATGGCATCCTCAAGGCCAATGCGAAGCCGTCCGCGCCGACGGCCACAGCCGAAAAGCCAGCCGACGCCCCGCCCCCGCCGCCCCCGCCGAAGCAGGACGATGGGTTCGGCACCTGGGGCGGGTGAGCGTTAGCGGACAACGCAGGCGTCTTCCCTACAGAATCATATTTCTCCGTAGGGACGCGGCCCGCCGCGTCCGCTGACCAAACACACCCCCATTATGCGAACCTGCCGGACAACGCAGGCGTCCTCCCTACAGAATCATATTTCTCCGTAGGGACGCGGCCTGCCGCGTCCGCTGACCAAACACACCCCCATTATGCGAACCTGCCGGACAACACAGGCGTCCTCCCTACAGAATCATATTTCGCCGTAGGGACGCGGCCCGCCGCGTCCGCTAATTGAAATTGAAGCCCAGCTTCTCCAGCACGGCGCGCAGGAACGGGCGGCGCGGCTGATTAAACTGGCGGGCCATCACGCTTGTCCAGGCGGCGTCCGGCGTCTCACGGCCCTCGCCGCGATAATGCGCGGCCAGCGCGGCATCATAGGCATGCAGCAGGCCATCGTCTGGCTGCTGATAGCGCTCGTAATGCACGACTTCGGCTTCGGGCAGGCGCGGCTTCTGCGGCGGACGCTCGGCAGGCCAGCCGATGCACATGCCGTAGACGATGAATGCGCCTTCCGGCAGATGCAGCAGCTGGGCGATTTCTTCGGGCTGATTACGCGCGCCGCCGATCATCACCGTGCCCAGCCCGAGCGACTCGGCCGCGACCTGCGCCGCCATACCCACCAGCGAGGCATCGACAATCGCCACCATGCTCAGCTCATTGTTGATCGCCAGGTCGGCATCATGCAGCGCATTGGCGCGTTTCAGGCGCGACAGATCCGCCACAAAGGCCATGAAGACCGCGCTGGTCTCCACGTGTTTCTGGTTGCCGGTCAGGACGGCCAGTTTGCGTTTGGTCTCGGCATCGCGCACGACAACGATGCTGTAGGTCTGGGTATTGGACGATGTGGGCGCACGGCGCGCAGCATCCAGAATCTGCTGCAGCGTGGCCTCATCAATCGGCTGGTCGGTATATTTACGAATGCTGACATGAGACAGCAGGGCATCGATGGCGGTCATGTGCTGAACCGTCTGTGTCGTCATTGGGGTTGTCTCCGGGATGTGTTTCTCAGGCTTATACCACATAGACTGAAATGCTGGTCGGTCTTCTTACCCCGGCCTGCAACACTCAGGATGTATTGATGCGCCGGGGCCAGGCGCTTATCCCTCGCGGAACAGCGTGAGCGCAGCGCCAAAAGCCACCACATCGCCATCGCGCAGGGCACGGCCTTTTTCGATCACCTGCGTGCCATTGACGAAGGTGCCATTGGCGCTGCCCAGGTCGGTCAGGATCCAGGTGTTTTCCATCAGCTCCAGCCGCGCATGGGGCCGCGACACTGACGGCTCGTGAAGCACAATTTCCCAGTCGGCCTTGCTGGTGGCGCGACCCACGGTCATGCGCGGCAGCAGCAGCGGGATGCTGGTGCCTTCCTGCGCGCCGTTGGTCACGATCAGCTTGCCGCTGCCGGTGCTGGTCATCGCGGTGATGACCGTGCCGTGGTCGGTGATATGGCGTTCGTCGAAATTATCGATCATGGCGGTGAACAGCAGCGTGGGCACAAACAGGCGCAGCACATCGCCGGCCATCAGCGGATACGGCTCGGTCACGCGCTCGTCATTCACGAACACGCCGTTGGCGCTGGCCAGGTCATTGACCATGAAGATGCCGTCCTGGAAGTTAATCACGGCATGCTGGCGCGAGACATGCTGCTCGCGGATGCAGATATCGTTGGTCTCCAGGCGGCCGATGCTCACGGTCGCGCCCTCGGCAAGGAAAAACGCCCGCTGCTCGTTAGAGAACGGGTCGGTCCACAGGATTCGCGCAAGCAGATTCTGACTGTCGATCATCGTATCATCATGACCTGTATGGCCGCGTCGGGCGGCGACCCATCACCCTGTCCGCAGAGCGCCTTCGCGTTCATCAGCGTCCTCGCGCAGGGCCTTCATGAAGCCGCGCGTACGCATAAATTCTTCTGCTTCTTCGGCGGTGTGGCGCACATAAATACGGGAGTAGCGGGCAAACAGCACGCTGATCATCTTCACCGTGGCGTTGATGAGCGGGTTCTGCGACACCACGATGACCGTATTGCTCAGCGGATGCTTGTGTGACAGCAGCGCCCGCGCCTCGGCAATCGCGCCATCCGGCAGGTGAATCTGATCGCTGACGATCATCAGGACGGCAACCGGGATCCCATTGGCATCCTGCATGGCATCGGAACGCGCCTTGGCATCCCAGAAATCCCCCCATGTCCAGTGATCAGGGAAGTGATACGCGATCACGTCTCGATAGCTGCGATAGTAGTCTGTTTTGATGGCGGACACTGGCAATTCACCCTGAAACTTCAGAAGACAACGGCATTACGTGTGGTTCTCCGACGGCACAAATCCCATCTGCTGCAGGACTTTCGCTGTCTCATCCAATGACTGTGCCGTTTGCAGCATACCGCGCCGCGACACGTACAACTGCGACAGGATACGCATCAGATTGCGTGCAAAGGCATTCGGCGTGACCATGACAAACAGGGTCACGCGTGGATGGCGCTTGCTCAGCAGCGACCGTCCCTGCGAGAGCGCATTATCCGGCATACTCACACGGGCTGGCATGTGCAGCAGGATAGCACAGTTATGCGTTACGCTGTCGGTCATGGCATCAGAGCGGCTTTTGGCATCCCAGAAGTCGTTCCAGTCCCACACATCGGGGAATTCGAACAGGATGACACGGTCGCTTCCCCTGAACCACGATACCTCAATGACACTCATCGAATGCAGATTCTTTCCAGATACATCAGTATTGTTACATTATGCGCAAGTAATGCGTGAAATGCATTAATTTCACGCGAAATTCGGATTTTATTAAGAAAACATTGAGCCTTGCTTAATCTGCGAACCCAAAATAATACTCATGCACCTGGCGGGCAATCGGGGCGGCCACGCCAGAGCCTTCGCCGGAAGTCTCGACCAGCACGACGACCGCAATCTGCGGATTGTCCTGCGGGGCATAGCTGGCAAACCAGGCATGCGAGGGCGTGCCGGGGCCGCCGGTCTGGGCGGTGCCGGTCTTGCCGCACACGCCCAGGGCCTGCAAGGGTGAATTACGGAAGACAAATTCGGCCGTGCCCGCCTGCGTATTGGTGACGGCGCACATACCGCTGTGCAGCATGTCGATCACTTCGGGCTGAAGGTCAAGGTCGATGCCCTCCGGCTCATAGGCGGGGGTAGGCTCGCCGCCCAGCAGCCCGGTATAGCTGACCAGGTGCGGGCGATACAGCGTGCCGCCATTGGCGATGGCCGCCGTCCAGCGCGTCACCTGAAGCGGCGTCACCTGCACATAGCCCTGCCCGATGGCCATATTCACTTCTTCCGAAAACGGCATTTCGGTGCCGAAGCTGATGCGGAACCAGTCGGGGTCGGGGATGAAGCCGGGTTGTTCGGGGATATCGGGGATGCCGGTCAGCACGCCGAAACCAAAACGGCGCGCGTAATCGGGCAGGATGTACGGGTCAGCCTGATAAAGCTGATAGCCCGCCTCGTAATAATACGGATTGCAGCTTTGCGTCAGCGAGCCGGCCAGCGTGAGCAGGCCATGCCCGCCCGGCAGCCAGTCGGTGCGCACGATATCACGGTTCCACAGGCCAGAACAGGTATAGCGCTCGTCCACAGCATACACGCCGCTGTCGGCCGCCGCCGCGGCAGTGATGGTCTTCATCACCGAGCCAAGCGTGAACACGCCCTGCGCGGGCCGATTCAGCTCCGGTCGGCGCGGGTCAGCCTGGAAGGCCTGAATCATCTCGTTGGCCACCTGCCGCCCCATTGTCGGGAAGGCGTTGTAGGCATTGTTGTCGAAGGTGGGATAGGTGACCATCGCCAGCACATCGCCGTTGGTCACGTCCATCACCACGACAGACGCCCCGCCAGACGCTGGCGCCCAGGTATCTTTGGCCTGGGTGTAGGCATCAGCGACAATGTTGTAGACCGCATTTTGCAGGTCAGCATCGACCGTCAGCCACAGGCTTTGGCCGGGGCGCGCCTGGCGCTCGCCCAGCACGCGCATCACCTGGCCGGATGGGCTGACGATTTCCAGGCTGGCAGCGGGCGTGCCGCGCAGAGTTTCATCCCAGGCCAGCTCGATACCCGTGCGGCCGATCAGCGATTCCTGGGTGAAGCCGGTCGCCTCCAGCGCGGGAATCTCGGCCTCGCTGGGATACCCCACATAGCCCAGCAGGTTGGAGACGGTGGTGCCGGTGGGATAGCGGCGCACGCGCACGCCATCGAGGCGGGCATCGCAGAAGGCGTCCAGCTGCGGCGCGACCGCGTTATAGGTGGCCTCGTCGATGGTGCCAATCTGCACCAGCTCGCTGGCCGGGCGGCTCTCCAGGCGCAGGCGCACATCCGAAAGCGGCAGCACCAGCGTGGCCGACAGCGTATTCAGGCAGTTTTCCCATTCGGGCGCGCTCTGGCGCACCACGCTGATGGTGGCGACGCGGCCTTCCTGGTCGGCCAGCACATCGCCGCTGGCATCGTAGATGTTGGCGCGGATGGGCGGCGCAGAACGCAGGCGCAGCCTGCCGCCAGAGGCCAGCTCAGGGAACAGGTCGCCCGGCGTCCAGGCGACGCGCCAGTCGCGCGCGGCGGCATCCACCACCAGCCGCATATCGCGGTTGGCCAGCGTGATGGTGCCAAACGTCTCGGTGATCATGTCGACGCTGTAGTTGAAGACGGCAATCGCGTCACTCTCGCGATAAATGCCGGTCGGCGTCACGGTCACGCCCACCAGCTCCATTGCGCTGGCTGCATCGGCATAGGTGTTGATGAAAGTTTCGCTGGGGGTTGCTTCCTGGCTGCCGAAGCTGATCAGCTCGAACATGCGCTCGTACTGGCCATCCTGCCAGTTCTGCATGAACTCGCGGGCCACGCGCTCGGCATTCTCGATCGGCCACTCGCTGGGCAGCACGGCCAGCGTGGGCAGCGTCTGCATAGAGGCGGACGTGCTGGCCGCCGGGGCGCACCCGGCCGCAATCAGCAGCGCAAGCGCAGCGAACACGAAGCCGGTCAGGCGGCGGAACCTCAGCGAGGGGGAAAGGGTCACAGGACTACCAGAATATGAACGACGTCACATGTCATTATAGCGCGCTGCGCCCACTCTGGCGTTAACGTGTGTAAAGCGCAGGGTGTCGAGCTCACCCATATCCTGGAGTTCTTGCCCTGCAAAATGGGGTGATTGTCGTAGAGGCTTGGCATGCCAAGCCTCTACTGCCAACGAAACATCAAATGATGCGGAATCGAAAATCAGGGAGCCATGTCGCCCTATTCTCCCTTAATCAGCCGCCGACCTCAGGCGTCGTCGCGACTTCCGGCGTGGTCACGACTTCGGGCGTGGCGGCGGGCTGACCGCTTTCAAGCTGCATCAGCGCGCGCGTGGTCGCTTCCATCGACTGAATCAGCGCCTGCTGCGTCTGGTCGATCTCCGGCGTGACGATCGCGCTCAGGTCGATATCGGGGGTGACAATGGCGTCGAGGTCAGGCGTGACCAGCGCGTCCAGATCGGGCGTCGCGGCCGGGTCGCTCCCGTCACTGCCCCCAGACGAGGGCAGCACATACCAGAACAGGTAAATCACGATGCCCAGCAGGGCGGTCGTCAGCCACATGGCCAGCGTGAAGCGCATATAGCGCTTGATGCGTTTCACCTTCAGCGCGGCCGGCAGCACATCCTCGAACCACATGCGCAGCACCAGATACGTCGCCATGAGCTGGGCGATAGCGCCGGTGATCAGGTGGATGGTGGGAAACAGATTGACAGGCTGGGGGATGCCCTGCGGCATGCTGGGCGCGACGCCACGGCTGTAGCTGACCCCCATGATGAAGATGATCAGCACCCAGTTGATCATCATGATCAGCGTCATGGTGTATTTGTGGGCGGGCTCATACATTTTGCGGCGGGCGAAGAACCAGCCCGCCAGCATGCCGGGGACGATCAGCAGAATATAGGCCAGTAACGTGATATCCGCGACCAGGTCTGCGTTTGTGCCGAGGAAACCTGCCGCACCGCGCGTGAATTCCATGCCCCGTATCCCCTATGTGATGAGTTCGCCATGCTGTCCACAAGTGTATCCGGTTTATGGATTCGCGAAAGCAGGGGGATGTACCAGAAAGGCGACGGGTGAGGCGCAAGACGCCATGCGCGCGTGGTAGGGACGAGGCCCGCCTCGTCCGCTATCGGTTGGCCGGCAGGGGAATCGCTGGCGTAGTGGCTTGGCATGCCAAGCCCCATGGGCACCAAGTTAAGACGATTCTTCTCATATTTGCCGGGCGGACACGCAGGTCCGCCCCTACATTCCTCGCGGACAAACAGTTGCAACCGCGAGTTTTTTCCTTCAAATCCGAGCGCCTCCGAGTAGGGGCGGACCTATGTGTCCGCCCTGGAGGACCAAAATCCGACTGAATCCTCAGCGAAAATTCCTTAACTTGGTACCTATGGGGCTTGGCATGCCAAGCCCCATAGGTACTACAAAAACTGACGTTTTGAACCTCAGGCGGCGCAGACACATGGAAGTTTCGCTGAACGAGCACCACCCGCCCCTTTTTACCTTTCGCTTTTTAACCTTTAACTGCTTCTCTCATCCCGATACCATGCCCAGGTGCGGGCGAGGCCTTCCTCGATGTCGACTTTGGGCGCGAAGCCCAGCAGCTCGCGGGCGCGGGAATTATCGCAGAAGGTGACCGGCGGCTCGGTGGCGGGGGTGGGCACATGCTGAAGCCGCGCCGTCCTGCCGATCAGGCGCTCGTAGATGCGGATGAATTCGCTCAGCGCGACCGGATGCCCATAGCCCAGATTCATGATCTGGAAGCCCAGCGGGCGCTCCAGCGCGGCGCAGATGCCATCCAGCACGTCATCGATATACGTCCAGTCACGCAGCATGCCGCCGTCACCAAAGACCGGAATCGGCTGGTCGCGCACGATGGCATCGATCACGCGCAGCGGCATCATGTCCGGGCGGCCATTCGGGCCGTACACGTTGAAGAAGCGCAGCACGTTCACATTCAGGCCGTGCAGGTGATGATAGCTGTGGGCGAATAATTCGGCGGCGCGCTTGCTGGCCGGGTACGGGGCCAGCGGCGTCACGGCCGGGTCATCTTCATGGAACGGCAGGCGCGCTGTCTCGCCATACACATTCGAGGTCGAGGCCTGCACGACCACGCTCACGCCAGCCCTGCGCGCAGCGTCCAGCACGCGGATGCCGCCAATCACATTGACCTCGGCGTACAGCGCGGCGCGTTCCGCCGAGTAGCGGACGCCGCTCATGGCCGCCAGATGCACCACGCGCGTGATATCCCCCGCTGAAAACGCCCTCGCCAGGTCGTCCTCGCTGCGGATATCGCCCTGCACAAAGCGAAACGATGTCCCGCTGTCAGCCGACGCGCTGGCCACCGCGTCAGTATTGGCCTGCTTCACGGCCAGGTCATAATACGGATCGAGATTGTCCAGCCCGACGACAGCATGGCCCTGCCGCAGCAGGCGAATCGCCAGGCGGCTGCCGATAAACCCGGACGAGCCGGTGATGAGTGTGGTCATTTTTATGGGTGATCTTCCGCCGCGCTGTGCACTATGCGCTCCAGTATAGCGTGTGCCTGCTCCAGACTGGTACACAACTGGTAACGCGGCCGGCGGGCGGGATTCATGTTGAGATAGGTGTTGATGAGCGTGCTGGCAGTGGCGCTGCGCGTGACCAGCAGCACCGTCTCCAGATGTGGATTCTCGCTGGATACCTTGCCGGCATGGCGGATAAAGTAGATGCCTTCGCTGGGGTTTGCCCGCGAATCGAGCATGTTGACGATCACATCGACGGGCAGCGTCTTGTCGGGGATATCCACCTGTGACCGAAGCAGGGCATCGCTGAAAATATCCCAGGTCAGCTGACCTGAAAAAGTCATCACACAAAGCACGCGCTGGCCGGTCTGATATTCAATCTGGCAGGACATGATGCATCAATCCGTAGTTACGAGAGATTCCTGAATATGCATTGTTTGTCTTCATTGTAAGACAATTTTGTGCGCTGCAATATTATGACTTTAGTCATTCGGGACGCATCGCCAGACTGTCGGTGGTCATATAGGACTGGTCACAGGCGGGGCATCGGATTACACTTAACGCCACTTATGAACATGGACGAGCGCAGCACAAATCACGCTTATGGAACAACTGGCAACATTTGAGAACAGTGTCATCGAATACGATGGCGACGCATGGCGTCTGGTCATGCCGGAGCCAGACAGCGCGCTGGATGCCCTGCGGGTGCTGGTGGAGGTTCGGCGCGGCTCTGGCCTGCGGCTGAACGCGCAGTTTGCGGCACATCGCCGTCTGCCCGCCGAAGATGGCCTGTCGCCTGCCGATATCGAGCGGGTGGTGCTGGGCTGGAGCCATAAAGACGGCTCGTGGCAGCTTGGCCTGATGCTGGCGCCGGCACTGGCAGAGGTGCGCGGCAGCCGCTGGTGCGGGCTGGCGACCTGGCCAGACAGCAGCGGAGCTGTCGGCACGCCCACGCATCTGTCCGCGGCAGACGCCGGGCAGAAGCTGGCCGGGCTGATCAGCAAGCCGTTCACCGTGGTGCCGCGCAAAGCCGAGACGCCGGCTGCCAGCCCCGCCCAGCAGGTGTACACCACCCCTGCCGCGCCTGTCCGGCTGGTCAGCCCACCGGCGGCGCTGCCCCCCATGCCCTACAAACTGGGACACTGGTCTTTTGGCCGTGATGCCAGCGGTGCGCTGGCCTTCACGCTGGAGCGCGGTTACGTGCGCGGGCGCATCCTGCGCGCCGTTTGGTACCTGTTCTGGGCGGTCGCGTTTGTGGTGCTCAGCCTGACCAGCCTGACCAGCGGCATCGCCCTGCCGCAGCCAGCCGTGCTGCCCTATGTCGGCTTTGGCTGCGCTGTGGTCATGGTGATTATCGCCGTCTATACCGCGCTGAGCGCGCTGCGTCAGCCGCGCCGCGTGCTGGTCAATGGCCTGAATGGCACGATCCGCTGGATGCGCGGCGACAAGCTGGCCCAGTCGCTGCAAGCGGGCGAGATTCAGGGTATTTACGCCAGCCAGGTCGTCACCCGCGCCAGCGAGAAAAAGCCGCGCCGCCATCTGACCTATGGCGAGGTGAATGCCTATTTGCAGGACGGCCGGTTCGTGGCGCTGGTGAGCCGCCTGGACATGGACGAGAAGTATGACGTCATCGTGCAGGCGGATGCCCCGCGCGATGAAGATGCCGTGCGCCCGCTGAGCGCACACGAGACACACAACAGCGTGCAGGCGGCCGCGGTGCAGGTGGCCGACGCCCTGGGCGTGCCTGCCTGGGATGACCTGCGCGTGAAATAAACCGACTGGCTGGCGCGGATGCGCTGGCCTTTTTTTCTGAAGGAGACTGCGATGAAACTGGTTACTTTTAGCGTGAAGGGCTCCGGCCGCGTGCGCATCGGCGAGATCATCGATGACACGGTCTACAGCCTGGCATGGACGGAAGATATGCGCCAGATGGTGCGCCGTGGCATCGTGGCCAGCCGCGCCTACGAGCGTTTTCCGCTGGCCGAGGTCACGCTGCACGCCCCGCTGATGCCAAGCAAGATCATCGCCATCGGCCTGAACTATGCCGACCACGCCAAAGAGACGGGCGCCAAGACCCCGACTGCGCCGCTCATTTTCGCCAAGTTCCCCAGCGCGATCATCGCGTCAGGCGAGACGATTCAGTGGCACAGCGACATCACCAGTGAAGTCGATTACGAGGCCGAACTGGCCGTCGTCATCGGCAAGCGCGCCCGCAACGTGAGCGAAGAAAACGCGCTCGACTATGTGTTTGGCTACACCTGCGCCAATGACGTCAGCGCGCGCGATTTACAGAAGAAGATCGACGCGCAGTGGACGCGCGGCAAGAGCCTCGACACCTTCTGCCCGCTGGGCCCGATCATCGTCACCAAAGACGAGGTGCCCGACCCGCAGGCGCTGAAGGTGCGCTGCCTGGTCAATGGCGACGTGATGCAGGACGGCACCACCGCCGACATGATTTTCAGCGTCAGGCACCTGATTGCCTACTGCTCGAAGATGTTCACGCTGGAGCCGGGCGATATCATCCTGACCGGCACGCCGGCTGGCGTGGGCGCAGGCAAGAAGCCGCCCGTCTTCCTGAAGGATGGCGATACCGTCACCGTCAGCGTGGAAGGCATCGGCGAGCTGACCAATCCGTGCAAAGTCCTGGCCGACTAGCAGCGAAAGCCCGCTGATATGACGCCCGTGAAACGTCGCCTCATTTTATATGGGGCGGCGTTTTGCATTGTGCTGGCGGCGCTGCTGCTGCCGGTCGCAGTGGGCGCGGGCATGATGATCGGCTTCATGATGCTGGAATGTACCGACCTGAATCCTGCGCTTGATGCCCGGCGCGAAACCGTCACTTTCCCCTCCGCTGAATTCAACCGCGAGACTGCGGCGGTGCTGCTGCGCGGCGACAACAGCACAGCAGACAGCCCGCTGGTCATCGCCGTGAATTATGCCGACGCACGCGAGCTGTCCCCCTATCTGGAGGCTGGCGCGCTGGTGCTGCTGTATACCAGCCGGTCATGCGTAGGGGGTGTGCCGCATTCGCTGGGGCTGGCCGAGGCACGCCAGATGGGCGATGCGCTGGCGTTCATCCGGGGACGCGCTGACCTGGCCGACCGGACGGTGATCGCGCATGGCTACTCGGCAGGGGGAGCCGCCGCGCTGATGGCCGCCGTGCAGTTCCCCAACATCGACGCGGTCGTGGCGCAGGGGGGCTATGAGGACTTCAGCGCGCGCCTGAGCGAGGATATCCGCCCGCTTCAGGTCATCGCGCCGCTGTTTGAATCTGGCGTGCGCGCCGCTTATCGCATCGCGCAGGGCGAAAGCATCGACGCGCTCAGCCCGATCAGCGCTATTCCGGCCATCGTCTCGCGGCCCGTGCTGCTGATTTACGGCACCGCCGAGCCGAGCATCGGCGGTGCGCGGAGCATGGCGGCGCTGGGCGCTGGCGCGGTGCGGCTGGTCGAAATCAGCGGCGCGACGCATGGCAGCTACCAGACGACCGACCCGGAAGCGTATCGTGCAGCGGTACTGGCCCTGCTGGACGAGCTGGCAGGCGCGTAAGGCAGTTTCGCGCCCGCCCGATGTGCGCTATCCTAAACGGCACACTTATCCTCACGATGTTCATGGAAAACCACGCACATGGAGCAGTCAAAACGCCGCTCGCTGCTGGGATGGATTGGCCTGCTGCTGGTCGCCGCCGCCACGCTGGTCGCGCTGGCGCTGGGCATACGCGCGCTGGCGCTGCTGGTGGGCCAGTCGGTGGAGGCGATCAACTACCCGTATCAGCTGAACTACGGGGAAGGCCCGCTGCTGGACCAGAGCCTGCGCATCGCGCGCGGAGCCGCGCTGTACAGCCTGGATGTGCCGCCCTACACCATCACCAATTACCCGCCGCTGTTCGCGGCGCTGCAAGCCCCGTGGCAGGAAACCTATGGCATCGCCTTCTTCTACGGCCGCATCATCTCGCTGGCCTCGGTGATCGTCAGCGTGCTGGCGATGACTGGGCTGGTGCGCGCCCTGACGAAAAGCTGGCTGGCCGGGCTGGTCAGCGGGGCGCTGCTGGCCGCCGTGCCCTATCTATTTCACTGGTCGGCGCTGGCGCGGGTGGACAATCTGGCGCTGGCGCTCAGCCTGGCCGGGCTGTTCTGCGTGGCGCAGGGGCGCGATAACCGCTGGGGCGTGTTTCTGGGCGCGCTGCTGATCGCGCTGTCCGCCGCCACCCGCCAAAGCTACCTGCTGGCCGCGCCGCTGGCCGCCTTCGTCTTTCTGCTGATGACGGTCGGGGCATACCGGGCATTTTACTTTGTCGTGTGGCTGGGGCTGCTGATTTTGCTGCCGTTTGCCGTCGCGCTGGTGTGGACGGAAGGCGGCATCTGGTTCCACCTGGTCACCGCCAACACCAACGCGCTCTCCAGCGTATCGATTGAAAAATATGCCGCGGAAATCGCGCTCACGATGCCGGTCCTGCTCGGTATGGGCCTGCTCTTCCTGCTGTTCGGCTGGATTCGCAAGGGACCGCGCTCGGCCTGGGCGCTGGCCGCCCCGTATGTCGTGGGGGGCATCGTCAGCGCGCTGACGATTGCCAAAGTGGGCAGCGACGTGAATTACCTGTTCGAGCTGTGCGCGGCGTTATGCGTGCTGGGGGGCGTGTTCTCGGCGGCGCTGGGGCGCATTCCCGTGCTGCGCGTCGTCGCGGTGCTGGGGCTGGCCTTTCAGGTCGTCACCATGCAGACGCTGAGCGAGCTGACCTACGCGCCGATCATCGCCGAACGGCTGGCCCAGCGCGCCGAAATGGATGTGCTGGCCGCGCTGGTGCGCGACGAAACGGGCGTCATCCTGGCTGACGATGCGATGGGCCTGCTGGCGCTGTCCAATCGGCCGGTGCTGTTCCAGCCATTTGAATTCACCCAGCTTGAGTCCGACGGCGTCTGGGATGAGAGCGATTTTGTGGCCCGGCTGGAGCGCGGCGCATACCCGGTCGTCATCCTGCACACGCCATACCGCAACCCGCGCCTGCGTTTTGAACGCTGGACGCCGGAAATGCTGCGCATCATCAACGACAATTTCCGCGTGGCCGCGCAGTATGCCGAGCACACCGTGTATCGCTACGCGGCGGGATAAAGGCAAAGGGCCCGAAAGGCTGTGCCTGGCCGCCCGGCCGCTACCCTTCCCGCAGCGTGCACAGCGCCTGGCGAATCTCGCCCAGGTGATAGGCCGTGTGCACGACGATGGCCATGCTGCCGCCAATCTGGGGCAGCTTATCCCACGCGTGAAAGCCCTGCATGTGGCCGACGATGCGCTCATACGTCTCGCGCAGGGTGGCTTTGCTGGCCTCCCATTCCTCTGGCGTGACCGTGCTCACCGTGTTCCAGATGTGGTTCCAGTCCACTTTGCCCAGCTGCTGGCCCAGCATCCAGTCTTCCAGCACCTCGCAGTAGAAATTGACGTGGGCCACCTGCGCGGCGATGCTGGCGCAGGTGGATGAGACTGGCCGCGACGCCAGCTCGGCGCTGATGCCCTCCAGCGTCTCGAACAGGCTGGTGCCCTTGTCGAGGAACATGCCATGCCCGCCGTCGAAGGCCTCTTTGAACGCCGGGAAAATGCAGTCGACATAGATATCGCGCGGGTTATCGAGTTTGGGTTCCTGGTCGGTCATGGCCTTTGTCTCCTTCTAGGGCAGAATCGTCAGGCGGGCGAAGTTGGCCGACAGCACCTTGAAGCCGACCTTGTCGAAGCGCACATTCACCTCTTCGTCGTCGCCCACCTTTTTGCTGTTTATGACAATTCCCGGTCCGAATGTGCCGTGAAAGACCTTCATGCCGGTCTTGAATTTTGTCTCGGACGGCGGTTTTGCCGACTTTGCGCCGCCGCTGCCCGGAAACGGAATAATCTTGTCGCGGAAGGCACTGCCCCCGCTGCCCCCGATGACCGGCGTGGACGGCTGATCCGGGGCGCGCTCCGGCTTGTCCCACGACGCGGCGCGATCGGTGTCGCTGCTTTCCCAGCGCGTCTCGCGCAGATAGCCGCTGCGTTCGCGCATCGACTTCACGCGCGTGCTCAGGCCCTCGGTCAGGTCGGCCGGGATATCTTCGAGGAAGCGGCTGGAGGTCGCCAGCTGGCTGTCGCCATACAGCGTGCGCCGGAATGCATACGAGAGATACAGCTCGTCTTTGGCGCGGGTGACGCCTACGTAAAGCAGGCGGCGCTCCTCGGCCATGCCTTCCGGGTCATTCAGCGAGCGCGAGTGCGGCAGCAGGCCTTCTTCCAGCCCAGCGATGAACACGACCGGATACTCCAGGCCTTTGGCCGCGTGCAGCGTGAGCAGCGTCACTGTGTCGGCGTTCGGGTCCAGCGAGTCGATCTCGGCCACCAGCGCGGTTTCCGACAGGAAATCGCTCAGCGACAAATCGCGCTTCTGGCTGATGACGCCCTTGAGTTCGTCGATATTCTCCACGCGGTCGAGCGCCTGTTCGTCGGTGTCGCTCTCCTGCGTGATGTAGGCCACGTAGCCGGTGCGCGTCAGCAGATGGTCAAAGATGATCGTCAGGTCGTTCAGCTCGGCCAGCCCACGCAGTTCGCGGATCATGCGGGCGAATTCGACCAGGCTCTTGGCGGCACGGCCAGTCAGCGGCACCACAGCGCCATCGGCCACGGCGTCCAGCGCGGTGCCGATGGTATAACCACTCCGCGCCGCCCAGTCGGCGAAGGCCTCGACCGACTTCTCGCCAATGCCGCGCCCCGGCGTATTGACCACGCGGGCAAAGCTGACTGCATCGGCGCCGTTGTTGATGACGCGCAGGTAGGCCAGCAGGTCCTTGACTTCACGGCGCTTGTAGAAGCCGACGCCGCCCACCAGCCGGTACGGGATTCGCCCATTCACGCAGGCATCTTCCAGCGCGCGCGACTGGGCGTTGGTGCGGTACATGATGGCGAAATCGCGGTAGGTCAGGCTTCGCGCCTTCATCAGCTTGCGGATGGTGCTGACGATAAATTCGGCTTCGTCGTTCTCGGTATAGGCCTCGTGCACGGTCACCTTCTGCCCGCCTGCGCGGTCGGTGAACAGCGCCTTCGGCGTGCGGTGTTTGTTGCGGTCGATGACGGCGCGGGCGATATCCAGCACCACCTGCGTGCTGCGGTAATTCTGCTCCAGCAGGATAACTTTCGTGTTCAGATAGTCCTGGCGGAACTGCATCACATTGCGGTAGTCGGCCCCGCGGAAGGCATAAATGCCCTGGTCCTCGTCGCCCACCACAAACACATTGTCCTGCGGCCTGCCCATCGTCTTCACAAGCTGATACTGCGCCTGGTTGGTGTCCTGGAATTCGTCCACCATCACGTATTCAAAACGGCGCTGATACTTCTCGCGCACCAGCTCGTTGTCGCGCAGCAGATAGACCGTCTGCACCAGCAGGTCGTCAAAGTCCATGGCGTTGTTCGCCACCAGGCGGCGCTGATAGAGCGGATACACGCGGCGCACGATTTCCGAGAAATAGTCGCGGCCGACGCTGTAGTCTTCCGGGGCGATCAGCTCGTTCTTGGCCGAAGAAATCGCGCTCAGCACGCGCCCCGGCTGAAACTTCTTGGTGTCCACGTTCAGCTCGTTCAGGATCGACTTGACCACGCTGAGCTGATCGTCGGTATCGTAAATGACGTAATCGCGGTTGTAGGGCAGCACACCCATGCCGGCTTCCACGCGCAGGATGCGCGCGCAGATAGCGTGAAAGGTGCCGATCTGCAGGCCATCGGTGTGGCCGCCCAGCAGCGCCTCCACGCGCTCGCGCATTTCGCCAGCCGCCTTGTTGGTGAACGTCACGGCGACGATGTGGTGGGCGGGCACGCGCATCTCATCGATCAGATAAGCGGCGCGGTGCGTCAGCACGCGCGTCTTGCCGCTGCCCGGCCCGGCCAGAACCAGCACGGCGCCGTCAACAGTGGTGACGGCCTCGCGCTGCTGTGGATTCAGTTTATCGAGATAATCGGTCATGCCTGTGCGGCTTTCATCGGCTCAACTGTCATGAATTGAGCGCGATTATACCGCACATCCGTTCACAACCACGCCAGAAATCCGGACAGGTCGTCGAAGATGGCGTCTGGTTTGGCGGCTTCCAGCAGGGCGCGGTCGTCATAGCCGGTCAGCACGATGGCGCACTGGGTGCCGGCGGCGCGCGCGCAGGCGATGTCCATCACCGTGTCGCCGACGATGATCACGTCATCAGGGCTGAAAAACGTGTTGTAGTGCATATTCGCCCGCTGGATGGCCAGCGTGGGCAGGTCGTTGCGGTGGAAGCGTTCGTGGCCATACGCGCCAATCGGGAACCACTCGCGCGGATAGCCCGCAGCCTCCAGCTTGACGAAGGCGGCCGGCTCGACGTTGCCGGTCACAATGCCGAGGGCGATATCTGGATGGTCGTGCAGATAGCGCACCGCCTCCACGCCGCCTGTGCAGGGCTGCACCGGATAGCGGTCGATGATGCCCGCCAGCGTGCGCCCCATCGTCACGGCATAGTCCGCGATGATCTGGTCGATGTGCTGCGGCGAATACGGTTCCGGCGTGAGCAGCTCGGTTAGCGTCTGCCAGTCGGTCTTGCCGCTGAAAATGTGTTTATCGATGGCGCCGGCCGTGCCGAAGGTCGCTTCCATAGCCAGGCGCGTGCTTTCGCGGCCTGCGCCGCGTGTCCACACCAGCGTGCCATCGATATCGAACAGGATGAGCTTGTTATGCATTGATCCTCGTAACTTACAAACGGATGAAGCGATGACGCTTTCGTTTACAGCGCACTTTTGACCTGCCGGACGATGCCATACCACACGGCTGCCGCCAGCAGCCCCAGCGCGATGCCCGACCAGCAGATGGCCCAGAACCAGCCTGGAATCAGCGGAGTGATTTCAGCCGAGAAAGCGGCCGCATCATTCCGTATGCGCCCCGACCCCAGAGTGCTGTTGCCAATCAGCGTGGTCACATCGACCACCGCGTTCAGGCAGCACAGCACGGCCAGAAAGTTCAATACCCACAGGCAGGCTTCAGTCCTCATTTTCCACGCCATCAGCCCCAGCACAATAGCCATGCCCAGCCCGACCAGCCAGGCCGTGCTCAACAGGTCGGTGAAAGCCAGCGTGATGACAGCGACAGCGGCGGCCAGCACCGCCATGATCGTGCGTGAGCGATGCGTGCGGTTGGCCAGATAAAGCAGCCCGGCGCCGAACAGCGCCGCGCCCAGATAGCCCGCCGGGATGATGATCCAGCGCCAGCCGCCTGCTGTCGTGGCCACGCCAGCCCCGTTCGCATAGACTGTCAGGTTGATGAAGCGGCCTCCGGTAAGGATTGCTGACAGCCCGTGGCCGGCCTCGTGCACAAACGTGACGAACAGGCGCAGCGGATACAGCAGAAAATCGAACAGCGGCACATTCCATACCACAATCGCCGCCACGATGGCGATCACCGCGACGATCAGGGCGCGCCTGCGTGGCAACCTGCGTTCGACCATGCTCTTTTGCCTCTGGTATACTCAGGGATAGTACGTCATCACCGATTAATACGTGAATTTCGAGATAAGAGTTGTATTAGAACGCTGTTGGAATCATTCCCCAAGTGGAGCATACATGGAACCTAAAACAATCGACGCGCTGCGTTTTGGCACAGTAGGTTCACCCCAGACTACCGCCGGCAGCGGGACGCCCGCCGCTATAGCGCACATCCGCCAGCTCGGCCTGCATCACCTCGAAATCGCGTGGACGCAAAGCGTGCGCGTGAGCGACGAAACCTGCGCGCTGATCAAGGCCGCCGCCCAGCAGCATCAGGTCAGCCTGAGCGTGCACGCGCCCTATTTCATCAACCTAAACAGCCAGACCGATGAGTTGATGGGGAAAAGCGATGCCCGTCTGCTGGCCGCCGCCCGCGCCGGATTCAAAAGCGGCGCCCGCGATATCGTGTTTCATCCGGGCAGCTATCACAGCCAGCCGCCGGAAGTCGTCTACGAGCGCGCCCGCCAGAAGCTGATCGAACTGACCGGGATTTTACGCGAAGAAGGCACCGACGTCATCCTGCGCCCTGAGACGATGGGCAAAGGCGCCATGTTTGGCACGCTGGAGGAATGTGTGCTGCTGGCGCGCGATGTCCCCGGCGTGCTGCCGTGCATCGACTGGGCACATCTGCATGCGCGGCGCGGCGATGGCTCGTTCAACAGCTACAACGAATTCGCCACTGCGCTCGGCTTCCTGCGCGACACACTGGGCGAGTATGGCATGAAGCATGTGCATTTCCACCTGAGCGGCATCGAGTACACGGCCAAAGGCGAAAAGATGCATGTGCCGCTGAACGAAGCCGACCTTCAGTACCGCGATCTGCTGCAGGCCTTTCTCGACTTTGGCGTGGAGGGCACGGCCGCCGTCGAGGCCCCGCTGCCCTTCCACACCGCCGACGCGCTCGTGTTTCAGGCCACGTACCGCCGTCTGCGCGATAAAGAATCGCTCCAGGAAAGCGCGGACTAGTCACCATGACCGAGACGCCAGTCCTCATCACCCTGATCAACGGCGATGGCATCGGCGCGGAAGTCATCCCAGCGGCCGAGTCGTTGCTGCGGGCGTTGAATCTGCCGCTGGCTTTTCAGCACGCAGACGCGGGCTTCGGCACGTTTGAGCGCACCGGCGACGCCCTGCCGCGTGAGACGCTGGACGCCTGCGCTGCGTCCGCCGCGGTGCTGTTCGGCGCCACCCAGTCGCCCATGACCAAAGTGGCCGGCTACAGCAGCCCGATCCTGACGCTGCGCCGGCACTTTGACCTGTTCTGCAATCTGCGCCCGGCGCGTGGCAACGGCCTGGACATGCTGATCGTGCGCGAGAACACCGAAGGCCTGTACAGCCGCCGCGAGCGCGTGGAGGACGGCGGCCAGACCGCCATCGCCGAGCGCGTCATCACGGCGCGGGCCAGCGCGCGCATCACGCGGGCGGCCTGCGAGTGGGCGCTGCGCCGCCGCCACAAGCTGACTATCATCCACAAGGCCAATGTGCTGAAAGAAACCTGCGGCCTCTTCCGCGAGACGGCGCTGGATGTGGTGAAAGAATTCCCGGCGCTGACCGTGGAGGAAGGCCTGATCGACAGCGCGGCCATGCTGATGGCGCAGGATGCGCTGGCCGGGCGCGGCGACCGCTACGACGTGATCGTGACGACCAACCTGTTCGGTGATATCCTGAGCGATCTGGCGGCCGGGCTAACCGGCGGGCTGGGCATCGCCCCGTCGGCCAATATCGGCGCGCAGGGCAGCGTCGGCGTATTTGAGCCGGTGCACGGCAGCGCGCCCGACATCGCCGGACAGGACAAGGCCGACCCGCGCGCGGCGATTCTCTCAGCAGCAATGATGCTGGAGCATCTGGGCTTTGCCGAGGCCGGCGCAGGCGTGCGTGCTGCCTGTTATGCCACCGCGCACAGCGGCAGCACCCGTGCCACCGCCGAGGCCCTCATCGCGGCGCTGTGAGCGGATGGGGCATGCGAATTGAGGTTTGGTTTTCGCCCGACAGCCCCGCTCACGCCCAGTCGAGGCCGTGGCTGTCGCGCATGAATTCAATGTGGCTGTCGATTTGCGGCTCATTGATGCCCGGCACAACGCGCGCGTAGCTGTCGTCTGGCTGCTGCATCCACATATTCATGTTATCGGCCATCGACGTGTTCAGGATGCGCATCACCTGATGCTGCACGCGTGGGTCGATGATCGGGAACACCACTTCGACGCGGTTGTACAGATTGCGGCGCATGATGTCGGCGCTGCCCAGATACAGCCGCTGTTCCGGCGCGGCATTCTGGAAATAATAGATGCGGCTGTGCTCCAGATAGCGGCCGACGATGCTGCGCACGCGGATATTCTCGCTGACGCCGGGCACGCCCGGCCGCAGGCACGACAGCCCGCGCACCAGCATGTCGATCTGCACGCCGGCCTGCGATGCCTCGTACAGCTTGCGGATGACCAGGTCTTCCTCAAGCTGGTTCATCTTGAAGATGATGCGCGCATCTTTGCCCTGGCGCGCCGCCGCAATTTCATGGTCGATCAGCGTCACCAGCCCCGGCAGCAGATACTCCGGCGCCACCAGCAGGCGGTTGTAGCGGGTATCCGGCGCATAGCCCGTCAGCCGGTTAAACAGGCGCGTGGCGTCGTCGGCAATCTCGCGGTTGGCCGTCAGCAGGCCCAGGTCGGTGTACAGGCGGGCGGTGCTGCTGTTGTAGTTGCCCGTGCCCAGATGCACATAGCGGTTGACCGTATCGCCCTCGCGGCGCACCACCATGGCAATCTTGGCGTGCGTCTTGACCGGCAGTTCTTCCACGCCATAGGTCACGTGCACGCCTTTTTCTTCCAGCGCGCGCGCCCATTGCAGGTTATTGTCCTCGTCAAAGCGGGCTTTCAGCTCCACCAGCACGGCGACCTGTTTGTTGTTGTCACGGGCATCCAGCAGCGCCTGCACGATCGGCGAGTTGCGCCCGACGCGATACAGCGTCGCCTTGATGGCCAGCACGTTGGGATCGGTGGCCGCCGTGCGGAAAAATGTCTCCACCGGCGCAAATGAATCATAGGGATGATGCAGCAGGATATCCTGCATGGCGATCTGGTCGAAGATATTCTCGTCCTGTGGCAGCGGCTGGCGCGGCGCATGCGACGGATACTTCAGGTGCGGACGATCGACGCCGGCCACCTGAAACAGGCTGGCCCCGCCCAGCGCCCCATTGACCCTATAGACATCCTGGCGCGGATCGACATTCAGCGCCTTGGCCAGCGTCTCGGTGATACGCGGGCTGGTCTGCTGCGGGAGCGACAGCCGCACCACCGAGCCAAAGCGGCGTTCTTTTACGCTTTCTTCCACGAACGCCATGATATCGACATAGCTGCCGTCGCCGTCATCGTCTTCCAGCTCATGCTCGTAGTCAATATCGGCATTGCGCGTGATGCGGAACGGTGCTTCCTCCAGAATCTCCATGCCGGGAAACAGCATGTCCAGATTGGCGGCCATCACGTCTTCAATCCACACAAACACTTCGTCCGGCCCGGCGACGACGCGCGCATACTGTTCCCGGGCATGATCGTCGCCATACTTGCGCAGCACATCGCTCATCCTGACCAGCCGCGGCGCCTGTTCGGGAATCTTGATGCGCACAAACTCGATATCATCGTCCTCGCCGCGGCGCAGGCAAACGGCCAGGTTCAGGCTGAGATTGCTGATGAAGGGAAACGGACGCGCGTGGTCCACCGCCAGCGGCGTCAGGATCGGATAGATTTCTTCGGCAAAATAGCGGGTCAGGGCCTGGCGCTCTGCACGCGAACGCGTGTTCACCGTGGTGATCGTCACGCCCTCGCCCGCCAGCTCGGCCAGCAGCTCCTGCATCAGGATGCGCTGGTCGGCCATCAGCGCGCCCACACGCTCACGAATGAGTTCCATCAGCTGGGCGGGCGTGTGCCCATCCGGGCGCGAGCCGCTGGAGCCATTGCGCGCCTTGGTGTGAATCGACGCCACACGCACCATGAAAAATTCGTCGGTATTGCTGCTGACAATGGCGAGAAACTTGATGCGTTCCAGCAGCGGCACGCGTGGGTCCTTCGCCTGGGCCAGCACGCGCTTGTTGAACTCAATCCAGCTCAGCTCCCGATTGATATAGTTATCGGGATTCAGGGGCGGCAAAGCAGCATCATCGATTTTGATCTGGAGGGCGGCGCACATGTGGGTTGTCCGGTGTGGTGCTCATGAATAAAAACAATGTTGCATCAATATACGGGTATTTATTGTTAAAAGTAAAGCAATATGGGCTGGAACAGGGGGAAAGTGTGACCGGGCGTTGCAGCCCAAAGTGACCCTTTGCATCATGCTGTTGTTTGCTATACCCTAATGCTGTCGCCGCATGAGGATAAATCGCCGTGGACAACCGCGCCGACCTGCCGCTGGTCAGCATCATCACCCCCTCTTTCAATCAGCGCGCCTACATCGAGAAAACGCTTGAAAGCGTGCTTTCCCAGGACTACCCCAACATCGAATATATCGTGCTGGACGGCGGCAGCACCGACGGCACGCGCGAGCTGCTGCTCACCTATGCCGACCGCATCACGCTGATTCTGGAGCCGGATGACGGGCAGGCCGACGCCATCAACAAAGGCATGCGCCTGGCCACTGGCGACATCCTGGCGTGGATGAATTCCGATGACTACTACACCCCTGGCGCCATCCGTGCCGCCGTTGAATACCTGCTGGCGCACCCGGACGTCGATTTTGTGTACGGCGACGTGATCGCCATCGACGCACATGAACGCGAATATGGTGTGCGCGCACATGTGCGCCAGGTGGACGCCGAGTCTCTGATCGACATCTGTGATGATATTGTCCAGCCGGGGACATTCTGGTGGGCACGGGTGTGGCACACGTGCGGCGAGCTGGATGCGTCGCTGCATTACACGCTGGACTATGAGTACTGGATGCGCGTGGCGAAACAGTTCACCATGCGCTACGTGCCGATCGTGTTTGCCAAAGAGCGCCTGTACAGCAGTGCCAAAACGTTCCGCGGCAGTCTGGCGCGCTGGGACGAGATCGAGGCAGTAGCGAAACGTCATGGCGGGGCCGGGCTGCCCCGCAGCTATGCAGCCGAGGCAGCAGCAGCATTTGCGCGGCACGGTCTGTCGCGGCTGGTGCGCGGACATTGGTCTGATGCGCGCCGTGACTGGGCCCGCGCGCTGGCCTTCCGCCCGCCGCCCGCAAAATTCTTCAGGTTCTTCGGCGCGCTTTTGCTGTTCGGCGATGCCTCTCTACCCCGCATCTGGCTGTGGCTCAACCTGCGGCGGCAGGCTGCCAAGGCAGAGTCCCATCTGCCGAACACAATTTCTACTTAACGCTTGCTTAAATAGAACAAATATGCTATTCTAACAGAAAGCGCACGATGCGCTGTTTCGTTCTATAATCGTAGAGAGTGATGTTGATCATGCTCTATTCCAGAAAAAGGACGGCTGCATTGGCCCCGAGAAAAAAACCCGCAGCAGATGCGGATTCCGATTCGCCACTGTTTGAGCACGGTGGTGCGAAAGGCGAAGAAGGTCGCAAGAAAGCGATGGAAGCTGCGCTTGACGATCTGACCAAGCGCTTCGGTGATGGCACGGTCGTCCGCCTGGGCGACGCCAGCCATCTGGCGGTGGATGTTATCCCCAGCGGCTCGCTGACGGTAGACATCGCGGTGGGCGTCGGCGGGATTCCGCGCGGGCGTGTCACAGAGATTTATGGGCCGGAAAGCAGCGGCAAGACCACCATCTGCCTGCATGTGATTGCCGAGGCGCAGAAGCGCGGCGGATGGGCGGCCTTTGTCGATATGGAGCATGCGCTCGACCCGCAGTATGCGGCCCGCATCGGCGTAAATGTGGAAACGCTGTATGTGGCCCAGCCGGATACGGCTGAACAGGCGCTGGAAATCACCGAAACGCTGGTGCGCAGTGGCGCGCTGGATGTGATCGTGCTGGACAGCGTGGCCGCGCTGGTGCCCCGCGTGGAAATCGAAGGCGACATGGGTGATAGCTTCGTGGGTATTCAGGCGCGCCTGATGAGCCAGGCGCTGCGCAAGCTCTCCGGCGCCATCAAGCAGTCGAACAGCGCGGTGATGTTCACCAACCAGCTGCGCGACAAAATCGGCGTGATGTACGGCTCGCCTGAAACCACCTCCGGCGGCCGCGCGCTCAAGTTTTATGCCAGTGTGCGCCTCGATGTGCGCAAGCAGGAATCGCTCAAGGGCTCTGGCGGCGAGGTGATCGGCAGCCGCACCCGCGTGCGCGTGACCAAGAACAAGGTCGCTCCGCCCTTCCGCGAGGCCGAATTTGACATCATGTTCCTCGAAGGCGGCATCAGCAAGTCTGGCGAAGTGCTGGATCTGGGGACTGAGCTGGGCATCGTGGAGAAACGCGGCGCGTTCTTCCGCTACAACGATGGCCTGCTGGGCCAGGGGCGCGAGAATGCCAAGCAGTACCTGCTGGAAAATCTGGCTGTGCGCGATGAAATCGAAGTGCTCATCCGCCAGCATTACGGGCTGGCCGCCAAAGCGAATTAAGTGCGAAGATAATGCCATCAGCGTAATAAAAAACAGGACACCCGGGTGTCCTGTTTTGTTTGGGGGGGGGGAAGTGCTTCCCACACGGCACAGGCATACGCTTATTCAACGAGGGTGAGCGACAAAGACACCAGCCCCAGAGATGAAATCTTGCATGATGCAGCAATTGCCCTCACGTGTTACTTGTCTTCATCGTCTGAAACAAACCGCGCTGGCTATAGCTAAGCAGCCGAGATTGTAAAAATCTTCAAAAAGATTACAAAAGTCATTGCGTTAGGCGGAAAATAAGCGCTTTGTAGGCGCTCCATGCCCTATAGTGACTGTGAAAGCTCACAAAGTCATGGAGTCATGTAAATGCAGCAGTTCAACAAATCTCTCACCTCCGCAGCCGTACAGGATGCACCGCGCAATCCGCCCCGCACCAGCGGATTTCCGGTCGTCGGATCGATTCCGGGCGTGTTACGGCATCAGACCGACTATCTGATGAATGCGTGGCGCGAACACGGCGATATCTACACGCTGGATCTTGGGCTGGTCAGTATTGTTATGCTGAACCATCCGGATTATGCACAACACATTCTGCGCGATAATTTATCCAACTACGCCAAAGGTGGCGAAATGTGGGCCAGCGTGCGCGAGGTCATCGGCGATGGCCTGGTGACCAGCGAGGGCAATTACTGGCGGCGTCAGCGTCGGATGATTCAACCGCATTTTCACCGTCAAAAGCTTGCTGGTCTTGTTACGCTGATGATGGAAGCCATCGATGACGGGATGCGCGACTGGGATGCGCGCGCTGCTTCCGGCGAACCTTTTGATATCGCCAAAGCCTATGCAAATATCACGATGAAGGTGATCGTGCGCAGCATGTTTGGGCGTGCACTTGATGAACATGATGCCGACAGACTGGGCGAGGCAATGAGCTATGCGCTCGATTACATGCTCAAGAACATGGTGTACGGCAAATTACCCAAATGGATGCCTGCGCCCGGGCGCAACAGGTTCCACGCGATGCTCGAACAGGTGGATGCGTACCTGTATACGTTGATTGCGCAGCGCCGCCTCGTGAAAGATACCGGCGATGACCTGCTCAATATGTTCCTGCACCTGGTTGATGACGAAACCGGGATGCCACTCAGTGATAAGGAAATTCGGGATGAAGCAGCGACAATCTTCCTCGCCGGGTACGAAACAACATCGATTGCGATGACGTGGGCGACATTTATGCTGACCCAGCATCAGCATGTAACCGACAAAATGGCAACACAGGTGCATGATGTCCTGGGAAACCGTACCCCGGTATTTGAAGACCTGATGCAGCTTCAGTATCCGCGCATGGTAATGGAAGAAACCATGCGGCTGTATCCGCCGGTCTTCTGGTTGCCCCGCACAGCGGTTGAAGATGATGTGATCGGCGGCTACGCCATCAAAGCTGGGCAAATGGTTGCGGCAGTGCCCCTGACAATCCATCGACATCCGGAATTCTGGGCCACACCAGACAGCTTTGATCCTGAGAACTTCGCACCAGATGCGGCCAAAGGCCGACATCCACAGGCCTGGATGCCTTTCGGTGCCGGACAGCGACTGTGTATCGGCAAAGATTTCGCGCTGATGGAAGGCGCACTGATCCTCTCCCGCCTGATGCAACGCTATATCGTTCATCCGGTGACAGATCAGCAGCCACAGATCGCACTGTCAACCACGCTCACGCCAAAAGATGGTCTGTGGGTTCGCCTGGAGAAACGCAGGTAGTCAACGATCAGGCATCGGGTCGAAAGCACCTGTGAGGATGTGGTTCGAGGGTAAAGTGGCTGAATCTGCTGATATAGGATGTGCCACGGTGCCAGAGACATGAGTCTGGAAGATGCAGCAAAGCAGGTAACGAAAACAGGACACGCAGGTGTCCTGTTTTCGTTGGGGGGAAGTGCTTAGAAGAACGTGTGCTCGCGGAAGCTTTCCAGCAGCAGGCGGGCGCGGCTGGGCTCTTCGGTCAGGAACTCGGCCGTCGGCCTCCTCAGCCAGGTGGTATAACCTTCAATCTTCTCTTCCGTGTCGCGCAGCTTGTTGAAGCCCATCTTCCAGCTTCCAAACATGCGCTGCGTGGTCTGATTCCGATAGACCAGGATGACATTCTTGTGGCGATCATCGCGTTTGATCTTCTCAAAGACCTCCATCACGGTGTCTTCTTCGCCTTCCAGCGCCTGAATGAAGAAGCCATCGCGATACAGCAGCATGCCGGTCACATCGCACTTTTCGTTGTTCCTTCGGCTCACCTCCAGAATTGCCTTCAGTTCGTCATCGCGCATGTCGTGCGAGGCAGAGCTCACGTACACCAGTGAAATCATTCCCATTGTTTATATCCTCCATGATGTCAATCATGACTCTATTGTATCGGCACGTGAAAACAGCAAGTGTTAAGAAAGATTACATGTTGTAATATTTCTTTGTTTATGACAGGCATTTGCGATACAGTGCGATCAGCTTCGAGGCTGTGTGGTCCCACGTCATGTGCGCAGCGCGGGCCCGCCCGGCAGCGCCCATCCGCCGACGCAGCGCAGGGTCTGCGGCCAGCGTCAGGATCGCATCCGTCAGCGCGGCGTCTATCTGACCAGCATCCTGCGGCACCAGCAGGCCAGTCACGCCATCTTCCACCGCGTCTTCAGCACCGCAATCGCGCGAGCCGATGACGGGCAGGCCGGCAGCACTGGCCTCCAGCAGCGACAAGCCAAAGCCCTCGAAGCGCCAGCCGGCATTCAGGCTGGGCAGCGCGAAGATATCCGCCTGCGCGTACAGCGCCAACAGCTCGGCATCGGGCACGCGACCGGGCAAGGCAATAAAGTCCCCAGCGCCCAGCCGGTCGATTTCAGCGCGAACCTCGGCCACATAGGCTGATTCAGACAGCGTGCCCGCGATCACGCAGCGGATCGGCAGCGGCGACTTCGCCCGCGCGGCGGCCACAGCGCGCACCAGATTCAGCGTGCCTTTGCGCGCCTTCACTGCGCCCACGCTCAAGACCAGCAGGCCCTCTTTGTCGCCGTCCGGGGGCTGGCCCAGCCCGGCGAAGCGCGCCACATCCACCCCATTGGGGATGACGACCGTGCGGATATCATCCCCCAGCGCCAGCCGCGACTGTCGCTCGGTGTAATGGCTGACGCAGGCCAGCATCCCCCGGCGCAGCGCATAGCGATAGGCGACATTGGCCGGGAACGGGCGCATCTGGGTAGCGCGCACATACGAGCCGTGCCCGGTCACGATCAGCGGCTTGCCGGCAGCACAGGCAGCCGCCAGCGGGGCAAAGGGCTCGACCGCGCAGTGTATCAGGTCACACGGGCGCAGCAGGCGGGCGGCTGCTGGCGTCAGCCGGATCATCGAGGCCAGCAGGCCCTTCGCGATCGGCTCCACCGATGGCAGCACCGCATGCAGCGTCACGCCTTCCAGCGCGGGCATGGGCGAGTTGTGCGGCAACAGCGCCGTCACCCGCACGCCCTGCGCCGCCAGCGCCGTCAGCAGGCTGAGCGAGTAGTGCGCCCAGCCGTGTTTATGCGTCAGGTCTGCGGCGATGAAGCCAAGATGCAGCGGTTTGTTCAGGGTGTGTGTCCTTTTTCCACGACGTTACGTTCCACCTGATGCAGCACGGCATCCACCTGCATGTGCAGCTCCATCAGGCCCATTTGCGCGCGCTCACGGCGGCGCAGGCTGATCGTCTCATTTTCTATCACGTCGCGCAAGATGCCGCCAAACACGAGCGCCTGTTTGATGAGCTGGGCGCCCACCACCGTGTCCTCCGTGTCTTCATAGTATTTCAGCAGGTCGTGCCACGCATAGATGAAGTCCCACAGGTGTTCACGGTCCAGCCAGGCGGCGCCCTTTTGCGACACCTCCACCTTGTGCGCCAGCGCCATAATACGGTCTTCAATACGGCGTCTTTTCAGTCCCAGGATGAAGTTCATACCATCGAGGCCAAAGCTCATCAGCGAGGGGCACAGCGTACCCCGCTTCGCTGAACGCTGGATGAGCGCAGCCTGTGTGCAGGTGGACTGGGCAGGCAGTTGCACGCCGTCAGTTTCAGCCGTACCCTGATATGCGTCCATGTTTTATCAGCGAAAGAGAGCCGCCATGCCAGCAGCCGAACGCCAGCAGTATATCGCCACCCTGCGTGAATTCCCTGCCCGCCTGACCATGCGCCTGTATGGCCTGACCGACGCGCAGCTGGACCAGCGCACCGCGCCCAGCGAATGGTCAGCGCGCCAGATCGTGCATCACTGCGCCGACAGCCACATGAGCGCGAATTTCCGCTTCCGCCTGCCGCTGCACAGCGAGAACCCGATGGTGCCCACCTATGATCAGGATGCCTGGGCCAAGCAGCCGGATTATGCACTGCCGCTGGCGCCCTCACTGGAAATTTTACGCGGTCTGCATGTGCGTTTCGTCGCGCTGCTGGAGGCCCTGACGGAAGCCGACTGGGCGCGGCCGGTGTCGCATCCTGAATGGGGACAGGTCACGGTGGAGGAAATCGCCCGCCGTTATGCGAATCATTGCGACAACCACATGCGCCAGATCGACGGCATCGGCGTGATGCACGGCTGGTAAGACGGTCTATTCCAGCAGGCGGGCCTTCAGCTTGTCCAGCACCGCCTGATCCAGCCCGCCTTTGGTCAGCAGGTACTGCTCCGCCGTGCCATAGGTCTCATACATATACTTCAGGGTGCGGCGGATGCTCTCCGGGTCGGCCACCAGCAGGTCGGTCAGGTCGCCAGCCAGGATGCCGATGCGGCGGAAAGGCGTCATGGTGTCGATCATTTGCTGGTAGAAAATCGGATAGGCGCGGTTGCTGAGCGAGTAATCGGCGGCGATCGTCTCGTCATCCACACCCAGGAAGCTGAGCAGCACCGCGACCGCGACGCCGGTGCGGTCTTTGCCGGCCGTACAGTGAATCACGGATGAGCCGTCATCTTCGACCTCGGCAATCGCGCGCAGGATGGTACCAAACGTATGCGCCTCGGCATCCACCAGGTTGCGCGTGTAGTTATCGACCACAAATTCGTCCACCTGGTCGATATTCTTCAGCAGCTCGATAATGCGCCCCACCGAGCTGGCGCCAGCCGTCACCGGCAGGGGAAAATACTGCGCGCCTTCGGGCAGGCGGTCGGGATTGCGCTCGGTCTCTTCGCGCAGGCGCAGGTCAAACACGCGGCGCACGTTCAGCGATTCCAGCGTTTTGAGATCGTTATCCGTCAGCTCGCCCAGCGCGCCGCAGCGATACACGCGGGCGCGCTTCACCATGCGCCCGTCTTTCGTGCGGTAGCCGCCGATATCGCGGAAATTGATCCCCTTTTCCAGCGGCACCTCGCTGTTGTCTTCCCGATCCGGGATGAGCACCATGTCTTCGGCCACTTTTCGCGGCATTGCCCGCGCGCGCATGCGCCTGCTGCGATAACGCAGCGCCAGCCCGCCGCCCACGATCAGTGCAGCGACATTCCGCAATGCGCGCTTTGAGCCGCCTTGTTTCTGTGCCATCCGGTTCCCTGCTCCCTGTCGGTTTACATCATAGAATTAAAGTAGCGCATCCTGCCTGATGACACAACCTCCAGATGGGCGATGCACGATTGGCCGGACAGCCCTGTAAAAATACCCCGCTTGTCACCTATAATCAGGGGCTGAAAACACACACCAGATCAGCGAAAAGACGCGCACTATGGGCATGCCAGAAAAACTCGCCGCAATTGAATCCCGCTATCAGGAGCTGGACCGCCTGCTGTCAGAGCCGGAGGTGATGGGCGATTACGCGAAGATTGCCGAATACAGCAAAGAACGCAGCGCCATCACCACCATCGTCGAAACATATCGCACCTTCATGCGCCAGAAAAGCGAACTGGAAGAAGCGCGTGAGATGGTCGATGCCGAGACGGACCCTGAACTGCGCGAGATGGCGCAGGAAGAATTGCAGTCACTGACCGAAAGCACGACCGCGCTTGAAGAACAACTGCGCGTGCTGCTGCTGCCCAAAGACGTGCGCGACGAGAAGAACGTCATCATCGAAATCAGGGCCGGCGCAGGTGGTGACGAATCCGGCCTGTTTGCCGCAGACCTGTTCCGCATGTACAGCCTGTATGCCATGCGCTACGGCTGGAAGATCGAAGTCATCGACCAGAGCGACACCGGCGTGGGCGGCTTCAAGGAAATCCAGTTTCAGATCAAGGGCGATAACGTGTACAGCCGCATGAAATTCGAGAGCGGCGTGCACCGTGTGCAGCGCGTGCCGGCCACGGAAAGCCAGGGGCGCATCCACACCAGCACGGTCACCGTGGCGGTGATGGCTGAAATGGACGAAGTGGACGTGCAGCTTGATATGAGCGACGTGCGCGTGGACGTGTATCGCAGCGGCGGCGCGGGCGGCCAGAGCGTGAACACCACCGACAGCGCCGTGCGCATGACGCACATCCCCACCGGCCTGGTGGTGGCCGTGCAGGACGAGCGCAGCCAGCTTCAGAACCGCATCCGCGCCAAGCAGGTGCTGATCGCGCGCCTGTATGAGATGGAGATGGAGCGCCAGCGCAGCGCCCAGGACGCCGACCGCCGCAGCCAGGTGGGCACCGGCGACCGCAGCGAGAAAATCCGCACCTATAACTATCCGCAGAACCGCGTGACCGACCACCGCATCAACGTGACCAGCTATAACCTGCCCGCCGTGATGAATGGCGATATCGACATGTTCATCGATGAGCTGATCGCGCAGGACCAGGCGGAAAAGCTGGCCGGCGGCATGGAATAATTACGGGGTGATGAGGGGAATGCCTGCGTTTCCCGGACATATGTAACTGAGCGTAGAACCACGACGGGCGCGTCGCGACGCGCCCGGAAGCTATCACCCATCCCCCCTTTTAACTTTCGCCTTGTAACCTTTAGCGCCCCTCAACCCCCGCCAGCGGCGTGGGCAGGCCGTCGATGCTGCACACATTCTTCTTCTGGCGATACTCGTTCAGGCCGTCCTCGCCTTTGGTTTCTGCCCAGCGCACCAGCGTCGGGCGGTCCTCGACGAAGTCGTAGAGCGGCACGGCAAAGCCGCACGAGGTCTGCACCTTGCTGATTTCAGCGGTGATGATCTGGCGCGCACCGGGAATGATCTCAAAGTGCGGGGCCAGCACGTCCCATTCCGGCGTGCCCGGCAGGGCGACCTGCCCGCGTCCATACAGGCGCATGATATTCGGCGGGCCTTCAAACGCGCAGAACATCAGGGTGATGCGGCTGTTTTCGGCCACATGCGCCGAGGTTTCGTTGCCGCTGCCCGTCAAGTCCAGATAGCCGACCGTGTTCCCGCCCAGATAACGAAAACTGTCCAGCCCCTTGGGCGACATATTGATGTGCCCGTCCGCGCTCAGCGGCGCAGTAGCGACGAAGAACATCCGCTGCTTCTGGATGAACTCGATATGGTCTGGCGTGATGCTGTCAAAAAACTTTCCCATAGCGTGTACTGAACCTCATCTGCTTCAACTGACAGAAAATACAGTGCCCTTTCTAGAACAGCGAAAGCTGCGTCGGCTTACCTGACGCGTCCCCGCCGCTGCCGTCGCCTGAAGGTGCGGCCGCCGATGCACCTCCCTGACGGCGCGCTTTCATCTCGGCCACCAGCTCCGGGATGCGGCGAAAATCCGCGGCCATCGCATCCTGCAAGCCGGGATTACGCAGCACGGCCGCCGGATGAAACAGCGGCAGGATGGCGCGCCGGTCCTCATATTTGGGCTGGCCGTGAATCTGCGTGATTTTCGCGTTGGTGAAGTAGCGCGCCATGCTGAAGCGCCCCAGCGTGACCACCACAAACGGGTCGATCAGCATCTCCTGTTCGTCCAGATACGGCTTGCACGCGCTGCTCTCATCGGGCAGCGGATCGCGGTTTTCCGGCGGACGACACTTGACCACATTGGCGATAAACACATCGGCGCGCGTCAGGCCGATCAGCGCCAGCAGCTTTTCCAGGTATTTGCCCGACTGCCCCACGAAGGGCAGCCCCTGTTTGTCTTCATTGAACCCTGGCCCCTCGCCGATGAACAGGATTTCTGCCAGCGGATTGCCCGCGCCGGGCACGGCGTTCGTGCGTGTCTCCGACAGGCGGCACAGCGTGCACACGCGCACCCGCCCGGCCACGGCCTCCAGTGCGGCAATACGATCCTGAGTCATCTGGCCCATCCTTTATGATTGCAGTCTGACAAAATATGCTCACAGCAAAGTGCCAGTGTAGCGCGGGCGCCCCGTAAAGCAAAAGCCGGCCTCATGCGAAGTTGCCCCCGTTTTGCTATGCTTGAAGGGCTTTACGACAGCCTCATTTAAAAGAGACGATCATGAAAACGATTCCCTTCAGCTTTGACCTGACGCCTGGCACGTTTATTCCCACAGCCTACGACAACTATATCCGGCGGCAGTATTCGGCGCTCAAAGGCCAGTATCTGGACAAGGCCGCACACGAGGCGATCATTGCCGCTGGCGACCCGCTCAGCTACGAAGTCTATGAAATCCGGCGGCCAGAGCTGACGGGCGAAATCCTGCACGGCATCAGCATCCTGCATCCCGGCAAAGTCGGTGACGAGTATGCGATGACCAAAGGCCATTTCCACACCGTGCGCGACACCGGCGAGGTGTATATGTGCCTGAAGGGGACCGGCGCGATGGTCATGGAGACCGAAGCAGGCGAGACGGCCGTCGAGTTTCTGGTCCCCGGCCGCGTGCTGTATGTGCTGCCGAACTGGGCGCATCGCTCGGTCAATCTGAGCGCCGACGAGGACTTCGTCATCTTCTTCGCCTATCCCGGCCACAGCGGCCACGACTACAGCACGATCGAGAAGTATGGCTTCCGCAAGCTGCTGGTGGAACGCGATGGCCAGCCGACCATCATCGACAACCCGCGCTGGGGAGGCTGATCTGTGGACCTGAAAGACTGCCGCGTGCTGGTGACGCCCACCAGCTTTGGCCGTGGCGACCCGCGCCTGTGGGACGAACTGCGCGCCGCCGTCGGTGAGGTGATCGAAAATCCGCATCCGCGCCCGCTGACCAGCGCCGAAGTGCGCGCGCTGCTGCCCGGCGTGCACGGCTATATCGCCGGTCTGGATGTAATCGACGCGGACGCACTGGCCGACGCGGGTGATTTGCAGGTCATCGCCCGCTATGGCATCGGCACCGAGCGCGTCGACCTGGACACGGCGCGCGCGCGCGGCATCACTGTGACCAATACGCCGGGCGCGAATGCGTCGGCTGTGGCCGAGCTGACCCTTGGCTTCATGATCGCGCTGTCGCGCAAGATGGTGTCGGCGCATGACCGGCTGAAGGGCGGCGAATGGAGCCGCGTCAATGGCACCTCGCTGGAAGGCAAGACGCTGGGGCTGGTCGGCTTCGGGGCGATTGCCCGAAAGACGGCCCTGTTTGCCCGTCCGCTGGGCATGCACATCGTGGCCTATGATCCGTTCGTGACCGCGGAGGCGATGCGGGCGCAGGACGTGACGCCATCCGACCTGGACGGGCTGCTGGCCGCCAGCGATATTGTCTCGCTGCACCTGCCGGTCACGCCGGAGACGCGCAGTCTGGTGGACGGGCGCTTTATCGCGCACATGAAGCGCGGCGCTTATCTGATCAACACCGCGCGCGGCGACCTGATTGACGATGCTGCGCTGGTGGCCGGGCTGGACGACGGGCAGGTGGGCGGGGCCGCGCTGGATGCTTTCACGCATGAGCCGCCGCCGCCCGACAGCCCGCTGATCGCGCATCCGCAGGTCATCGTCACGCCGCATATCGCCGGCAACAGCGACAGCGCCTCGAACACGATGGGCCGCATGGCGGTGGACGAATGCCTGGCCGTGCTGCGCGGCGATGTCCCCCGCTTTCGCGTCGTCTGACAGGAGAATCGCCACACCATGACCCAACACCTGCCGCTGCATCCGCGTGACGTGCCCACCTTTTTCTTCATCGGGGTCACCACGCGCAAAAGCTCGATCATGACGATTTTTCCGCGCTGGATGGAGGCGCTGGGACGCCCGGAAGTCGTCATCGAGGGTATCGACTTTCCGCTGCATGACAAGCCATCGCACTACCGCGAGATGGTCGCCTTCATCAAGCATGATCCGTATTCGCTGGGCGGGCTGGTGACCACGCACAAGCTCGATCTGCTGGCAGCCTCGCGCCCGTTGTTTGACGAGCTGGACGCCTACGCGCATATCACGCATGAAATCTCGTCTATTTCCAAGCGCGACGGCCGGCTGATCGGCCATGCCAAAGACCCGATTTCGTCGGGCAGGACGCTGAACGCGCTGCTGGCGCATGACCATTTTGCGCGCACCGGCGGGGAGGTATTGTGCCTCGGTGCTGGCGGGGCGGGCGCGGCCATCGCGCTGCATCTGATGCATGCATCAGACCGGCCACGGCGCATCGTCGTGACCGACCGCAGCCCGGCGCGCCTGCTGGAGCTGGAGACGATGGCCGCCGCCCAGGGATCAGACATCACCTTTGAGCTGCATCAGGCGGCCACCGAGCCGGACAGCGATCGACTGCTGGCGGCCATGCCCGCGCACAGCGTGATTATCAATGCCACCGGCATGGGCAAAGACCTCCCCGGCTCGCCGCTGACGGACGAGGCCGTGTTCCCGATGCACGCCGTCGTGTGGGAGCTGAATTACCGGGGCGAGCTGCGCTTCATGCATCAGGCGCTGGCCCAGAAACAGGCGCGCCATCTGCATGTCGAGGACGGCTGGAATTACTTCCTGTATGGCTGGACGCAGGTGGTGGCCGAGGTGCTGCACCAGCCGATCGAAGGCGGCGTGTTCGATGCGCTGGCGCGCATCGCCTCACAGTCGCGCGCGGGACAGGGATAACGGCGGCCTCGTCCCTCGGTCCTCTCGCTCCACCGCCGCCTGAGGTTCAAAACCTCAGGCTACGAGAAGCCCAAGTCCCTGAAGGGACTGAAAAGCCATATCTTGAGGTAAGCATTCAGCGCAGCAACCTGAGAATAGTCCCTTCAGGGACTTGTCGGTTGGTAGCCCCGGGTTTTGAACCCGGGGCGGCAGGTGATGACCCACCGCCACCTTTCGACCAGAGGCATATGCGTTTTGTCCCTCTCCACGACGTGGAGAGGGACGGCGGAGCGCAGCGACGCAGGGTGAGGCGCCTAGCAGAACATGCTCATTCAGGCTGGATGAACTCCATGCGGTTGCCAAACGGGTCGCGGCATTCGAAACGGACGAAGCCCGGAATCGGCACAGATTCGGCCATGGCGACGCCGTGGTGGCGCAGCAGATTTTCCCACGCGGCGACATCGTCCACCTGATAGGCCAGATGCGCCTTGGTCGCCATGCGGTCGACGCCGTCCTCTGTCCCCACATGCACCTGCTGGTCGCCCACGGCCAGCCAGAAGCCACCGCGCCCCTTCAATGAAGCTGGCTTTTCCACTTCGTTCAGGCCCAGCAGCCCGATGTAAAATTCGCGGGCAGCGTCCTCAGCCCCTTTAGGAATCGTGATCTGCGCATGATGCAGCCGGTGGATGACAGGCATGATGGGGACCCTCCATACAGGTGAGACAGCCATCATTTTAGCCCGGAAACCCGCGGGCGCGATTTTTGGAATGGGTGATTCAGGGGCAGCCTGTTTCGGGGTCAGTTCCCATGCCCGCCGCCATGCGCTACAATGGAGGCCAGTAAGACGCTGGAGAGTCAGACACGCATGGCACTGGAATTTGAAGCACTCGTCGGACACCTGTATGTGGTCAACGGCCGCTCGATCAGCATGATGCCGCCCGGCGCGCTGGTGGAAGTCGCGCCGAAGAAGGCCGCGCGCGGGCGTGAGACAGACACCTTTTTTGTGCTTGTGCTGCCGTCTGGAGACACCGCCGCCCCCGCCCTGTTTTACGAGCAGATGGCGCAGTTATGCGCCGAGCGCTACTTCAACAGCTCGGGCAGCGTGACGGCCGGCATCCGCGCAGCACTGGCCCATCTGAACGAAAACCTGTACGAGCACAATCAGCTTCATGGCGCGCATTACGAGGCGACGCTGCTGTGTGCCGTGATGAAAGGCTCGGACCTGTATCTGGCGCGCATCGGCTCTGGCGTGGCCCTGTTCCGCTCGGACGACGAGGTGCAGCCGTTCCCCAGCGAATTCAGCAACGACGAACAGGTGTTTGGCATGCCGCTGGGCGTGCGCATGTCGCCCGATGTCAAGATGGCGATGTATCAGGTCAAGGAAGGCGCGCGCCTGCTGCTGGCCGATGTCATGCTGGCCGACCTGAATTACGACAGCGTGCGCGCAGCGATGACGCGGGACGATATTGGCGATGTGCTGCTGGCGCTGAAAGAGGCCGCCGCAGGCACGCTGACGGCCACCGCGATTGAATTTGTGCCGCCAGAGGAACCGTCGCCGCTACCGGTGCCGGTGGTGGAGAGCACGCGTGGCGAGGTGATTACGCCTGCGCCGGAAGTCGTGGTGGAGGAAGACCGCCCTGCAACCAGCAGCCGCGAGGAACCTGCGCCACGCCGGTCAGACACGCGTGGGGACGGGCTGCGCCGTGCAGTTGGGTCCGCCGCGCTGGGCACCGCCGCCGCCATCGATAACCTGAACGACGCGGTCGACCTGGTGCTGCCAGAGAAAGACCCGGCCAAAAAGTCGGACAGCAGCACGCCGCTGATGGCCGCGCTGGCGCTGCTCATCCCGGTGGTGGTTGTGCTGGTGGTGGTCGGTTTCTGGCTGAGCGGCACCGGCCAGAGCGAGTTTGACCTGTGCGTGACGCAGGCGTATCAGGCGGCCAGCCTGGCGCGCAGCATCGATTCGTCCGACGTGCGCGGCACGCTGGCGGCATGGAGCGCGGTCAACGCCGTGGTGGCCCGCTGCGACAGCCTGAACCCGAATGACCCGCAGATGATCGCGCTGGCGAATGAAGCGCAGACGGTGACCGACGCCCTGGTGGGAATCGACCGGCGGCCCACCACCGTGGTGGAGACCTTGCCCAGCGCCGTGCTCACGCGCCTCGTGCTGCAAGGCCAGGACCTGTATGCGCTGGACAATGGCAACGATATCGTCTATCGCATCACGCTCAACCCGGACGGCCTGTCTGTCTCGCCGGGCACGCGCCAGCCGATCGCGGCCATGCGCCGCGGCGGCATCGTCAACCAGTTCACCGTGGGCGATATCATCGACATCACCTGGGCCGAGAACAACGCCGGCCTGCAGCAGGGCAGCGTGATTACCGCGCTGGATGACCAGGGCGTGCTGATTAACTGCCCGCCCCGCTTCACCCAACAGTGCTCGGCCCAGCGGCTGAACACCAGCACATGGGTGCGCCCCACGCAGATGCAGTTCTGGCAGGGCCGCCTGTACGTGCTTGACCCCGGCGCCAACCAGGTGTGGCGCTACGACGCCAGCGGCGGATCGTTCCCGAATGCGCCGGTGGAATACTTCGTCGGCGAAGGCCGCCCGGATATCCGCAGCGCAGTCGGCTTCGCCATCGATACCCCCGGCTCGCTGTACGTGCTGCTGTCTGACGGCGCGCTGCTGAAATACACCAGCGCCCAGCGCGTCGGCTTCGCCTTCTCCAATTTCCCGGAAGGGCAAAGCCTGGCGAACGTCAACCGCATGTACATGAATACCAACCCGACCGACCTGATGATGTACATCGTCACGCGTGACCTGTTCACCATCTATCAGACCACGCACGCGGGCACGCGGGCGGCCAGCTATCGCCCGTCGGAAGACCGGCAGTTTGCCGAGCTGGCCGACGTAGCGGTCGATTCCAACAATGACCTGATCTATGCGGCATCCGGCAGCACGATTTATGCGCTTCAGCGGGGCCAATAACACAAGGGAACACGCTCACATGACATTTTTGCCTCCTTCGCCGCTCGCCCACCGCGAGTTTGATGGCGTGAAATGGAATTTCTTTGCGCCGGACGTGCTGCCGCTGTGGGTGGCCGACACCGATTTTTATTCGCCGCGCCCGGTCATCGCTGCGCTCCACCGCCTGACCGAACACGGCATGTTCGGCTATGCGATGGACAGCAAAGACCTGCGCGAGGTCATCGCTGCCCGCATGCGCAACCGTTATGGCGTGTCTGCTGCGACGGCCGAGCGCGTGCTGCTGCTGCCCAATCTGGTCAGCGGGCTGAATATCGCCGCCTTCATCGCTGGCGCGCAGGGCAGTGGCATCCTGCTCAATTCGCCGATCTATCCGCCGTTCCTCAGCTCGGTCGCCCACCAGGGGCAGCGGCTGGTGGATGTGCCGCTGGTCTCCAGCGTGACCGATGGCGTACTGCGCTACGAGATGGACTTCGATGCGATCGAGGCGGCCATCACGCCGGATACGCGCATGTGGCTGTTCTGCAACCCGCACAACCCGGTCGGCCGGTCGTATACCCGCGCCGAGCTGGAGCGTGTGGCCGAGATCGCGCTGCGCCACAACCTGCTGGTGGTGAGCGACGAAATCCACAGCGACCTGCATTTTGACGGGCGCACACACAACGCGCTGGCCTCGCTCTCGCCGGAAATCGCCGCGCGCACCATCACGCTGAATGCGCCCAGCAAGGCGTTCAATATCCCCGGGCTGGGCCTCGGCTACGCGGTCATCACCGACGAGGCGCTGTTCACAGCCTTCCAGACCCGCGCCTGGATGACCGGCCAGCACACCAGCGCGTTCGGCATGGTCGGCGCGCTGTCGGCCTACACCGAATGCGGCCATTATCTGGAGGAGGTCATGCCCTATTTGCAGGCCAACCGCGACGTGCTGGTCGATTATCTGCACGAGAATATGCCCGGCCTGCCGGTCACCATTCCCGACGCAACCTATCTGGCGTGGGTGGACTGCCGCTCGCTGCCGCTGCCCGAAGGCACCAGCCCCGCGCAGTATTTCATCGATACGGGCAAGGTTGGCTTCAACGACGGCGCAGCCTTTGGCGAGGCGGGCAAGGGCTTCGTGCGTATCAACTTTGGCTGCTCGCGCGAGACGCTGATGGATGCCCTGGAGCGCATGCGTGCAGCGGTTCAGGCGCTGGGGTAAGGCGGGTTAGCCGAGAATCTTCGCCGTAGGGGCAAGGCATGACTTGCCCCATAGGAACCAATTTAGAAATTCTCGCCGAGGATTCAGTCGGATTTTGGTCCTCCAGGGCGGACACATAGGTCCGCCCCTACTCGGAGTCGCTCGGATTTGAAGGAAAACAAACTCGCGGTTGCAACTGTTTGTCCGCGAGGAATGTAGCCGGGCGGACCTGCGTGTCCGCCCGGCAGTTAGGAGAAAAATCATCTTAACTTGGTGCCCATGGGGCAAGGCATGCCAAGCCCCTACGAGACCCAACCTCATGCATCTTTATCCCGTGCTGGGCAGGCTGCACAGGAATGTTCATGCACAATGTCCCATATATCACCCCTTGCGCACATTCCCCGTGGTGCGCTATTCTTCTGTCGTTATGTGTAAATAAGGTGTTGCCAGCCATGCAGTTTGTGCGTATTGCCCTGAAGTCGAAGAAGCGCAGCCGGAGCTAACCCTCGGGACTTTTTCGTTTCCAGCGACGCACACGCGACCTGAAATCAGAAACCTGCCCGAGCGGCAGGTTTTTTTTGTTCCGGGACGCGATGCAGTTTTTAAGACAAGTTGAGAGAGACACGATGAACGTCAGCCTGAAGCAGAGCAAGCAGAGCAAGAAGCCGGTCGAAAGATCTGGATAGCTGCGTTTGCGCGTTCCCGCGTCGTAAACAAGCCGCCGTCCAGGTCACACACCGGACGGCGGCTTTTCTTTTCAAGACAGTCGTTTTTCAGCAGTATCCGTAAATCACATCGAGAACAGGCCCTGTGGCCAGAAAGCACGAGAGAACCATCATGACCCACAACACCGCCACCTGCCCCGAATGCGCCGCTGAAATGGCCCTCGCCGCCAACACCCTGCTCAACGAGCTGGTCGCCTGCCCGGACTGCGGCACCGAGCTGGAAGTGCTCAGCCTGAACCCGGTCGAGCTGGACTACGCGCCGGAACTCCAGGAAGACTGGGGCGAATAATCGTGCAGATCGCCATCCTCGTCACGCATATCCGTCCGGAAGAAAAGCTGCTGGTCGAGGCCTTTCGTGCACGCGGCATCGAGCCGGACATCATCCTCGACCGCGACGCCAATATCGACCTGACGGCGGGCGGCGAACAGATCGCGCCGTCGGGCCGACCGTGGGCTGACTATGCCGTGGTGCTGGAACGCTGCGTCAGCACCTCACGCGGGATGTACTTGCAGGCCATCCTGAACGCGTGGGGCATCGAGACGATCAACAGCTATGCCACCGCCGCTGTGTGCGCCGACAAGCTGCTGACCACGCTGGCGCTGGCGCGGGCGGGCATCGCCCAGCCAAACGCCCGCGTCGCCTTCGACGAAGCCTCGACGCTGGCTGCACTGGAAGACCTGACCTATCCGGCCGTGCTGAAGCCGGTCACTGGCTCGTGGGGCCGACTGCTGGCGCGGGTGGATGACCGTAATGCGGCCGAATCGATCATCGAGCACCGACAGACGCTGGGCAGCTACACGCACCACACGTTCTACGCGCAGGAATACATCGACAAGCCCGGACGCGACATCCGCGCCTTTGTGGTGGGCGACGAGACCATCTGCGCCATCTACCGCACGTCGCCGCACTGGATCACTAATACCGCGCGCGGCGGCACCGCCTCCAACTGCCCGGTCACGCCTGAACTGAACGACCTGTGCCTGCGGGCGGCGCGTGCCGTGGGCGGCGGCGTGCTGGCGCTGGACGTGTTCGAGGACCCGTCACGCGGGCTGAGCATCAACGAGATCAATCACACGATGGAATTCCGCAATTCGAGCGCGCCGACCGGCGTGAATATCGCCGAGCGCGTGGTGAACTACGCCATCCAGACGGCCCAGGCACGCGTGGAGTCGGCTCAATGATCCGCGTCGGCATCGTCGGGGCATCCGGCTACACGGGCGGCGACCTGCTGCGTTTCCTGCTCGATCATCCGGGCGTGGAGATAGCGGCCATCACCAGCGAGAGCTTCGCCGGGAAATTCGCCTATCAGGTGCATCCGCATCTGCGCGGGCGCACCACGCTTAAGTTCATCGGACAGGCCGCGCTGGAGCCGGTCGATGTGCTGTTCCTGGCGCTGCCCCACGGCGAGGCGCAGAAACAGATTGCGCGTTATGCCGGGCTGGCCGAACGCATCATCGACCTGAGCGCGGATTTTCGCCTGCGCGACCCGGCCGTGTATCAGCAGACGTACGGCGAGCCGCATGCCGCGCCCGACTGGCTCGAACGCTTCGTCTACGGCCTGCCAGAGCTGAACCGCGACGCGCTGCGCGGGGCGCAGTATGCCAGCGGCGTGGGCTGCAACGCGACCGCTGTCACGCTGGCGTTATATGCGGCGCATCGCGCACAACTGATTCCCGCGTCCGCGCCGCTGGTGGCCGATGTCAAAGTGGGCAGCAGCGAGGCCGGCCGTTCGCCGTCAGACAGCAGCCATCACCCGGCGCGGGCTGGCGTGGTGCGTCCGTTTGCCATGACCGGCCACCGCCATGAAGCCGAGGTGCGCCAGTCGCTGGGCGGCGTGAACATCCGCATGGCCGTAACCAGCGTGGAGCTGGTGCGCGGCGCAGCGGCCGCCGTATATGTGGACCTGCCCGGCGTGGCGGAAAAAGACCTGTGGGCGGCCTATCGCAGTGCCTGGGGCGCCGACCAGCCGTTCGTGCGCGTGGTGCATGACAAGACCGGCTTCCATCGGCATCCGGAGCCGCGCCTGCTGGCCGGCACCAATTACGCCGATGTCGGCTGGGAGCTGGACCCGGAAAATGGCCGTGCGGCACTGCTGTGCGCCATCGATAACCTGGGCAAAGGCGCGGCTGGCAGCGCCGTGCAGTGCATGAACCTGATGTGCGGCTTCGACGAGACGACCGCGCTCGGCTTCGGCGGGGTGTATCCGTAACCTCTCCCCTCGGTCCCGTCTCCACGATGTGGAAGAGGGGATGACTCAGGGCGTATTTTCGGCCAGCAGCGTACGCCTTTTGTCCCTCGCTACGCAGTGGAGAGGGACGGCGGAGCGCAGCGACGCAGGGAGAGGTTGAACCACCTCTCCCCTCACTCCCCTCTCCACAACGTGGACGAGGGGATGACTCAGGGCGTATTTTCGACCACCAGCATACGCCTACTGTCCCTCGCTACGCAGTGGAGAGGGACGGCGGAGCGCAGCGACGCAGGGAGAGGTTACAAAGCCTCAAACAACCACGGAATTCCTGTAGCGGCAAGGCATGCCTTGCCCAAAAGATGCGAAGGTGATGTATGGCAGTTTTTGTCCTGAAAATTGGCGGCGGCGCGGGCATCGACCCGACGGCGGCCGTACAGAACATCGCGCGGCGGGCAGCAACCGGTGAGCGCTGGGTCATCGTGCACGGCGCATCCGACGCGGCCAATACGCTGGCGGCGCAGGCCAATGTGCCCGTGCGCACGATCAGCTCGCCCGGTGGACACACTTCGCGCTACACCGACGCGGCCATGCTGGAGCTGTTCTGCGCGGCGGCGGGCGGCGTGAATACCCGTGTGACCGCGGCGCTGGCGCATGCGGGCGGGCGCGCTGCCGGGCTGTCTGGCGTGAGCGTGCTGCGCGGCGAACGCAAAACCGCCATCCGCGGGCTGGTCGACGGGCGCAGCGTGATTATCCGTGACGACTTTTCCGGCGCGCTCCAGTCGGCGGACGGCGCGGCGCTGACCGCCCTGCTCGATGCCGGCCTGACGCCGGTCGTCTCGCCAATCGCGCTGGGGACGGCGGGCGAACGCCTGAATGTGGACGGCGACCTGGCCGCCGCGCTGATCGCGGTCACGCTGCGCGCCGATGCACTCGTCATCCTCAGCAATGTGCCCGGTCTGCTGCGCGACGTGGCCGACGCGGATTCGCTGATTACGGGCTTCAGCGCGGCGCAGATGCCCCAGTACGCGGGCTACGCTGCCGGGCGCATGAAGAAAAAAGTGATGGCCGCCGAGCGGGCGCTGGAAGGCGGCGTGCCCCGCGTCATCCTGAGCGACGCGCGCATCGATGCGCCGCTGGACGCCGCGCTGACCGGCGCTGGCACGCATATCAGCGCCTGACCGAAAAACGACAAGAGAGCAAGGACATCACCATGATCGAAAACACCCTGTCCATGGCCGCGCTGGAAGATGCGCACAGCAGCGGCACCTACGTCAAGCGCGACATCACGATTGTGCGCGGAGAAGGCGCGACGCTGTACGACGACGCAGGCCGCGCCTATATCGACTGCGTGGGCGGACAGGGCGCGGCCAATCTTGGCCACGGGCATCCGGCGGTGCTGGCCGCCATCCGCCAGCAAAGCGAGACGCTGATGCTGTGCCCGGAGCTGTTCCATAACCCCGTGCGCGCGCAGTATCAGGCGGCGCTGGCGGCAGCAGCCGGGGCGCATTTCGAGCGCGTCTTCCTGTGCAACAGCGGGGCCGAGGCCAACGAAGCGGCGCTGAAAATCGCCCGACTGGTGACCGGGCGCAAGGGCATCGTCAGCACCATGCGCGGCTTCCACGGCCGCACGATGGGCGCGCTGAGCACGACCTGGGAAAAGACCTACCGCGAGCCGTTCGAGCCGCTGGTGTCCGGAGTCACCTTCGTGCCTTACAACAACATCGAGCGCCTGACCGCCGCGCTGACGCCCGACACCGCCGCTGTGATCGTCGAAGCTGTGCAGGGCGAAGGCGGCGTGCATCCCGCGCAGGCGGGCTATCTGGCGGCTGTGCAGGCGGCCTGCCGAGCCAATGGCACGCTGCTCATCATGGACGAGGTGCAGACCGGCTTCGGGCGGACAGGTCAGCTATTCGCGCATCATGCCGACGGCGTGCAGCCCGATCTGCTGTGCCTGGCCAAGAGCATCGCGGGCGGCCTGCCGATGGGCGCGGTCGTGATGGCGGGGGCGCTGGGGCCGCTGCCGCCCGCCTCGCACGGCACCACCTTTGGCGGGAATCCGCTGGCGTGCGCTGCGGCGCTGGCGACGCTGGACGTGCTGACGGCGACCGACCTGGTTCCCCGTGCGCTGGCCCTGGGCGAGGCCGCCCGTGACCGCCTGCGCGCCGGCCTGCATGAGAACGCCTACCGCGAGGTGCGCGGGCGCGGCCTGCTGATCGGCATCGAGCTGCGCGCCAAAGTGGCGCCTGTGCTGCGCGCGCTTCAGGAACGCGGCGTGCTGGCGCTGCCAGCGGGTGCGACCGTGCTGCGCCTGCTGCCGCCGCTGGTAATGGAAGAACAAGACCTGTTGACGGCCATCGATACGGTGGTGGAGGTGCTGAACCATGCCGCTTCATGATTTTTCGGTCATCGAGAGCACGCTGAGGGAAGGCGAGCAGTTCAGCACTGCGACCTTCAATACCGAACAGAAGATGGAAATCGCCGCGCTGCTGGACGAATTTGGCGCGGAGATGATCGAGATGACATCGCCGCTGGCCAGCCCGCAGAGCGAGGCCGATATCCGCTCGGTCGTGGGCATGGGGCTGCGCCCGCGCATCCTGACGCATGTGCGCTGTGCCCGCGAGGACGTGCTGCGTGCGCTGGATACCGGCGTGCACGGCATCGACATCGTCATCGGCACATCGCCCCAGCTGATGCAGCACAGCCACGGCAAGAATATCGCCCAGGTGATCGACACCGCGCTGGACGTGATCACGTTCGTGCGCGAACAATCGCCCGACATCATCCTGCGCTTCAGCACCGAAGACAGCTTTCGGTCGCGCGAAAGCGACCTGCTGCGCGTGTATCTGGCGGTGGCCGACACCGGCTATGTCAACCGGCTGGGCGTGGCCGATACGGTCGGCTTTGCCACGCCCAACCAGGTGTACGCGCTGGTGCATCAGCTCGTCCGCCTGACCGGTCTGGACATCGAGTTTCACGGGCACAATGACAGCGGCTGCGCGATTGCCAATGCGTGCGCGGCGCTGGAGGCCGGGGCCACCCACATCGACACCACCATCCTGGGCATCGGCGAACGCAACGGCATCACCCCGCTGGGCGGGCTGGTGGCGCGGCTGTACACGCTCGACCGCGCCTATGTGGCGAAATACAACCTGCCGATGCTGCCCATCCTGGACGCAATGATCGCCGAGTTCTGCCATATCGGCATCCCCTTCAACAACTACATCACCGGCGCGAGCGCGTTCATCCACAAGGCGGGCATCCATGCCAAAGCAGTGCTGGCCGACCCGAACACGTATGAGGTGCTGAATCCGGCGGACTTTGGCCTGAGCCGTGAAATCGCCATCGGCCACCGCCTGACCGGCTGGAACACGATTCGCGACCGCGCCATGAAGCTGGGGCTGACGCTGCCCGACAGCATCGTCAAGCACGTGACGCAGATCGTCAAGGCGCAGGCAGACCAGGCCACGCTGACGCTGGCGCAGGTCGATGCGCTGCTGCATCAGGCCGCCGAGGAACATGCTGTTTCTGGTCAATGACCCTGAGCGGGGTCATAGGCAAAACGCACGCTGTTCATGCCAAACTTCGGCATGGTAAAATTGGCATAAGGTTCATAAAAGTTCATAACGGTCTATCATGAGAGAATATATCTGTATCGTCGGGCTGGATGAGGAAGAAGGCGCGGAACTGAGCCGGGCGCTCGATGTGCCCGTTTTTGCGCGCGTCACCCTGCCAGCGATCATGGTGCAATCCGGTAAGTTGTGGGTCGAGACAGAAAGCCGCCCACGTTATGTACCCGTGAAAAAACTGGTCTATCACGCCATTTATGATAATGATCTCGATTTCATCACCGGACTGAATTTCTGGGGCGGTCCTTGCCTGCCAAACCCGCGGGCGATGCTCGATCTCCGCCTGAAACTGCCGGGGTTGCTGCGCGCGCTGGAGCATACGCGCTTCGGCGCTCCGCGCGACTTTTCTTCTGGCAGAGCACCGTATGAAGCGGCACATGAGTCGGTAGCGAAGTGGGGAAACTGGCACTGCGGCGAAAACAAGGAACGCTTTACCGGATTATAGACAGGGCAGGAAGCGGCGGTCGTTGAACCGTTCATCAGCGGCAGTGCCGTGCGTGTGGTCATTATTGGTGACCAGGTCTGGCAAATCAAACTGGAAGGCGATGACTGGCTGAAGTCGATTCATCATGATACTGCCGACTTTATGCCCCCTGATCCTGAATTGGTGGCCGATACAAAGCAGGTCAAAGCAGCGTTTGGGCTTGAAGTCATCGCGAACGATTATATGGTTGGCGACGATGGCACGCGCTACCTGCTGGAAGTGAATCATATTCCCAACGTGTCACGCTTCCCGGAAATCTGGCAGGCATACCGTGACTATGTGATCGAATGGATTCGTGCGGAATAAGCATACAGCCCGTCTTACTTTCATGAAGTCTGGGGTGCGAAAGAGCAATCAATGACCGGATACACCTTTGCCGAAAAGGCGCTGGCGCGGGCGGCAGGCGTGGCATCAGCGCGGGCGGGCGACCTGCTGGATGTGCGGCCAGACGTGATCTTCAGCCACGACAACACCGCCGCCATCCGCAAGACGTTTTTGCAGACCGGCGCACAACGCATCCTGCATCCTGAGCGCGTGTGCATCACGCTCGACCATGCCGTGCCTGCGCCCACGACCGACCACGCGCTCAACCATGCCGAGATTCGCGCCTGGGTGGCTGAACAGGGCATCCGCCATTTCTTCGAGGTGGGGCGCGGCATCTGCCACCAGGTCATCAGCGAGGAAGCGCTGGTGCTGCCCGGCGAGGTCATCTTCGGGTCAGACAGCCACACGCCGCATTTCGGCTGGATGGGCGCGTTCGGCATGGGCGTCGGCCGCACCGAGATGGCCGCGCTGTGGGCGGTGGGCGAATTATGGCTGCGCGTGCCGGAGTCGATGCGCGTCACGCTGACCGGGGCGCTCTCCCCCGGCGTGACCACCAAGGATGTCAGCCTGCACCTGATTGGCGCGCACGGCATCGACGGCGGCGAATACCGCAGCGTGGAATTCGCGGGCGACGCGCTGGACGCGCTGAGCATCGACGAGCGCAGCGTGCTGCCCAACATGATGGCCGAGTTTGGCGCGATGAGCGCGTATATGCCGCCCAACCAGCGCGTGTTCGACTATCTGGAAGCGAAACGCCAGCGCAATTACACGCCGCTGTATCCCGATGCCGACGCTGAATATGCCGAAGATATTCATATCGATATTGGGAGCCTGCGGCCTGTGGTGGCGCGCCCGCATCAGCCGGATAATGTCGCCCCGGCGGGTGACCTGTATGGCGAGGTCGTGCAGCAGGCCTTTCTGGGCACCTGCACCAACGGCAAATACGAGGACCTGGTCGCGGCGGCACGCGTGCTGAAAGGCCGCCGTGTCAGCATCCGCACGCTGGTCATCCCGTCCAGTGCCGAGGCGCTCAAACGCGCCGCCGCAGACGGCACACTGAGTATTTTGCTGGAAGCGGGCGCGACCATCGGCACGCCGGGATGCGGCCCGTGCATGGGCAACCACATGGGCGTGCCCGCGCCGGGCGAGGCCACCATCAGCAGCGCGAACCGCAATTTCAAGGGCCGCATGGGCACGTCTGACGCGAGTATCTACCTGGCCAACCCGTATGTGGTGGCGGCCAGCGCGATCACCGGCCGCATCACCGACCCCGGGGAGTTTTTGTCATGACGAGCAGCCATCGCGCCTGGGCCTATGGCGACAATGTGAATACCGATGTGATTTTCCCCGGCAAATACACCTACAAGGTGCGCGACCCGAAAGACTTCGCGGCGCATGCGCTGGAGGACCTCGACCCGTCGTTCGCGACTCAGGCCCGGCCGGGCGATGTGATCGTCGCCGGGCGCAACTGGGGCTGTGGCAGCAGCCGCGAACAGGCCGTGACCGCGCTGAAATATGCCGGCGTGGTGGCGATCATCGCAGCCAGCTTCAACGGGCTGTACTTCCGTAACTGTGTGAACAATGGCGTGCTGCCGATCGTGTGCCCCGGCCTGCGCGATGCCGTCGCGACAGGCGACATCATCCGCATCGACCAGGCCGCAGGCGAGATTTTTGTGGGCGAGGCGCGCTTCACCTATACGCCGCCCCCGCCCGGCGTGCAGGCCATTCTCGATGCTGGCGGGCTGCTGCCGATGCTTCAGGCGCGCTTCCGGGGGTGAACACACAACACGGACGAGGCAGGCCTCGTCCCTACCGGTGTCTGCTGTCGTCGCAGATGTAGGGACGATGCCCGCATCGTCCGCCTGAATGCGTATTTCAATAGATTGGCTTCCAGTCCCTTCAGGGACTTGGGCTTCTCGTAGCCTGGGGCTTTGAGCCCCAGGCGGCGGGACGAGAAACGGCCTTTCGAAACGCGTGTCGCGTTGGACATCATGCCCTCTAGAAATCCACCTCAGCGGCGGGAGCCTGAATGCCGCCCAGCTGCGCCACGGTCAGGTTGTCGATTTCGTCCATCACGACCACCATCCCGGCCGATTCGGAGCCGCCGCGTTCTTCCAGCCAGGCGCGCCCTTCCTCGGTAATCTCGCCGGTCTTGAATGACTCGGTGCCCATTTCATTGCGCCCGATGCGGATATCATGCGCGGTGATCGGCGGCAGGCCATCCATCACGCGGCGCGGGAAGCCGATTTCCGACAGCTTCTTGCTGGCGAACTTGCTGTTGAGCTGTTCGCGGACTTTTTCGCTCAGCCCGCGCACCCGCGCCGACACCACTTTGATCGGCTGGGTGGCATTCTCTTTGCTCAGGTTGGCGATGCGGATATCGAGCAGGCCGGCGACCGAGGTGCGGCTAGCGGAGGCCAGCTTCGGGTCGCTGAGGTTGGTGCCCTGCACATCGCCCTTGCCATTCGGATTGACTGTCGGCGTGGTGCCCAGCGTAATCTGCGCCTGATAGGCCGACCACTGCTGCACCGTGCTGAGGTACTGCGCGTCTTTGGCCGCCGAGATGCGGTCCGACACCGACTGCACCAGCTTGATGGCGCGCACGAAACGCGGGTCATTCTCCGTGCCGATATCGTCTTCGTGGCCGGCATCTTCGGGCTGGAATTCTCGCAATTCCGGCTTGGAACTGCTGAGCGCGTTCATCGCGCTGATGGTGGAGCTGAACAGCGCATTACGCTGGGCATCGACAAAGGTTTGCAGCGAACCGGCATCCCCGCTCACGGTTGTGCTGTCCAGCTCGGCAGCGATCTTGGCTTTGGCCTCGCTGTCAATCGCCTCAAAAATCTTCTCGATGCCCGCCGAAGCCAGCTTGGCGACGACCGAAGCTTCCTCGTCGGACGCCTTGAGCTTGAAGCTGCCCAGCACGCCCTGGAACAACAGGCCACCGGGCGGCGGCATCAGGTGCGAGATCAGCTTGTCGGCCGCCAGCTTGAGCAGGTTGGTGAACAGATTCGGGTTTTCGACTTCCGGCTTGACCATGTCGCGCTCAAAATCGACCAGCGCCTGGTCCTGTTCGCGCAGCATCTTCACATATTCCGCTCCCACCCGGTCGAGCATGGCTTCCAGCGCCGGATTGACCACATTCGGGTCTTTCTTCGGCTGCGGCGGCGTTTCTTTCTTGCCGCCCGCGTTTAATTCGTCCAGCTTGCTCATGGTGCCCGGCCCGACATCGCCAAAGGCGGTCGACCCCAGGCTGTGCTTCGCCTTGAACTTTTTGACGGCGGTTTCGGTTTCGCCGCCATACGACCCGTCTGCGCCGAACTGGGGCAGTGCTTCGCCGTCGCGCAGCAGGGCTTCCTGCACCTTGCGCACCGATTCGCCAGACTGGCCGCGAGCCAGCCGATCTTCGTCGTTCAGCACCGCCTCCAGCTTGCTGTCGCCCTGAAAGACATCGGCCTGAAGCGTGCGCCGTTCGCCGCCAATCGCGCGGGCAATCGCCCGGTTGCCCATGTTCTGCTGCATGCGCAGCACGGCAGCCTGGCGCACCGGCGCGGGAGACTGCGCCCCGACCTGGTCAAGCGTATTGTCCGCCTGCCCCTGCGGAGACTCGTCGTTGGTTTTCTGTTTTTGCTGTTGAATGGCTGCTGGTTTCGGGGCGCTGTCGTGCTGCTTATGCGCGTCCCCCTTTTCCTGATCATACTGAAGCGGGGCGTACCTTCGTCTGGCCATGGTGCAATCCAGCATTCGGTTATGTGGCACTACAGGCAGTCTAGCACCGGCCCATATTTGGCACAACTAATACGATGGCTGGTCGCCTGGCACTATACAGCGCGGGCGTTCTGTTTACACTTATCCATCAGAATCGGGCAGCAGCCAACCCAGGCATTGTCCCTGCGTGTCCGCAAAACCAACCGCAAACGGGAACCCCTGCCATGTCGCACCCCACCCCCCACAGCGCCGACGGCTCCACCTGGAGCGTGCTGCGTTTCCCGGCGTTTCGCTGGATGTTTATGGCCCAGGCGGTCAGCTTCATCGGGAGCTGGATGCAGCTGGCCGCGATCAGCTGGCACATTTACGAGCTGACCGGCGACGCCGCCGCGCTGGGCCTGGTGGGGCTGGTGCGCGTGGTGCCGATCATCCTGCTGTCACTGTTTGGCGGTGTGGTGGCCGATGCCTACGACCGGCGCAAGCTGATGATCGTGGTCAGCCTGCTGATGGGCGTGATCGCCTGCGTGATGGCCGTCTTCACCTTCAGCGGCGGCGCGACCGTCGGGCTGCTCTATCTGCTGACGGCGGCGCTCTCGGCGGTCTCGGCCTTCGACAAGCCCGCCTGGCAGGCGCTGATGCCCAATCTGGTGCCGCGCGAATACATGAGCAGCGCCGTGCGCGTGAATGTGGTGCTGGTGGAGCTATCGCTGATGATCGGCCCGGTGCTGGCTGGCATCGTGCTGGCGCGCGCTGGCGCGGGGGCTGCCTACCTGATCAACGGACTGAGCTTCATCCCGGTCGTGCTGACGCTGCTGCTGGTCAAACTGCCGCCGATGAAGCCGCAGGAACGCGTGCCGGTCACGCTGGATAATATGCTGGAGGGGCTGCGCTTTGTGCGCCGCACGCCGCTGCTGTGGAGCACCATGTCGCTCGACTTCATCGCCACGTTCTTCTCGTCGGCGATGGCGCTGCTGCCGATTTATGCGGCCGATGTGCTGCGCGTGGGCGAGGAAGGCTATGGCCTGCTGTATGCCGCGCCCAGCATCGGCGCGGTCGTTGGCTCGGTGGCGATGGCACATTTCGCCGGGCGCATCAAACAGCAGGGCAAGCTGCTATTATGGTCGGTGGCGGCCTATGGCGCGGCGACGATCGTGTTCGGCCTGTCGAATATCTTCTGGCTGTCGATGTTCGCGCTGGCTTTCGCCGGACTGGCCGACGCCATCAGCATGGTCATCCGCAATGCCATCCGCCTGCTGGTCACGCCAGACCATCTGCGCGGGCGTATGCTGGGCGTGAACATGGTGTTCTTCATGGGCGGGCCACAGCTTGGCGAGTTTGAAGCAGGCATCATGGCGCGCGCGTTCGGGGCGCCTTTCAGCGTGATTTCGGGCGGCATCGGCACGATTATCGCGGTGGCGGCGATGGCGGCTGGCCTGCCCATCCTCAGGCAGTACCGCGAGGGCGATCTGGTCGCGCCACAGCCTGCTGCCGCGGGCGAGATTCCGGCGGAGGCAGTTCCAGTTCCCACGGCGGCCGGCGACTAGGCCAATCGATCCATAGCGATACCCGGCCCAAAACGCGCTACAATCGGAATAATTGCAGCATACTGGCGACTAACCACGACACAGGCGGCGGATTATGGCGGATCAATCTCAGGACACGATGTCAGCACTGCGCGGGCTGGCAAATCGCTGGACGATGCTGGCGCGGGATTATGCCCGCGATGCCAAAGCGGGCGACGCAAACGATCCACGCTCGGCCTACACGCGTGGCATCGCTGAGGCCTACTACAAGGCCGCGGTCGAGCTGGCCGACCTGCTGAAGGGGCTGCCCAGCGGGACGAACCTGCCAGCCGCACAGCCTCAAGCGACGCCGACACAACAGCCTGTCGGCCCGGCGGCCCGCCCGGTTGAGCGACAGCCCGCTTACAAGGCGCTGCCGATGGGCGAAGTCCTGAATATCTTCACCTATGCAGGCACGAACCCGCGCGATGTGCGCTTTGACCCAAACACGACCACCTTCACGGCTGTCTTTTCAAGCTGGGAAAATATCCAGCCGCACGAGCGCCTGGAGCGCGTCCGGAGCGCCGACCCGCGCTTGGTGGTGGTCAGCAGCGGCAAGGTGAAGGACGGCGGCGACCCGTATATCGAGGTCGGATTCAAATAGGGCGTGGCGTATTGCGAATTTCCGGGATTGCAGGCGGTTGTAGGGGCTTGGCATGCCAAGCCCCTACGTAAATGCACCTCTTTCGTCAGAAACAACCATCCCGCACCGGACAACGCGGGCGTTGTCCCTACTGCCGGGAATAATAGGCTATCCCTGGCCACGCATCACTCATCACCCATCACTCATTACCCATCACTCTCCCTTAATTCCTCGCCTCCAGCGCCATCTTCAGGTCACCTTTGACGCGTATGGTCAGCAGCGGGTCAATTTCCGGCGCGGGGCCGTTCAGGCGCAGGCGATAGCGCGACGCGATCATCACCAGCATAAGCTGGGCCTCCATCATGGCGAAGCCATTGCCCACGCAGACACGCGGGCCACCGCCAAACGGCAGGTAGGCGTATTTGCGCTGGTTCGCCTCGTTTTCGGGCGAAAAGCGCGTCGGGTCAAAGGCTTCCGGGTTCGGCCACCAGCGCGGGTCGTGATGCGTCCAGTAGCTGAGCACCACCACGCTGGTCCCCTTCTTGACCAGCACATCGCCCAGCATGACATCCTCGGTAGGCATGCGGCTGAAGGTAAAGGCCACCGGATACAGGCGCATCGATTCCTTGATGATTTGCAGGCTGTAGGGCATCGCCTTCAGGTCTTCCAGCGTCGGCGTGCGGCGGCCGCCATCGAGCACGCGGTCGATTTCTTCGTGCAGCAGGCGCTCGGCATCGGGATTCTGGGCCAGCAGCACCCAGGTCCAGTTCATGGTATTGGCGGTCGTCTCATGGCCGGCCAGGAACATGGTCACGATTTCGTCGCGGATTTGCACGTCGCTCATCGGCTGGCCGTCATCGTCACGAGCGGCCAGCAGCATCGACAGCAGGTCGCCGGTATCATGTTCGCCCTGTGCGCGCCGTTCGCGGATGATACGATACACGATCTCGTCCAGCTCGCCTGAGGCGCGCGATTCACGAATCAGCGCGGGAATATTCATCCATTCTGGCAGCAGCCCGGCAGGCGAATTCTGGCGGCCGACGAAATCCTGAATCACATCCATGGCCCCGGCGATGCGTGGCGCGTCCAGCGGGATAGCCGTGTTGAACAGCGAGCGCGTGACGATGTCCAGCGTGGTGTGCATCATCGCTGCTTCCACATCCACCGTGTGCTGCCCCACCCAGCCGTCCAGCATCCGGTTCGTGCTTTCGACCATCATGTCAAAATAGCCGGCCACGCGCCGGTGATGCAGCGCAGGCGCGGTCAGCTTGCGCTGGCGCTTCCAGAAGCTGCCATTGCTGTTCAGCAGGCCGTTGCCCAGGAATTTGAACAGCCCGCGCTGGGGATCGGTGTACGTCGCGTCTTTGATGAAGATATCCGAGCGCCCGACCAGCACATCGTGGATATCATCCGGATGGCGCAGCACCACCTGATCGAAACCCGGCGTTTTGACATAGACAATATCGCCGTACTCATCAAACCAGGACTTGCTCGTGCCCAGAAAGTCGCGCTCGAGATCGCGCATCAGGCCGACGGCAGTCAGCAGGCCAGACGCATCGAGGACAGAATTCGGGTGTACCTGTGAATCTTCACGCAGCATCTTGTTGACACTCCATTAGTTACTGAACATACTGTACAATAACGCAAGCATAGCGGTATGCCGAAAGTTGTCAACAAGCGATTTGAGCAGCATGTAGTTTACTGAACAGGTGTCCACAAAATGGCCGAACGAGTACGCAAGATAGACCGACGGATCGCCCGCACTCAGGCGATGCTGCGCGATGCCCTGATGGAGCTGGTGACGGAAATCGGCTACGACAACGTGACCATCCAGGACATCGTGGATCGCGCCAATGTCAGCCGGACGACCTTTTATCTGCACTACAAAGACAAGGATCACCTGCTCACGCGCAGCCTGATCGATGTGTATGACGACCTGGCCCTGCACGAGCACATTTCGGCTTCACGCGAGACGGTGCAGAAACATGGCATTCCGGAATCGTTCTATACAGATATCGACTTTCAGCATGTGCAGAAGCATGCGAAGTTTTACCGCGCCCTGCTCAGCGAAAAAGGGTCGTCGAAGGTGCTGCTGACGATCCTCGATTATCTGCGCCACATGATGGCGGAAGATTTCCTCAGGCCGCTGGCGCCAAAAGACCAGCCGCCGCATATTCCGCTGGACTTCATCGCTGCTTTTCTGGCCGGGGGTGAGATCGGCCTGGTGCGCTGGTGGCTGGACAACGACATGCCGTTCACCTCCCAACAGATGGCGCGCATGATGTTTGACCTGTCGGCTTATGGGGTGTTGTGGGCGCTCAGGGTGTCGCTGCCGCAGAAGCCGTCAGGGGCTGACGCGCCCGCGCGCTAAATTTTGGGGGCGACGCGGTAGGTCAGCGAGGAGCCGATCAGCAGACGCGTCTGTGCCTGCATCACCGGCAGCGCGACGAAGATCAGTGTCAGGAAAGGCAGCAGCGGGAAGCTGAGCAGCGTCAGCAGCGACTCGGCCACCGTGCGCGGGCGCTTGCGCGGCGGGCGCATAATCACGTCCTGCACCCAGAACAGCATGCCCAGCACGACGATCAGCGCGCCGGAAATCGAAATCATGGCCCAGGCCGGATAATTGAGCAGCAGCAGCGGGTCCGCCAGGATGTCGGGAATCGGCGGCGCGATGCTGGGATGCAGCAGCACGGGAAGCTGTGCCCCCACCGTCAGCGTGACCCAGCCGGCACCAGCCAGCAGGATATCATGGGCGACGCGCAGCAGCAGCGAAAACGCGCTCCAGAAATGGATTTCCGGGTGCTCCAGCATCTTGGCGATGATGTAGCCTACTTCCTTGCTGCCCCACGCATGGCGCAGCGTCTGCTGATAGCGGTTCTTGATGGCCGCCCATAAGGTGTCGCCGGTGGTGGCTGTCGCCAGAAACGGCAGGAAAATCGGCTGCAAATTCACGCGTGCGCCACTGGCAAAAAAGGCCTTGATGTACATATGCCAGTCTTCGGCGATCACGTCGGTGTCCCAGTAGCCGCTGGTATGCAGCAGGCGCAGGCTAAGCGAGTACGACGATATTGGCATGGGCATCCACCACGGGGCCGCCAGATAGGCCAGCTCGAACGCGGTCGAATAGGCATTCACCAGGCGCATCAGCGGGCTGATGTCCCACACATTGGCGTGATAACGAATAGGCGACTGCCAGTAGCCGATGTGGCGTTCCGGATGGGTGGCAAACAGATAGGTCAGCGCGGAAAAGTACTTCGGGTGCCACAGGGTATCGGCATCCATCGTGCTGACGACGATGTGGTCCATATCCAGCCCCAGCTCGTCCACCAGCCTCAGCTTGGCAGACCGCCCGGCCCAGGCTTCGTTGGCACTCTTGCCGCGAATCTCGCCGGGCAGGCCAGCCGGATGCACCGAAAACAGGATATTGGCAAAGTCTTTCGAGAACTCGTTCACCAGCTCGCGTGCTTTGGCGTCGGCGCCTTCTTCGCTGGCTTCCATCGCCAGGATGACGGTCATCTGCGTGCGCGCGACATCCTGCTGGGCCAGATTCTTCAGCGTGGCCCGCAGAATCTGCATCGGTTCTTTGTAGTTGGGGATGATGACGAGGTGATGCACGCAGTCCCACGGCAGGCTGTCAGGCGTGGCGTCCTGATTGTATTTCGCGTGCCAGTCGGTATTTTCCCACTGCTTGATCAGCTTCAGGCCTTTGGCGTTGGCGATGCCGGCCAGCAGAAAGCGGGCGCTGGAATACAGGCCCAGCAGGGCGGCCACCAGCAGGATGACCTGCGGAAAGGCGACCGCGCTGGCGATACTCAGCAGCAGCGCCATCCAGGCCAGGAATCCGGGGATACCATCGAGCACGCGCTCCGGGATAGGCGAAGGGGGCGTGCTGCCCCAGATCGAGTGGCCGACGCCAAAGATGACATTGTTTCGTCGTTTTCCGCCCGACTTATATGGCACAGCAAATTCCGCCGGCTTGCGCCCTTGTCCTGCACGGTGGCCGAATGATAGCACACAGCCGGTGCCCTAACGAGACTACGATTGCCTGACGCCCGCCTTACAGCCCGAAATCGTCCATGCCGCCCAGCATATCGTCATCCGGATTGGCCGGGTGATCAGGCGTGCGCCGGCGCAGATCGTTATCCTGCGCAAACGGATCGCGCGGGGGCCGGGCAGGTTCCAGCCCGCCATCCCTCGGCGGGGGCGGGCCCAGCGGCGCACCGAATGACTGCCCGGTCACGGTGGAGCGGCCGCTTTGCTTCTGCGCCACCAGCGCGTCGAAGTCGTCGGCCTGGCGTTTGGCCATGGCGCGAAAGTCCGGCGGCGGCCTGGAGGTATCCTCCGGCGGAGCCTCCGGTTTGGGCGAGCGTACAAGGCCGAGCACTTCGCCCACCATCGCCTTCACGCTGCCGCCCATGAAGCGCGCGGCCAGCAGCACAAACGGGATGGCAATCACCAGCAGGCACCCGCACCCCGCGATGATCAGCGCCACCACCCCAAAGCCTACCTGTTCGCCCATTTGGTCCATGAGTCTCCCTTCGGGAGAAGTTAAAGGTTAAAAGGCAAAAGTTAAAAAGGGAGAGCGGCGATTGAACTGCCTGTCCCTTTTTACCTTTTAACTTTCGCCTTTTAACTTCTATTCCCTACTCATACCTTAGCACATTTGTGACGCGCTCGCGCGTGGCAGGGCGCGCGCTCAGCAGCGTGGCGGCTACGGCGATGCCGATGGCCGTCAGCAGCAGCGCGATGGCGACCGGCACCGAGTCACTGGGCAGCGGAATCGCGGCCCCCTGGCCCAGCGCGGTGAAGATGCCCACCATCAGCGCCGACAGCCCCAGCCCCAGCAGCCCGCCCAGCAGGCCGATGATCGTGTTTTCCAGCAGCATCACCCACAGCACGCGCCCGCTTTTCAGGCCGATGCTTTTCAGGATGCCGATCTGCCGCCTGCGCTCCAGCGTCGCCAGCGAGACGGTATTGGCCATCGCCACGGCCGCCGCCAGCAGCGACAGCAGCCCGACTACCGTGGGGATGGCGCTGAACTGCGTGATGATGCGCGAGAGCAGCCCGTCGATGAAGCTGATGTCGATCGAGAGCAGCAGCGGGTTGGCAGACAGGTCGAGCAGCACCTGATTGAGGTTCTCCGGGGCCACCTGCAGCGCGCTCAGCGAGAAGCCGTCAAACGCGCTTTCCGGCAGCGCCCCCGGCGGCACGACATACTGCGCCGCGCCGGAGAACAGGCCGCCCGCGTTCTGCAGCACGCCAATCACGGTGAAGTCGTATGGTTCATCCTCAATCTGCATGCGCACGACGCTGCCCAGCACGATGCCCGCCGACTGGGTGACGAAATCGCCACTGATGAGCATCACGCGCTGGCCCTCATCCTCTGGCATGAAGGTGCGACCGGCGCTCACGGCCGGCGGCTGGGCGTTCGGGTCGGTGCTTTCACGAAGCTGCAACTGTACATTGCTGAAGAACCGTTGTGCGCCGCGCGGGGCTTCTTCTTCCATCAGCGCCTGAAAGTCGCTTTCGGGCGGCACAAGACCATCGACCAGCAGCATTTCGGCGTTGGCGGTGCGGATGCGCGTGCGATACAGGATGCCCTCGGTGTTATTGAGCTGCGCGTTCAGCGTGGTTTCGGCCAGTGCCGGTGAGACCAGGCTGGCCAGCGGGAAAATCAACACGTTGCCGCCAAATGTCTGCGTGAGCTGGATGTTGAGCAGTTCACGCGTGCCCGCGCCCACAAACGAAATGCTGCTGAGCGCGAACATGCCGGTCGACAGCGCCAGCAGGGTATTGGCCGTGCGGATGCGGCGTGAGGTGAAGTTGCGCAGCGCCAGGCGCAGGTCGGGATTGCCGAAGGTGGGCAGCTTGCTGACCAGCCACACCACGCACCACAGCAGCCCGGTGATGATGCCCAGCAGCACCAGCGTGACCGCCATGCCGATCATGCCGACCGGGATATTGCCCAGAATCTGCCCGGCAATGCCGCCGATGACGAGGATGACCAGCAGCAGCACCAGCCCGGAGGTCAGGCAGCCCGCAGCGGGCACGACCGTTTCATTCGGGCGCAGGATCTGCGCAGGGCGAATCTTGATGGCCGTCAGCACGGGCAGGATGCCAAACACCAGCGTGACCACGATGCCCATCGTCAGGCCAAACAGGATGGCCTCAGGATAGATGGTCGTGGGCAGGCGCTGCTGCAGGAAAGCCTCGCCATAGCTGTTGACGGCGCGCGACAGCAGCAGCCCGGCGATACAGCCGACAATGCTGCCCATCACGCCCAGCAGGAATGCCTCGCTGAGGAACATGGCGGCCACCTGCCGCCCCTTCACGCCGAAGGTCTTGATGGCGGCAATCTCATTGCTGCGCCGCCCCACCATGACCAGCATCGTGTTGATGATGCCCACGCCGCCGATCAGCAGCGCGCCCAGGCCCATAATCACGATGAAGCGCCCGATGATGTCGCCAATCTGGGCGTTCTGCTCCAGCAGCTCCGGGGTGGTGCGCGCACGACGGGCTTCGGTCAGGCCGATCAGCTCGCGTGAAATGTCAACGACGCGGTCGACCGGCGTGCCCGGCGCCAGCACCACCGAAATGGTGTCGGGCTGGGTGGGAAGCTGCATTTCAGCCGCCTCAGCGCGATTGACATAAGCGAAGCCGAAGAAGGCGGCGAACAGGTTCGACACGCCCGCTTCCAGCTCGGTAGGCACGATGCCGGTCACCGTATATGGCGTCTCGGTGCCGCTGACGCGCACGCTGTCGCCCATCGCGATGCCCTGCTGGTCGGCCAGGTTCTGGCTGATGACGATCGTGTGCGGTTCGCTGAGCAGGCTGGACAGCGGCGTGCCAGCAGGCAGCGAGGCCTCAATCGGGCGGTCTGGCGGGAACGTCAGCGGGTCGATCAGGAACACACTGACAAACTGCGGACGCCCGGCGCTGGTCTGGTCGACGCGGGTGATCTGCACGCCGCCGGCCTGAAAATAGGCCGAATAGGTCGCGTTATTCTCACGCGCCCATTCCTCAAAACGCGCCAGGTTGGTCGCGGCGAAAACGTCATTTTCGTCCTGGCCCACGCCGAACGAAAAACCGCCCGCGTTGCTGCCGCGTGACAGCGTGATGTCGCCCTTGTTCTGGGCGCGCACGTTGTCCACCAGCGAGTCACCGATGGCCAGGCCCAGCGAACGCAGGGCGACGACGGCGGCCACACCGGCCGCGATGCAGAAAATGGCGAAGCCCGTCCAGCGGCCGCTGCGCCGCAGATTGCGCCAGGCGTAGCGCAGGTAATAAGCGATGCGTCCAAACATAAATGAGTGCCTGCTTTGCTTGTGTGTTGGCGATAAACATGGGCGACGAGCGCCGCCCATGTGCTGGTTACCCTTACGTATTATCCCTGCTGAAAGTTACAGGAAAGCGCACGCTTGGCCGGATTCCGTGCCGCCCATAGACTTTACCTTAACGACGATCTGAACCGCCAAGACGCCAGGAGCGCCAAGACAAAATGCATAGAGTGAGCGTCTGGCAGTGACTCTTCAGATCCATCACCGGTTATGGTGCTCGACCTTTACACAGTCACCGGTTATTCACGAGCGTATCCCATCTCTAGAAGGTTGTTTCCTGGCGCTCTTGGCGTCTTGGCGGTTCATCGCTCTTTGTAGGCTACAGGTCATGCCATTGGCCGGATTACGTGCCGCCTGCCAGGCGCGGGTCGCCCGGGGCCACCTGCACCACCGCGCCCCACGGCTGGTACTGGCTGGCGATAAACTCACGCGAAATCTCGTTCCCGTTCAGGTCGGTGATGATGCGCGGCACCCGCACATACGAGCCTTCAGCGGGCCAGTCCACCTGAAGCTGCTGGCCGGGTGCGAGGTCCGCATTGGCCACGAAACGCGTCTCGGCGGGTGGCTGGGTATCCACGACTTCGGCCTGCCCCTTGACCACGCGTCGTCCGGGATTGGTGCTGTACAGGCGGAAATGCGCGCTGTTGGTCGTCGGGTCGATGAAGGCCTCGATCAGCAGATGATAATCGGTGTCGTTCAGGAAGCGGAAATCCAGCTCCGGCGTGTAAATCGCGGCGTCCATGCCCACGCCTTCGGGATCGCCAATCTCGTAATAGCCGACGCGATAGCCGTGCGCATAGCGTTCGACAATCGGGAAGCCGCCGTAGAACGCGGCGCGGAAGGCCGTCGTGCTGACCTGGCATACGCCACCGCCGACGCCGCGCACCGTCTGGTTGCCGACGATGACGAAGCCATCGACGAAACCTTCTTCGGGCGAGATATCGCCGACGTGTTCGTTAAACGAGAAAATCGCGCCCGGCGGGATAATCAGGCCGTTGAAGCGCGCAATCGACACACTGATGTTGGTGCGCCGCGCCTCGGTGGAGCCGGTATAAAAGCTCACGCCTTCGCTGATCAGCTCGGTGATGCCCAGTTCAGCAGCGGTGACGCCGTTGTGATACTGCGCCAGCTCATAGTCGAAGGCCAGCGGCACCACGCGCTCGGTCGGGTTAAACACAGCCTCGCTGATGCGCGCCAGCGTCTGCTCCACATTCAGCCGGCGGCCATCGACCGCGGCCTGGATATTCTGAAGCTGGCCGGTTGTCTCATCAAAGGTGAAGCGGCCGTTCTGCGCCGGGACGATCAGCCCCTGGGCCAGCGCTTCCAGGGAGGAGCGATAGACCGAAGGATCGACCGTGACATCATACGACAGCGCGCCATCGGGCAGGGTCACCGTCTCGACGCGCAGCAGCGCCTGAATCTGGTCGACCGGAATCAGCCACGGCCCCAGCGAGCCGCCGCGTCCATCATCGGCCACCAGCATGATCGGCGACGACAGCGCGATGCGCGCCTTGTCTGCCGCCAGCGCGGAATCGAGCGTGCGCGGCACGTGCTCAATCACCGACAGCGGAATTTCGCCGCCGTTCTGCATGCTGCTGATGGCGCTGTTCAGCCGTGCCAGCGTATTGCCCACATCCAGCGTGCGCCCGGCAGAACCGGCCTGCGCCTGAATATCCGTCCCGTTGATGACGAGCGTGGCATCGCTGGCCGGCATGTTGACCTCAGCCGACATGCGCGCCACGAACGCCGCCGCCGCGCTCTGGTCAAAGGTGATGACGGGCGGGATGCTGGCGCCATTCAGCCAGGCCAGCACCTGATCGACGATGTTGTCAAACAGGCCCTGCCCGTGGCCCACGGCAAAGGCCGCTGCCACCGTCTGCTCGGTATCGACATTCACGCCCAGTTCGCGGGCCGTGGCCTGCCACAGGCGGTCGCCATCGCGGAAGGTGAAGACGGTGTCATCGGCATAGCGCACGGTTTCCGAGACGGCCGTTTCGGCCTCCAGCGTGGTCATGCCGCCCACGTTCAGGCTGCCCACCCACACATTCGGCACGATGCGCGCGCCATACACAATCTGAAAGCCGGTCACCGCCACCACCAGGATGATGCCGAACAGCACGGCGCCGGTGATGGCCAGGATGGGCAGGCGAATCCACCACGGATTCAGCCCGGGCTCATAGTCGTCAATCACAGGGTCAGGGTAATTTGGCGGGGCGTATTGATTCATCAGGCCAGTGGTCTCTTGTCTTATGGACTGCTGCAATCATACCACGAGCTGAGGCCGCGCCTCACCATTCGGCGGGCCAAGCGCAGGGCAAAAGGTTGTTTTCGGCACAACCGGCGTCAGCCGCCAATCAGGGCCTGCAATCTGCCTGACGCGCCGCTGACGGGGAAGACCAGCGGGTTCGGCAGGACATTCAGCGCATCGCCGCCCAGCCGCTCGCCATCCACCGTGAAGTCGGCAAAGACCTCGCCCAGCAGGCTGTGCGCGTCGGCCAGATGCGTTTCCGGCATGGAAATATTGATGCCGGTCAGGGGGCCGTCGATCAGCGATACGGCCAGCACGATGGCGCGCTTGTCCATCTGGCCGGTGAGCAGATAATAGGCAGCGGGATGGCCGTTCCAGTCGAACGCGACGGGCGCGCTGGCGACCGCGTTCAGGCCGATAATCGACGGCATTTCCACGACGTGGCGCAGCATCCACAGCGCATGATTGTGCTCATCGGACGGCGCCGGGGGAACCTGCATATCTTCCGGGTTGGGCGTGAACAGCGTGATAATGATGCCGCTGTCCGGGCTGCTGACCCCGGTGGCCAGCGATGGGTTATGCTGCATCAGGGCCATGCTGTCATCGTTCACGACGGTCGTCCAGCCGTCGGGTTTGGCGACAGACACGGGAACAGCGCCCACGGTGCCATTGATGATATTGGACTGTGACTCGCCAGACGCATCTGATTCGGGGCGGCCGGAATCGGCGTTGAAGAGCGTATTCTCAGTGGGCTGAGGGGAGAATGGCGCGGGCTGGCACGCTGCGATTTGTGCGGCACAGATACACAGCAGGGCCGCGGTCCACAGTGGCTTGTTCATGGTGCGTTCCGATAAAACACTAAGTTTGGAGGTCGATCATGCTTCCGATACGGGGATACTAGCATAAGGCCGTCACAGCGGGGGGAATTGTTTAAGGATTTCTCATCACGTTACGACCATGATTAGGGAACGCTGACCGTGTTGACGGGCTTGGCGCGCGGGCATACAATTCGTCCAGTGTGAGACCGTGGGCACAGGCTGTAATGCCTGTGCATCGCGCTTTAATCTTCCCTTCCGAGGACAGTTCGCATGACCAGCGCCACCGCTAAAAAGCGCATCCTGACGGGCGACCGCCCGACTGGCAAGATGCATCTGGGCCACTATGTGGGTTCAATGAAAAACCGCGTCCGCCTGCAGGACGAATATCAGTGCCATTTCATCGTGGCCGACCTGCACACGCTGACGACCAAGCCGGAGCGCGAGCATATCGCCCAGCTTTCAGACAATATCCGCGAGATGGTGATCGATTATCTGGCGGTGGGCATCGACCCGGCCCGCAGCGCGATTTACCTGCAAAGCGCGATGCCGGAAATCTATGAGCTGAACCTGATTTTCGAGATGATGATCACCGTCGCGCGCCTGGAGCGTGTGCCCAGCCTGAAGGATATGGCGGCGGCGGCGCACATGGACGAAGGCATGCCGTTTGGCCTGCTGGGCTATCCGGTGCTGCAGGCGGCCGACATCCTGCTGCCGCGCGCGCATCTGGTGCCGGTGGGCAAAGACAACGAGAGCCATATCGAGGTGACGCGTGAGATTGCGCGCCGCTTCAACTACCTGTACGGCGAGGTGTTCCCGATTCCCGATGTGTTGATTGGGGATGTGCCGTCGCTGATCGGCACCGATGGCCAGGGCAAGATGAGCAAGTCGCTCAATAACGCGATTTACCTGAGCGATGATGCCGAAACCGTGAACCAGAAGGTGCGCGGCATGTATACCGACCCGAACCGCGTGCGCGCCGATATCCCCGGCAAGGTCGAGGGCAACCCGGTATTCATCTACCACGACGCGTTTAACCCGAACGTGGATGAGGTCAACGACCTGAAGGAACGCTATGTGCAGGGGAAAGTGGGCGACGTGGAGGTGAAGCGCAAGCTGGCCGCCGCGATCAATGCCTTCCTCGAGCCGATCCGCGAACGCCGCGCTTATTACGTGCAGCGCCCGGACGAAATCATGGATGTGCTGCGTGAAGGCACGCGCCTGCATCGCGCCGAGGCCGAAGCGACGATGGGCCTCGTTCGCGAGGCGATGGGGATGTTTCGGCTGTAGGGGTATTTCGCGCAGGCGGACGCGGCAGGCCGCGTCCCTACGTTGGCATGTTTCGTAGGGACAACGCCTGCGTTGTCCGCCCTGATGCCACAGAATAATTTGTCGCGGCGGACGCGGCAGGCCGCGTCCCTGCAAGGGCATGTTTTGTAGGGACAACGCCCGCGTTGTCCGCCCTGATGCCACAGAATAATTTGTCGCGGCATACGCGGCAGGCCGCGTCCCTACAAGGGCATGTTTCGTAGGGACAACGCCCGCGTTGTCCGCCCTTATACCGCTGGTCACAGCCTACGGATACTTGCGGTTGAGCATGCGCGCGTAGGGAATCGTCTCGCGGACATGCTGCAGGCCGCAGATCCAGGCCACGGTACGCTCCAGCCCCAGGCCGAAACCGGCATGCGGCACGCTGCCGAAGCGACGCAAGTCCAGATACCATGCATACGCCTCGCGGCCCAGGCCCATCGTCTGCACTTTTTCTTCAATCAGGTCGGCATCCCAGATGCGAACGCTGCCGCCGGTCACTTCGCCATAGCCTTCCGGGGCCAGCAGGTCGGTCGACTCGCAGGTTTCCGGGCGGCCTTCGGTCGGCTGCATGTAGAACGCCTTGATGGCGGTCGGGTAGCGCGTGACGAACACCGGCTTGTCGAAGCTGTCGGCGATGGCGGTTTCATGCGGCGCGCCAAAGTCCTCGCCCCAGCTAATTTTCAGCAGGTCTTTCTTTTCCGGATCGGTCTCGGCATCGTGCAGCTTTTGCAGCAGCGCGATGGCATCGTCATAGCTGATGCGCGCATACGGGGCGCTGGCCGCTTTTTCCAGCCTGCTGATATCGCGTTCCAGGATCGCCAGCTCCTGCGGATGCTTGTCCAGCACGGCTCGGATGACATGGCTGATCAGGCGTTCTTCCAGGTCGATCAGGCCATCGAGGTCCATAAACGCGACTTCCGGCTCCAGCATCCAGAATTCCATCAGATGACGGCGCGTCTTGCTCTTTTCGGCGCGGAACGTGGGGCCGAAGGTATACACCTGGCCAAAGGCCATCATGTTGGCCTCGTTGTATAACTGGCCGGTCTGCGCCAGATAGGCCTGTTCGCCGTGATAGTCAATCTCGAACAGCGAGGTCGTATTCTCGCCGGCGGCCGGGGTGATGATCGGCGTATCGACCAGCAGATAACCCGCGTTGTCCAGCCAGTTGCGCAGCTCATGGATGATGGTGGCGCGGATGCGCATAATCGCCCACTGGCGCGAGCTGCGCAGCCACAGGTGGCGATTGTCCATCAGGAATTCGACGCCGTGTTCTTTCGGCGTGATCGGGTAATCCTCGGCAATCTGGTAGACTTTCATGCCTTGCAGGCTGAGTTCATAGCCCGCCGGGATGCTTTTCAGCGCCTTCGGGTTCTCTTTCACCACGCCGGTAATCTCGACCGATGATTCCTGCGTCAGCTTGCCAGCCTGCTCAAACAGCTCCGGCGGCAGGTCTGGCCCGTAAGCCACCACCTGAATGACGCCGCTGCCATCACGCAGCTGGATGAACTGGAGTTTGCCGCGGTCGGTGCGGTCTTTCACCCAGCCGCCCACCGTGACGGTCTCGCCCACATGCTGCGCCAGATCGGAAATGCGCGTATTGCCTGCCATCATCTGCTGCCTCATCCTGAATAAGTCATCTTCGCCTGAAACTGGCCTAATTATAGCACAGCGGGGGGTGACCAACGGCGTCGCGGTTTGCGCGTGAGGCCACTTTTGCGTTATGTTTCACATATCTGTGCTGAATGCCTTGCACGCAATTGCAAGACGGGGGACGCGACCACAATGATGCGAAGAACAGCTTTTCTGGCCGTGTTCATCCTTGCCCTGATGAGTGTGGCGCTGGCGGCGGTCTCCGCCCTCGATGAGCGCCAGCCCGCACGCGCCCAGCAGCCGCTGCCCTCGATTACGCCGCTGTTTGCCGACGGACGCCCCGCGGTCGTGCGGCCATATGGCAGCAGCAGCGGCGGTAACGAGGCCTCGGCGTTCGTCGCCCAGCCGACGCTGATACAGGGCAGCGCCTCCAGCTTCAGCTCACAGCCTGCCGCCGCAACGCCCGCGCCCGGCTCCGGCCTTTCGTCCCAGCAAGGCTTCGCCACGCTCTCGGTGGTGGTCACGCTGCCGCCTGGCGTCGTCATGCCCACCACGCGTCCCGGCGGCATCCCCACCCTGGCCCCCGGCATCCAGATTTCGCAGGAAGGCGCGGTGCAGTCGGACAATGCGCTGAACAACATCTTCCTCACCGTGATCGCACCGATCATCACCTTCGCGCTGACGCTGGCCAACGGCACTATCGTGACCGCGTGGAATTTCGCCGGCGCGCAGGGCGGCTTTGTCGCACAACTAGGTTGCTGCATCGGCCCGGCCGTGTTCGGCATCTGGTATCTGATTTTCCGGCGCGGGGGCTTCCTGAGCAGACGACGCTAGGCGTGCCACGCACTCAGGTCATTTGGCAGACAGGGGGCGCATCGTGCTGATGCGCCCCCTGTGTGTTTTGGCGGATTTAGACGAGTGCAAGTCGATTCACAAATTACCTGACCCCGGTGCGCCTTGCGAGGCGCTGAGATTCAGCATCGTCTGGCGGCGGACATTCTTCAGGCACATCCCCATCCCCATCGGCACACCTCCCCATCGCGCGCGTTTTGGCGTACACTTCTAGCATCTTGTGACATTTGCCGGAGACCCAACCATGACCTCGCGCATCGCGGAGATTTTTCACACCATGAGCTATGGCCCCGCACCCGAAGCGACCAATGCCGCGCAGGCATGGCTGGATGAGCATGGCCGCAAGCTGAACCTGTTCATCAACAATGCCTGGCAGGCGCCCAAAAGCGGCAAATACTTCACCAGCACGGCGCCCGCCACCGGCGACAAAATGGCCGACGTGGCCGATGCCGGCGCGGACGATATCGACGCGGCATATCAGGCCGCCCGCGCTGCTTTCCCGGCATGGAGCGCGCTGCCCGGCCATGCCCGCGCCCGCTACCTGTATGCCGTCGCCCGCCAGATTCAGAAGCACAGCCGCCTGCTGGCCGTGGTCGAGTCGATGGACAACGGCAAGCCGATCCGCGAAAGCCGCGATATCGACGTGCCGCTGGTCGCCCGCCACTTTTACTATCACGCGGGCTGGGCGCAGGTGCAGGAGACGCGCCTGTCGGGCTATCAGCCGGTCGGCGTGATTGGCCAGATCATCCCGTGGAACTTTCCGTTGCTGATGCTGGCCTGGAAGATCGCCCCGGCCATCGCCATGGGCAACACCGTGGTGCTGAAACCGGCGCCCTACACCAGCATCACCGCGCTGCTGCTGGCCGAGATTCTGGCTGAGGCCGGACTGCCGCCCGGCGTGGTCAATATCGCCACCGGCGGCGACGAAGCGGGCGTGAGCATCGTCAATCACGCGGGCTTCGACAAGATCGCTTTCACCGGCAGCACCGGCGTCGGCAAGGTCATCCGCAGGGCGACGGCTGGCACCGGCAAGAAGCTGTCGCTGGAGCTGGGCGGCAAGTCGCCGTTTATCGTGTTTGAGGATGCCGACCAGGACGCCGCGGCCGAAGGCCTGGTCGATGCCATCTGGTTCAACCAGGGGCAGGTGTGCTGCGCCGGATCGCGCCTGCTGGTGCAGGAGAGCATCGCGGACAGCTTCCTGGCGAAGGTGAAGCGGCGCATGAACACGCTGCGCGTGGGCGACCCGCTGGACAAGTCGATCGACCTGGGCGCGATTGTCGACCCGGTGCAGCGCGATACCATCGATGCGTGGGTGAAGCGCGGCGTGGCCGAGGGCGCGACGCTGTTTCAGCCGGATGTCGAGCTGCCCGCCAAAGGCTGCTGGTACAAGCCCACCCTGCTGACCGACGTCGAATCCTCGATGGCCGTGGCGCAGGAAGAAATCTTCGGGCCGGTCGTCGTCGCGATGACCTTCCGCACGCACAAAGAGGCGGTCGCGCTGGCCAATAACACGCGCTACGGCCTGGCGGCCAGCATCTGGAGCGAAAGCATCAACCTGGCGCTGGATATCGCGCGCAAGGTGAAGGCGGGCACGGTGTGGGTGAACTGCACCAATATGTTCGACGCCGCGTCTGGCTTTGGCGGCTACCGCGAGAGCGGTTTCGGCCGTGAGGGCGGCGAGGAAGGCCTGCATGAGTATCTGCGCCCGGTCTGGCAGGCGCGCCCGCAGCCCGCGAAAGTCGACCTGACGAAGAAATGGGGCGACGCGGTGCCATCGCGCCCCGCCCCGCTGAACGGCCACAGCCATGCTGACGTCAGCGCCGCGCCCGCCATCAACCGCACGGCCAAGCTGTATATCGGCGGCAAGCAGGCGCGCAGCGATGGCAATTACGTGCGCGTGATCAAAAATCACGATGGCACGCTGGCTGGCGAGGCCGCTGACGGCAACCGCAAGGACATCCGCGATGCCGTGGAGGCAGCCCACGCGGCCGCATCTGGCTGGGGCAGCCGGACAGGCTACAACCGCGCGCAAATCCTGTACTACCTGGCGGAAAACCTGAGCGCCCGCGCAGATGAATTTGCCGCGCGCATCGCCGCGCTGACGGGCGCCCCAGCGAAAGACGCCGCCCGCGAGGTCGAGGCCAGCATTTCGCGCCTGTTCACCTACGCTGCGCTGGCCGACAAGTGGGGCGGCACGGTGCAGGAGACCACCCTGCGCGGCATCACGCTGGCCGCACACGAGCCGCTGGGCGTGATCGGCATCGCCTGCCCCGACGACCACCCGCTGCTGGCGTTTGTCTCGCTGGTGGCCCCGGCCATCGCGCGCGGCAGCGTTGTGGTCGCCATCCCCAGCGAGACGCATCCGCTGGTCGTGACCGATTTCTATCAGGTGATCGAGACGAGCGACATCCCGGCCGGGGTGGTCAATATCGTCACCGGCGCGCGCGATGTGCTGAGCAAGACGCTGGCCGAGCATGACGATGTCGATGCGATGTGGTATTTCGGACCGGCCGAGGGCAGCGCGTTTGTGGAGGCCGCCAGCGCCGCCAACATGAAGCGCACCTGGGTGGGCTATGGCCTGCCGGTCGACTGGTTCAGCCGCGAACAGGGCGAAGACGAGGCCTTCCTGCACGAAGCCGTGCAGGTCAAGAACATCTGGCTGCCCACAGGGGAGTAGAGCGATTTTTGCACTGTTTGCTCATTAAAGTACGTTGCTGACGGGGCATGTAATTCGTATGTTTTTCCGCCTGGGGTTAAAACCCCAGGCTGCGAAGTGCCCAAGTCCCTCCGGGACTGAAAGCATGCTGTAAGTCTGCGGCGGATCAGTCGCTTTAGTGGCTTCAGCCACTTGGGTTTTTCGCAGCCGCAGGTTTTGAACCTGCGGCGGAATGCAGGCGAAGTATCGCTGCTCCGCTGATATAATCGCCCAGCGAACGAATGGAGCGATCAGGGGGGAAAGCATATTTGGCATCCCAGCTATCTTTTCGGCTCATAGCGCAGGGCGACTGTGCCTGAGCTAAACTCGATACGGTTCACCAGCTTCAGATCAACAACTTTCGACAGGCCGGCGAACAATGTTGGCCCATATCCGGCTATTCTGGGATGCACGATGAACTCGTATTCATCAATCAATCCCATTTCCGCCAGGGCCAGCGGCAGTTTCATCCCCGCTACATACACGCCCTTCCCGGGCTCACGCTTCAACTGCCGAACGGCGGTTTCCAGATCCCCACGCACCAGCTCCGCGTTCCAGTCGACATGCTCCAGGGTGCTGGACACGACGTATTTCTTTGCCGCATGGATCGCATCGGCGAAGGGTACCATCCAGTCGGTCATCCAGTCTGGTCTCACGCCCGACTGCGGCAGTCGCCAGGCTGCCTCCATCATCTCGTAAACAACCCGGCCAAAAAGCAGGGCATCCGCCCGCAGCAGGGTCTCGGCCGCATAACGATGCGTCTCTTGATCGGGGATACCTGCACGATGATCGTAGCAGCCATCCAGGGTGATATTGATCGAAAACCTGAGCGGTCGCATGATGTTAGGCCTCCTGGAGTGCCTGTTTCCATTTTCAACGGCGGTGTGCCTGTCAAACATGGTCTCGGTAGACGGGCACATGTGATGCTTATACTCTATGTGAAGTGAGGTCAATATCATGAATGCACCCCTCATCACGCATCACTCAGCACTCATTGCTCAGCACTCAGCACTTTCCCTTACCTGATCGTTTGGTCAGAAAAAGCCCCACCGCCCACGGAACGCGTTACACTCAGCGTATCGTTTATCGCTAGACGGACACGATGATGAGCAACGATATCACGAAAGTGAAAGACCAGCTTCGCGGCGTGCAGTATATCGCCACCGACGAAATCGCCACGGTGATGTATCTGGCCGACAAGCTGGGCAAGCCCGTGCTGGCAGAAGGCCCGGCAGGTGTGGGCAAGACTGAGCTGGCCCAGGCCTGGGCCAAGATCACCGGCAAGCCGTTTATCCGCCTGCAATGCTACGAAGGCCTGGACGAGAGCAAGGCGCTGTATGAGTGGGAATATGCCAAGCAGATGCTGTACACCCAGCTGCTGCGCGACAAGCTGAGCCAGTTGCTCAGCGGAGCCAATTCGCTGACCGAGGCCGCCGACAAGCTGGCCGCCGAGGAAGATATTTTCTTCAGCGAGCGTTTCCTGCTGGCGCGCCCGCTGCTGAAGGCGATGACCAGCGACGAGCCGGTCGTGCTGCTGATCGACGAAATCGACCGCGCCGACGCCGAGTTTGAGGCCTTCCTGCTGGAGGCGCTCAGCCAGTTTCAGGTGACGATTCCGGAGCTGGGCACGATCAAGGCCAAGCATCAGCCGATCGTGCTGCTGACGAGCAATAACACCCGTGAGCTGAGCGAAGCCCTGAAACGCCGCTGCCTGTACCTGTTCATCGATTACCCCAGCGCCGAGACCGAGATGAACATCGTGCGCATGCGCGTGCCCGCGCTGCCGCAGAAGCTGGCCGCCCAGGCCGTCGAAATTGTACAGGGGCTGCGCCAGATGGACCTGAAGAAGAATCCGTCGGTCAGCGAGACGATCGACTGGGCGCGCGCGCTGGTGATGCTGAACGCCGATTCGCTCGACCGCGAGACGCTGGAGAACACGCTGACCGTGCTGCTCAAGCACGAGAGCGACGTGCAGAAAGCCAAGCGTATGCTGAATGTCAGCCGACAGAATGGACCAGAAGGCGGCATGTCCCCGCGCGACGTGAATCCTGGCAAGAAGCGCTTCGGGCGCGACGGCGGCTGGTGAGTCACCGGCCGGCCCGGGCCACACAATAAATAAAAAAGCGCGTCCCATCACAGGACGCGCTTTTCATTTGGCTGTAAAGACTGCGGGTTAGCGCAGGCGGCTCGCCAGATCGCCGAGGCTGTTGCGGACGCTACCGTCCACGACCTTGTCGGCAGAGCGGACGATCAGGCCACCCAGGATGTTCGGGTCCACAGCGAAGTTCACGCTGGCGGCACCGGTCTCCTGCTGCACCTTCGCCTTTTCGGCGTCGGACAGCGGCATCGCGCTGACGACTTCAACGTCGCCAGCCATGCTCAGGGCGCCCTGCGGCACCTTGGCGAAGAAGTCGCTCACCAGCGCCTGCTGGCGACGCTCGTCCAGGCCGGAGCCGATCAGGCGCTCGGACAGAGCGACGCTGATAGCTGCCACCTGACCGCGCAGGTCAGCGAGACGACGATTGACTTCTTCTTCAGCGCGCACGCGGGCGTCAGCACGAATCGAGTCGGCTTCGGCCTGGGCGGCAGTCGCGGCGACCTTGCCCACTTCTTCGCCACGCACGCGGGCTTCTTCGATCAGCAGCGCGGCCTGGCGCTTGGCTTCTTCCAACACCTTGGAGGCATCGGCTTCAGCGTTGCGGCGGGCGTTGGCAGCAGCGGCAGCATCCTCAAGACCCTTCTGGATCTTGGCGGCGCGGTTGTCCAGCATGTTCATCATCGGGCGCCACAGGAACACCGTGAGCAGACCGAAGATGAGCAGGAAGTTGGCAATCTGCGCCAGCAGGAAGCCGGTGTTGATGCCCAGCGGCGTCAGCGGGTTGGTGGCCGGCGCGGCTTCTTCGGCAGCGGCTTCGCCTTCAGCGACAGCTTCGCCTTCAGCAGCGGCTTCACCCGAGACTTCAGCGGCAGGCGCTTCTTCAGCGGGAGTTTCTTCCTGGGCGGCAGCCGAGAAGGTGAACGCGAACGTCGCGATCAGGGCCAGGGCCAGGAGCAGAAACGAACGTTTTGACAGTTTCATCCGTAGTATCTCCTCGTGCAAGATTAGAGCACGAACAGGATGATGAGGGCGACCACCAGCGCGTAAATCGCGATCGCTTCCGTGAACACGATACCGAGAATCATGTTCGTCTGAATGGTGCCGGCGGCGTCCGGGTTACGGCCAATCGCCTGCATAGCACCCTGCACCAGCATACCGATGCCGATACCAGGACCGAATGCGCCCACCATCGCGAGGCCGGCGCCAATTGCCTTCAGACCAGTTTCCAATTCCATCTTTGTAGTGTCCTTTTCCTTAGTAGACCAGGTTACTGCTCAATCGACTGAAATTAATGCTGCTCGGCGTGGGCGTGATCGTCGCCATGACCGTGTTCTTCGTCACCATGGTGACCTTCCATCGCCTGCGCGCTGAACACCAGCGTGAGCAGACCGAACACGAACGCCTGGATGGTGGTCACGATGATCTCAAGGCCGATGAAGATACTGGGCAGGATGATCGCCACGAGGAACGACATAACCGCCAGCAGAATACCGCCTGCGAACATGTTACCGAAAAGACGGAAGGCCAGCGAAATGATCTTACCGATTTCGGAGATGATTTCGATCAGACCCACGATAAAGTCAATCGCGCCCAGCGGCTTCTTCTGCAGATTGCCCAGCGCACGCAGATTGACAAACTTCTGGAAGTAGTTCGGACCCTGCGCCATCACACCGAACACCTGGATAGCCACCACCGAGATCAGCGCGAGGCCAATCGTGAGGTTCAGGTCGGTCGTTGCACCGCGCACATACGGGGTCACCACGAAGATGTAAGGCAGCACACCCGTCTTGAGCTGATTATAGGTCAGCGGGTAGTAGGCCTCCGGATAGAACTGCTCGGTCACTTCGAGGCGCAGCGCGTTCACCTGGGCGTCAATTTCTTCAGCCGAGGCTCCGGCAGCTTCCAGCTCTGCCACCAGCGTGGCTTCCTCGTCGCGCAGCAGATTGGCCGCAGCTTCGAGGTCGCTCTTGGCCGGCTTCACCGAACCATCTTCCTTCCAGTGCTTGCACTGCTCATAGGTCTCGTGCGTTGCGCCGGTACCGCTGTCCAGCGGCGCATCGACCCAGAGCTGATACGCACCGCTGCCCACGCTGATTGCCGGATAGCCGCTAAAGCCATCCTCGGCGCAGTGCAGCACGCCGACGCTTTCAATGCCGGGAAGCAGTTTCATCCAGTTCGCAGCCAGCAGGAAGATGAAGATCGACGCGGCCAGAGGAAACAGCACGCGCGCGTTCTTGCCGCCCATCGACTTGGCGAAGTTATACAGAATGCCACCCAGCAGCTCGACCCAGCTCTGGAAGCGGCTGGGCACTTCACGTGTCCACCCCTTCGAAGCGCGCCAGGCAAAGGCCAGGAAGACAAGGGTAAAAGTGGTGGCCAACACCATCGCAGTGAGCGTATTGGTCCAGCGGAAGCTGTCTACCGGCAGCGTGGGGTCATACGGTTCACCAGGAACCATAATGACCGGCAAGCCGACGGCAATACCAGCACCGGGGAGCACGGCAAACGTGATGACAGAGCAGCCAACGAGGAATGCGACGATAATCGCAAAGACTATCGCACCGCGTCGCGTAGCCATCTAACGCGCTCCTTTACGATACAAACCCGGTAAAAATCGACTCAACGATCAATCCTCCTCTGTGCTGCTAGACAGGCGCTTGTTCTTTGTGGGCTGCGGCGGCGGGATATTCTTCACCGACCCCAGCGCAAGGCGCACCATAAAAAATAAACTCACAGGAATACTCATCAGCAGCAGCCCCACCACAAAGGGACCACGCAGACCAAACTGCGCATCCAGCCAGAGGCCGGCCACCAGCGCAATCACGATCACGAACAGGGCCATACAGCCACTTTGCCCGGCAATCGCCGCATACGCAAGGTTTTTGACGCGCGAAGGCTCTTGGTCACTCATTGATTATGCCGCCGCGTTGAGAATTTTATCACAATCATTTTGCAGTTTTCAAATACACGTACAAAACGGGTGCTGAGAAGTTCATGTGAAACGCCCTGCCCAGCACCCGCATCACTGCCATTACAGGCTCGCAAACAGGGTTTGCGCGCCCTCCATAGCCCAGTTAAAGATCGGCTGCACCGCGAACGACCCCAGCAGGATAACGACAATCGTCACCACAGCCAGCGTCCAGCGATACGTGCCGGAAACAGGAATTGCCTGTTCTTCGTCCTCGCCCTTGTCGACATACATGTACTTGATGACGATCAGGTAGTAGTAGAGCGCCACCAGGCTCATCAGGATGCCGAACAGCGCCAGCCACGTCAGGTTGCTGAGCACGGCGGCCTGGAACAGGAAGAACTTGCCCAGGAAGCCCGCGCCAGGGGGCACACCAGCCAGCGAGAGCAGCGCGATGGTCATGGCGATGGCCATCCACGGGCTGCGGCGGCTGAGCCCGGCAAAATCGCGGATGTCGTCCTTGCCGGTCGCGTTCGAGTACAGGATGACCACGCCGAACGCCAGCAGGTTGGTGAACATATACATCAGCATGTAGTAGCTGATGCCGGCGACGGCCTGTTCGCGGCCATCGGCGGCCAGCGCGGCCACGCCGATCAGGGTGTAACCGGCCTGCGCAATGCTGGAATAGGCCAGCATGCGCTTGATATTCTTCTGCGCCAGGGCGATCAGGTTGCCGACGATCATCGACACCACTGCCAGCACTGCCGCCAGGTTGGTCCAGAACAACTGCACTTCCGCGCCGTTGATGGCCAGCGCGGGCGGGAAAGCCGTCAGCGCGAAACGCACCAGCAGGGCGAAGCTGGCCGCTTTGCTGACCACGCTCAGGAAGGCCGTCACCGGGGTGGGCGCGCCTTCATACACGTCGGGCGTCCAGAAGTGGAACGGCGCCGCGCTGATCTTGAAGCCGAAGCCGACCACGATCAGCGTGATCGCCACCAGCACCGGCACCAGATTGACCGTGAAGGCATCGCTGCCCATGTATTCGGCAATCGTGTACAGGTTGGTGGAGCCGGTGAAGCCGTAAATCAGGCTGAGGCCGTAGAGCAGGATGGCCGACGCGAACGAGCCGAACAGGAAGTACTTCATGCCCGATTCGGCCGACTTCTTGTCGTCGCGGCGGAAGGCTGCCAGCACATACAGCGGGATCGTCATCGTCTCCAGGCCGAGGAACACCATGATCAGGTCAGACGCGCTGCTGACCAGGCATGCGCCCAGCGTGGATACCGTGATGATGAGGTAATACTCGCCGCTGCGGCCCAGCTTGTCCACGTCGATGGTGATGAGCGCGGTGATGCCGCCGCCCAGCAGCGCGATCACGCAGAACATCGTGGCCAGCATGTCGAAGCGCACCATGCCGCCCCAGTACAGGCCTTCGGTGGCCGCGGTGGGCATCCAGAAGGCCAGCATCATGCCGGCAGTGAGGAACATGCCCGCCGCGGTCACGAACGCGATATTGCGGCGCTGCGATTCCTTCAGGAACATGTCCAGCGCCAGCACGACGATCGAGGTGATCGTCAGGCCGACGGCTGCTGCTATCGCTGGTAAACTTGCCAGTAAATCAAACGGTTGCACGTTTTATGCCCCCCCAAGCAGTGTCAGCACCGGGCGCAGGCCCGTTTCCAGCATCGGTGCCATGACCGATGGCAGGACGCCGAGGATAACCAATGGTGCGGCCAGGAACACCAGCACGAACTTCTCGCGATATGTCAGCGGCACCACATCGGGGAAGCGCTCCGGGTGATATTCCCCGAAGAACACCTGCCCCGTGACACGCAGCACGTAGGCCGCCGTAATCACGATACCGAGCGCCGACAGGATGACAATGATCGAGTAGTAATTGCTTAACGTGAAACCGCCAATCTGCAGCGACACGTCGGGGGACGCCTGCCATAACCCCACAAAGATCGTAAACTCGGCGATGAATCCGCTGAGGCCGGGCATACCCATACTGGTGAGACCGCCGATGATGAAGGCGAAGCCCACCCACGGCAGCACTTTCATGAAGCCGCCCAGGCTGGGGATGTCGCGGGTGTGGGCGCGGTCGTACACCATGCCCACGCAACCGAAGAACAGCGCCGTCATCGCGCCGTGGCTGAACATTTGCAGGCCCGCGCCGGTCATGCCGGTCAGGTTCATCGTCGTCCAGCCCATCGCCACCAGGCCCATATGGCTGACCGACGAGAAGCCAATCACGTATTTGAAGTCGCGCTGTCGGAAGGCGATAAACGCGCCGTAGACCACGTTGATAACCGTCAGGATGACGATCCACGGCAGATGCACCTGCGCGCCTTCAGGCATGAGCTGCACACCGCAGCGCAGGGCCGCATAGGCGCCCAGCTTCATCAGCACGCCGGCGTGAATCATCGAGACCGCGGTGGGCGCGGCCACGTGGCCGTCCGGGCTCCAGTTGTGGAAGGGGAACACACCCGCCAGCACGCCGAAGCCGATGAAGATGAAGGGGAACCACACGCGGGCAAACGAGAGCACGTCAGACCCGGCATAGCCGAGCACGTCGAACGCGCCGCTTTCGCCCGCCAGCGTGAGCTGGGTCATGTCGAAGCTGAACGTCTGGGCGCTGGCAGGCAGCAGGCCGCTGGCTTTGGCCGTCTCGAAGATGACCGCGCCTTCAGGTGACAGGAAGAAGTTCGAGGCCGTCAGCACCATCGCGATCACGCCGATCAGCGCGACCACCGAGCCGACGAGGATGTACAGCGTGAGCTTCATCGCCGCGTATTCGCGCAGCTTCACCCAGCCGTACGTCGCGATCAGCAGGTACATCGGGAAGATAGCGAGTTCGTAGAAGAAGAACAGCACGAACAGGTCCATCGCCACGAACACGCCGTACACGCCGGAGACCAGCAGCAGGAAGAAGGCCATGAATTCCTTCGTGCGGTCTTCAATCTTCCAGCTCACCAGCACGCCGGTGACGGTGACCATGCCGGTCAGCAGCACCATCGGCGCATTCAGGCCGTCCACCGCGAGGTGATACGAGATGCCGAGCGCCGGCAGCCAGTCCATCCGTTCGACGTAGGCCAGCGTCGCATTAAACTGAGCCGTGCCGACGCTGAATCCGGCGTTGAGGGCCGCGTCCTGCGCCGCCTGGATACTGGCCAGGTTGGCGTTATAGCCCAGATACACAAACAGGCTGAGGCCAAACACCGCCCCTGCCGCCGCAATCGCGATGCCGCGCACCAGGTCCTTCTGCTCCTTTGGGATCAGCAGGATGATGACGGCCGCCACGATGGGCAGGAAGATAATTAAACTGAGTACCGGAAAACCAAATGTCAACATGCTAATGTCCTGTCCAGCGCCTGTCAGCCGCCAAAGATGCGCGTTACGGTCGCGTTGATGACCGACAATATCCAGTTAGGCGCCACACCCGTTATCAGGATGAGCACCATCAGCGGGGCGACTGCAATCAGCTCGCGACCGGTGATTTCCAGATCATAGTCTTTCCAATGCATATTGAAGGGGCCCTGAAGCACCGCGCGAATCCCCTTGAGGATGTACGAGCCGGTGAACAACAGGCCGATCATGGCGATGGCAGTCATGACGGTGAACACCATCCACGAGCCGCGCACCACCAGGAATTCACTCACAAAGCCGTTCAGGCCGGGCAGGCCCAGGCTGGCCATGCTCATGAAGATGAACACGCCGCCGTAAATCGGGGCTTTCACCCACAGGCCGCCATACTGCGTCATATCGCGCGTGTGCGTCTTATGGTAAATCGCGCCCGCCAGCAGGAACATGCCCGCACTGCTGAGGCCGTGGTTAAACATCTGCAACACCGCGCCGTTGGTGGCCATGATCGCGCTTTCGTTCAGCTGCGGATCAACCGTGCCTTCCAGCACCGTGCGGCCGTAGACGAGCGCGGCCACTGCCAGGCCCATCGCCACGAAACCCATGTGGTTGACCGAGCTGTAGGCGACCAGGCGCTTGATGTCGGTCTGGCCGAAGGCGGCGAACGCTCCGAACACCACGCCCATCAGTGCCAGCAGGGCGAAAATCTGCGCCCAGGTAGTCTCGATGCCGAGGATATTCAGCGGGCCGGCCCAGATATCCGGGAAGAATGGGATGACGATGCGCAGGAAGCCGTACGCGCCCAGCTTGAGCATCACCCCGGCCAGCAGCATCGAGCCTGCCGTGGGCGCTTCAGAGTGCGCGTCGGGCAGCCAGGTATGGAACGGCCAGACCGGCACCTTGATACAGAAAGCCACGAAGAAGCCGAGGAACGCCAGCGACTTGACCGTGCCCACCGGGATGCCGAGGAAGGTGCCTTCCGCGCCCGTAAAAGCCGGCCAGCCCGTCGTCGGATTCGCCAGCACCGTCATGTCGAAGGTGCCCGCGCTGCCGCCGATCAGCTGCGTGGCCAGCAGCATGCCCAGCGATCCACCCAGTGAGTAGATGAAGAACTTGGTCGAGGCATACTTGCGGTTCGGGCCGCCCCACTGGTTGATGATGAAGTACATCGGCACCAGCGACAGCTCGTAGAACAGGAAGAACTGCATCAGGTCGAGGACGACGAACACGCCCATCAGACCGGTTTCGAAAAACAGGATCAGCGCCAGATGCGTGTTGGCGCGATCGTCAATTTCCCAGCTCACCAGCACGGCCAGCGGCGTCAGCAGGCCGGTCAGCAGGATCATCGCCGCGCTCACCCCGTCGATGCCGACGTGCCAGGACGAGCCCAGCAGGGTGAACCAGGGCACCTGAATGACGAGCTGGAAGCCCGGCGTGGCGCTGTTATAGCCAAAGAAGACAGCCGCTGCGACACCGCCGATGAAGGCGGCACCGACCAGCGCGACGACGCGCGCGACCCACTTGTTCGGGACGAACAGCAGGGCGAGCGCCACCAGCGCGGGAGCGACTACCAGAAACGAGAGGATATCAATACCGATTATGTTCATGCGTCTCCCCCACCAGTTACGGGGCTGCCTGCAAAACGCCCGTCGAGAGGGCGAAGACGATCACGATAACGATCGCCGCCAGCGCGACAATGAGCAGATACTGCTGCACACTGCCACTCTGCATACGGCGGAACCAGATGCCTGCGCGGCCGATCATTTCCGACAGGCCATCGCCAAAGCCGTCGATCAGCCACGCGTTCATCACCTTGATGAAATCGCCGATCCACGTAAACAGGCGGCCCGTAAAGTGCAGCGTGCCGTCGATGACGCCCTTGTCCAGGAACTCGTAGGCGACATTCTTACTGAACCACTGCGCCGGGAGGATGAAGATGATGGTATACAGTTCGTCGAAGTAGTACTTGTTCTTCAGCGTGGTGTGCAGCGTCGTGCCGAGAATCTTGACCAGCGGGTCTTCCTGGCCGGCGACCAGCGGCTTGCGCCAGTACATCAGGTAGCCCAGGCCAATGCCGCCCAGGCCGACCGCAAACGAGGTCAGCACCGGCACCCAGTAGAAGCCAACCTTTTCAGGTTTGACGGCCAGCGAGGTGGTGATGAAATCGAAGAACGGGTTGCCGTTGGGGCTGAAGATGCTGCCGAAAATCGGGAAGTCCGGGTGCACGCCGACGAAACCGGCGAAGATGGCGAAGAAGGCCAGCACCACCAGCGGCAGCGTCATCGTGAAGGCGACGACGCCGCGGCCCAGGTTGGCATGTTTGGCTTCTTCCGTGCGCGCCTCACCCATGAAGGTCAGGCCGATCTGGCGCATGGTGTAGAAAGCCGTCAGGAAGGCGGAAATCGCCAGCAGCACGAATACCAGCGCGTGCGGGCCGTAACCATTGGTGACGCCGTACCAGGCGTCCAGCAGGATTTCGTCCTTGCTCCAGAAGCCGGCGGTCACCAGCGGGAAGCCGGCCAGCGACAGGCCGCCGATCAGGAAGGTGATAAAGGTGACCGGCATCGTCTTACGCAGGCCGCCCATGTTCATCATATCCTGCGGGTCGAAATGCGGGGCATGGGCCGTATGTTCGCCATGGCCGTGCGCATCGTGACCGTGGGCGTCATGCGAGGCCGTGTCGTGCGCGTCGTGGCCATGCGACTCGGCCGCCAGCAGCGGCGTCTCGTGGGCATGGTCATGTTCGTCTTCATCGTCATGCGCATGGTGATGCACGTGATGTTCACCGTGCTCCATGCCGTGGATGACCGAACCGGACGCCATGAACAGCAGCGCCTTGAAGAAAGCGTGCGTCAGCAGGTGGAAGAAAGCCGCCACGAACGCGCCGATACCCAGCGCGGCGACCATGAAACCAAGCTGTGAAATCGTGCTGTAGGCCAGCACTTTCTTGACGTCGTTCTGCGCCAGCGCAATCGTGGCCGCGAAAATGGCGGTCAGCGAACCGGCAATCGCCATCAGCAGCAGCGGCGGAGTGTACACGCCATCATGCGGATGGCCGCCCGCCTCGAACAGCGGGAACATGCGCAGCAAGGCGAAGATACCCGCGCTGACCATCGCGGCCGCATGGATCATCGCGCTGACGGGCGTGGGGCCTTCCATCGCGTCGGGCAGCCACACGTGCAGCGGGAACTGGGCCGACTTGCCGATCGTGCCGATGATCAGGCAGATGCCGATCAGGCCAGCCGCGCTCAGGCCGGGGATGATGATGGCCGGCAGCTCTGCCAGGCCTTCCAGCACCTCGACGTTATACACAATTTCGCGGAAGCTGAGCGTGCCGGTGACCGCATACAGGTAGGCGATGCCGAGCAGCATGATGACGTCAGCCACACGGGTGGTGGTGAACGCCTTGACCGCCGCTTTATACGCGCTGGGCTTCTCGAACCAGAACCCGATCAGCATGAACGAGCACAGGCCCATGATTTCCCAGCCCACGAACAGCAGCAGCAGGTTGTCTGCCACCACCAGCGTGAGCATCGCGCCGGAGAACAGCGCAATCAGGCTGAAGAAGCGCGCCTGACGCGGGTCGTGCGCCATGTAGCCGATGGAGTAGATGAAGATCAGCGTACAGGCCAGCGGCACCATGATGAGCATCGCCACCGTCGCCGGGTCCACCAGCACGCCCATGCTGAAGCCGCCCGCGCCTGTGTCCATCCAGCGCACCGAGCTTTCCAGCACGTACTTGCCGAAGTCAGCCACGCCAGCGGCATTGGTGACCACCGCGATGCTGATCAGCCAGGCGGCAATCACGCCGCTCATGCCGACGACGATGCTGGCCACACGGCTCCAGTCCGCGACGACCGGCACCTTCAGCCCCGGATAGGCCGGATGATTATGGTCGGCATAATGCCCGCCCTCATCGGCACTCACCAGCGTGGCCTTGTTGGTGATCAGCGTGATCACCAGAAAAGCCAGCAGCGGGCCAACCGGAATCAGCCACGCCAGATTATTCGCATCACTTAAAAACTGCCCTAAGTCCATACCTATTTCCCCTTCAAGGGACAGAGAAACCAGTGATGAGGGATGAGTGACGAGTGATGAGCTGCTTATTTAATCGAGCGACAAAGAAGCTCTTGCCACACTCTCTTTTACTCATCACTCATGACGCATCACTCATGACTGTCGCCTAGCCCTTCAGCAGGTTGACGTCTTCCACGATAACCGAACGACGGCTGCGATAAACCGAGATAATGATCGCCAGGCCGACCGCTGCTTCCGCCGCGGCCACCACAAACACGAACGCCGCGAACGCCTGCCCGGCCATGTTTTCCGGCGCGGTATAGCGCCAGAAGGCCAGCAGGTTGATATTCACCGCGCTCAGCATCAGCTCCACACTCATCAGAATGGCGACCGCGTTACGGCGCGCCAGCACACCATAGGTGCCGATGCAGAACATGATCGCTGCTACAGCAAGATACATCCATAATGGAACCATCGTCGCCACCCGCCCTATTCGTTATCGCGTGCGATCACAATCGCACCAATCATCGCCGCCGTCAGCAGCAGCGAGGCCACTTCAAAGGGAAGCACGAACTGGTTGCCATCCACCAGCGCGATGCCCAGATCCACCGTCGTGCCAACTGCATCGCTGACGGGCAGCATGGCGTTGGTGCCAGACGGCCCCCACACCGGCAGAATCGCGCCGACCAGCAGCAGCCCCAGCATCACCACCGCGACAATCGCGCTGATCCACCACTGGCGATTGAAAATCTCGCTCAGGCTGGTCATCGAGCGCGTGAGCATGACCGCGAAGATGATGAGGATGGCGATAGCGCCGATGTAGACCAGAATCTGCACTGCGGCCATGAATGGCGCGGCCAGCAGCACGAACAGCCCCGCGCCACCAAACAGGCTGACGATCAGGAACAACGCGCCGTGGATCAGGTTTGTGCTGACCACCACGCCCAGTGCGCCGCCCACAGACAGCAGCGCAAAGACCAGAAAGGCGATCGTATTTGGAGTGATTTCTAGCATGGGATCGTTTCCCTTAATTTAGCGTGCGCAGGGGCGCTGTGATATGCGCCCCTTTGCCTGAAAATATCGCCCGTACCAATTTAATGCCCCGCGACCGTCGCGGCCAGCGCTTTCTGCTCGGCATCGCCAGCAGCAGGCTCTGCCCGTTTGCCTGATGTCATCAGACGTTCCTTGCGCACACTGCCGCGCACCAGCGTCAGCGCGAAGACCACGACCACCAGGTTGGCGATCAGCAGCACGATCGTCTGCGGGATGTTGGACACGAAGTCCGTCGCGTTCTCCGGCGTCAGACCCAGCCCCTGCGCGATCTTCAGCGCCAGCGCGATCACCAGCACGTTCACGACCGACACCGGCACCAGGAACTTCCAGTTGAACGCCATCATCTGGTCGATGCGGACGCGCGGCACGGTGGCGCGCAGGATGAGCGACGGCACGTACAGCAGCGCGGTCTTCACCATGAAGTAGACGAAGCCCAGAATCGGCACTTCTGTGGCAAACGGACCGGCCCACGCGCCCAGGAACAGCACGGTGAACAGCGCGTTGGCGGTGAACGCATGGATGAATTCGTTGACCATAAACAGGCCGAACTTCATGCCTGAATATTCAATGTTGTAACCGGCGACCAGCTCGGATTCCGCTTCGATCAGGTCGAATGGCGCGCGGCCCGTCTCCGCCAGGTTGCTGACGTAGAAGATGATGGCCGACACCGGCGCGGTGAAGATGAACCACATGCCCAGCTGATGAACCGCCAGCCCCTGCATGCTCATCGTGCCTGCGATCATGACCGGCACCAGCAGCGCCAGCACCATCGGCACTTCATAGCTGACGAGCTGCGCCACCACGCGGAACGAGCCGAGCAGCGCGTATTTATTATTGCTGCTCCAGCCCGCCATCATGATGGCCAGCGTGCCAATCGAGCTGATGGCCACAAAATACAGCACGCCGATATCAAGATCGGCGCCGATGTTCGTGGACGTGAAGGGCACGACCGCCCAGATCAGGATGACCGACAGCACTGCGATGACCGGCGCCATGTTATACACGATGCGGTCTGCGCCAGCCGGGGTGATGTCCTCTTTGGTGATCAGCTTGAGGGCATCGGCAATATTCTGCAGCAGGCCGAACGGCCCCACGCGATTCGGGCCGAGACGGTCCTGCACGCGGGCCGCCACTTTACGCTCTGCCCAGATGAGCAGCAGCGCCAGCAGCAGCGGGAACGTGGTGATCAGCAGCACGCCCAGCAGAATCGACACGAACTGCGCGAGCGACGGATCCCAGCCGCTGCTGGTCAGGCAGGGTGCCAGTGTGGAAAAAATATTCTCGCAAACCGCTTCCATACAGGTCTCCTAAAACTGACGTGCTGTTACGCCCACTCGAGGGCGTTCTTGCGCCATGCATACACCAGCGCGTCGGCCAGCAGGAAAATGAACAGCAACCCTGCCCCGAACGCGAAAAAGTCAAGCTGATTGTAGGCCAGCGCCCACGGGAACAACAAGACCAGTTCCACGTCAAAGACGAGGAAGATCAGGCCGTAGATATAATACTGAACCTTAAACTGCACCCACGTATCACCGACGGTTTCAACGCCGCATTCGTAGGTCTGCATCTTGATGGCGTTGGCGCGGCGCGGGCGGAAAATCCACGACACCAGCAGCGGCGCAGCCGGGAGCACCCAGGCTACAGCCAGAAAAATGCCAATAAATGCCCATTCGTTCACCGCAGTCATCCCGCTGGCTCCTCTTCATGTGCGGTCGGGTTCTGCAAGAGTTCGCGGCAGCATATGCCTGCAAAACATGCGTATGGCCGCCCTTATTGCGTTTTGTTTTTACCGATTGTGACAAACGGCGCTAGTATAGCACCCTCATGCGCGCTATTCAAATGGTGACGCCGCGCGCGCAGGCAAGTGCAAGGCCAGATTTCAAAAGTGAAAGCCCGCAAAAACGGCCTGCTGCGTCGTGGGACGGCGCATCTTCAGGCTTTTGGCGGGCCGAAGTGAAGGCTTGAAAGTTGTAAGCTGTGAGTCAAACTGCACAAGCTGGCGCGGGCCGGGCTGGTTTAAAAACCCACGACCCAGATTGAATAACGACGGCGGGCGCGTCGCGACGCGCCCCTACGCCTCCAACCAAATGAAGAGTAGAAGCACGATCGGCATTCTGTGCCAGGACAGTCCTTGATGACATGCCAGATCGGCTTTTGTAGGGGCGCCTCGCGAGGCGCCCGCCGGTACCCAACCCCATTACGGACAAGCCTGCGCAGATCCGGTCCTAGGGGCAAAATCATGGGAACACGGGGGTAGGGGCAATGCATACGATTATTTCCTTCAGCAAAGATACCGAAATGTATCGCAGATAAAGTACAACGCCTGTCCGCCAGCCTATTCCCCCAGAAACTCGATCAGCCGTGCATTGACTTCGTCCGGCTTGTCGTGCTGCACCCAGTGCGTGGCATCCGGGTAATAAATGACGCGCCCGTTGGTGCAGAATTTCAGGCTCTTTTCGGCCAGCTCCGGCGTCAGCGCGACATCATTCTTGCCCCACTGAATCAGCACTGGCATTGTCACTGTCGGATTGGTCAGGCGCGAGGGCGGCAGCTGCACCATGCTGCGATACCAGTTGAGCATGGCGGTCATGGCGCCCGGCTGCTTCCACGCGGCGATATAGAAACCCAGGTCCTCATCGCTGAAGCTGCCGGGATTGCTGGTGCGCAGCAGCATGGTCGCCGCGCCCTGGGCCTCGCCCAGCGTCAGCAGCAGGTCGGGCAGATAGGGAATCTGGAAGAAGCCGATATACCAGCTTTTCATCATCTGCGCGGGATTGGCGCGGATATCGTCCAGCATCACCTGCACGTGCGGCACATTCAGGATGCCCAGTTTTTTCACGCGGTTGCCAAACGTGGCGGCCGTCCACCAGGCCACGGCCGCGCCCCAGTCGTGCCCCACCACATAGGCCTGTTCCTGCCCGGCCCAGTCGATCAGCGCGACCACGTCGCCCGCCAGATGATTGAGGTTATAGGGCTCCAGCCCGGCCGGTTTGTCGCTCAGGTTATAGCCGCGCTGATCCGGAACCAGCACGTGATAGCCCGCCCGCACCAGCGCGGGAATCTGATTGCGCCAGCCGTACCAGAATTCCGGGAAGCCGTGCAGCAGCACGACCAGCGGATTGGCCGGGTCGCCCGCCTCGACCACATGCAGGCGCACGCTATCGCTTTCGATCGTATGGTGCATCAGCGGCACATCATCCAGCGCAACAATACGCTTGTGCTGGGCATCACGGGAGATTTCGGGGGCGGTCATCGTGGTTTTCCTCTGGCTGTGGATGGTTGCGTATACGCATGTAAGTGTACCGGAGTTCCGGCCTGGCGGGGTATGCGCGCTTACAGCAGCATGCCGCGGCGGGCCTCCAGCGCGGCGATCACCTGGCGGTCGGCCTTGCCAAAGCTGAAACGCGACAGCTCGTCCGGGCGCACCCAGACCCAGGCCGCGCATCCCAGCGTCTGCGGGGCAATGCCATCGTCCGGGCCGAGATACGCGCAGGTGAAGGCATGCAGGGTGATTTTGAAATGCGTGAAGGCGTGCTTCACGACCACAAATTCCTCGCCCACGCGCACAGAAATCGCCAGCTCCTCGTGCAGCTCGCGCATCAGGCACTCCGGCAGCGACTCGCCCGCTTCCTGCTTGCCGCCGGGGAATTCCCACAGGCCGCCCAGCAGGCCATCATGCGGGCGCTGGGCGATCAGCACCTGCCCGGCTTCGTTCCAAATGATGCCAGCGGTCACTTCATAATGCGGCGTGGGAGCGCGGCGCGGCTTGACCGGGCGCTCGGCTTGCGTGCCGCGCTCCAGCGCGAGACAGTGCGCCTGCACGGGGCATGAAACACAGTCGGGCGAGCGCGGCGTGCACACCAGCCGACCGAGGTCCATCAGCGCCTGGTTGAAATCCCCCGCCCGCTGTTCGGGCAGCGTCTGACCGGCAATCTCCCAGAAACGCGCCTGCACGCGCGGTTGGGTCACATCATCGGGGATATCGAGCAGGCGCGCATACACGCGGATGACATTGCCGTCCACCAGCGGCTCGCGCAGGCCAAAGGCGATGCTGGCGATGGCCCCGGCGGTGTATCTGCCGATGCCAGGCAAGCGCAGCAGGCCCTCGACGCTGGCCGGAAAGCGCCCGCCAAATTCAGACGCGACCATCTGCGCGGCGCGATGCAGGTTGCGCGCCCGCGAATAATAGCCCAGCCCTTCCCACAGCTTGAGCACATCATCCAGCGGCGCGGCGGCCAGATCGTTCACCGTGGGATAGGCCGCCATGAAGCGGGCGAAGTACGGCCGCACCGTCTCGACCTGCGTCTGCTGGAGCATGATTTCGCTCAGCCACACGCGATATGGATAGGCATCATCCGCCAGGCCGGGCGTGCGCCACGGCAGCGCGACCGCCTGAGCGTCGTACCAGGCGAGTAAATCAGCCGAAAAATGGGGGGACAGGGATTCAGTCATAGGCGCGAGTATAGGCCGAGGGGGCCATTCCTTCAATCTTTGACCGGGATATGCTTGTGTCCTACACTGAAGATCATCACATGCAAAAGGCAGGAACATCCATGGACGGGATTCGGCGCTTCTTTGGCGGCTCTGCACCGGCAGAGGCCTTCACCATCAGCTTCCCGATGGGGCGCAAAGCGAAAGCCGTCGCGGTGGACCGGGCGGCTGACCCAACCCAAACAGCGCGCACGCTAGGTCTCGACCTCCGACGTCCGGCGATGGCGGTCATGGGCGGGGCCGGTCTGATGACGCCGGAGGCAGCCGTTTTGCTGCGCTCCATCATCGAGGATGGGCTGACGCATTTTGCCCAGGCCAATAACGTCACCCTGGTGGACGGCGGCACGACCACCGGCGTCATGGGGCTGATCGGGACGGCACGGGCACGGCGCGGCTATACCTTCCCGCTGGTGGGCGTCGCCCCCATGCGCAAGATCGCCTTCCCCGGCTACGACAACCCCGACAAAATTGCCGACCTGGACCCGAATCACACGCATTTCGCGCTGACCAGCGGCGACGACTTTGGCGCGGAAAGCGACATGCTGGCCGGGCTGGCGCTGGCCGTCGCTGACCACGACCGTCCGATGCTGGGCGTCGTCATCAATGGCGGCGAAATTGTGAAGCAGGAAGCCCACGCCCGCGCGACCGGGGCGCTGCGTGCGCCGCTGCTGGTGCTGGAGGGCAGCGGCAGGCTGGCCGACGTGCTGGCCCAGGCCCGCACCCAGCCGACCGAAGATGTGCAGGTCCGCGAGACGCTGGAACAGGGCAGCGTGCATTTCGTCGATATCAGCGGCGGGCCGGAACGCCTGATCGCGTGGCTGGAGTCATTCTACCGATTCTAATGTCTTTGGCGCATAATACGGAACCGATCCGACCTATTAAAGGCAGTCAGTCACCTATCATGCTAAAAGCTGTACTGTTCGACCTGGACGATACCCTGATCGACTGGAGTCCGTTTTCCCACGATCAGTGGGAGAGCATGGAGACGCGCCGCCTCAGCCGCGTGATCTCCCATTTCCGCGACAGCGGCCACCCGCTGAGCGATGAACACGCCTTCAAGAGCGAATTTATGCTGCGCACGACCAAGGCCTGGAACGAGGCCAGCCAGTATCTGCGCGCCCCGCACATCGGCAATGTCATGATGGAAGCGGCAGCAGCGGTGGGCGTGCCCGCCAGCCTGCTGGACACCGATACGGTCATGCGCGCCTACGACTGGAATATCGCCGATGGCATCGGCCTGTTCCCCGAAGTGCCGGAAGTGCTGGGCATTCTGCGCGACGCCGGCATCAAGGTGGGCATCGTCACCAACGCCTATCAGCCGATGTGGATGCGCGATGTCGAGCTGGCGACGCTGGGCGTGCTGGATTACTTCCCGCACTGCCGCATCAGCGCGGCCGATGTCGGCTTCCTCAAGCCGCACCCGCACATCTTCGAGACGGCGCTGGCCAGCATCGGCACGGAAGCCAGCGAGACGGTCTTCGTGGGCGATGACCCGACCGCTGATATGGTCGGCGCAAAAAAGGTCGGCATGCGCGCTGTCTATCGTCCGAATGTGCGCCGCCCGCACGCCGAGCTGGAAGTCACACCCGACGGCACCATCACCAGTCTGCACGACCTGCTCAATCTGCTGGATGGCTGGTACCCGGGCTGGCGCAAGACGTCGGCAGGCGTGACGCGCTAAACGCATGCTGAACGCGTCAAATTTCGATCAGAATCTGATCCTGACGGGGTATATCGGGCCGACCCAGCTGCAGGTGAGCAGGCGCACAGCCGAGCTGCTGAAGATGCGCTATGTCGATTTTGAGCGCCGCCTGGAGGAATTTGCCGAGATGCCGGCGCAGGAAATCCGCGCTATCTACGGCGAGGCGCGCCTGAAAACGCTGGAAGACGGCATCCTGTCGGAAATCTCGCTCTATCGCGGCGCGCTGATCGCCATCAGCGGCGAAACGCTGCTGCGCGGCGCGCTGTCCACGCTCAGGGCGACCGGGCCGATCATCTGCGCGGTGGCCTCGGTGGATGCGGTGCTTCAGCGGCTGCATCTGGCGATGGGCGCGCGCTTCCATGACCCGCGTGAGCGCGACAACGCCATCGGCCAGATGCGCCGCGCCTGGACAATTCGCGGGCAGGCGGACATTATCGAAGTGGACACGAGCAAGCTGAACGAATTGCAGTCCGCCGAGCTGATCGCGTCAAGCTGGCGCGCCGCGGTCGGCGGCACCGAGTGGCAGGGGTAGGCAGCGGGGCGTGATTTGTTGAAGATTGTCCGGTGATGGTGCCTGCAAGCCAACCTCACCCCGTTTCGCTGCGCTCAACCGCCCCTCTCCATTTTATGGAGAGGGGCAAAAACCCGCAGGGTTTTGGGGTGAGGTGGAGACTATAAAATCCGTGCAGGCCTACAGATTGCCCTTGGAGAAGCTGGTCTGGCCAGCGCCGAAGATACGGCTGCTGAGGCGGAAACCATTTTCTTCCAGGCGGTCGATGAATTTCGGGCGGAAGCCGGTGCTCTCCAGCTTGCCGCCGCCAACCGTGGCCGGCTGATTGCCGGTCTGGCCGGGCAGCCGGTAGACGAAGATGTCCTGAATCGTGACGTTATCGCCTTCCATCCCCTGAATTTCGCTGATCTGCGTCACCTTACGGCCGCCGTCGCGCAGGCGGGCGATCTGGATGATCAGGTCGATGGCGCTCACGATCTGCTTGCGCACGGTCATCAGCGGCAGGTCCATGCCGCTCATCAGCACCAGCGTCTCCAGACGGGTGATGGTGTCACGCGGATTGTTCGCGTGCACGGTGGTCAGCGAGCCGTCATGGCCGGTATTCATGGCCTGCAGCATGTCCAGCGCCTCGCCGCCGCGGCACTCGCCGACGACGATGCGTTCCGGGCGCATACGCAGCGAGCCGCGCACCAGGTCGCGGATGGTCAGGATGCCGGTATGGCCATCGCCGCCGGGCACGGGCGGGGCAGTCTCCAGGCGCACGACATGTGGCTGGCCCAGCTGCAATTCAGCGGCGTCCTCAATCGTGACGATGCGTTCATCATTCGGGATGAACGACGAGAGCACATTCAGCAGGGTTGTTTTACCGCTGCCGGTGCCGCCCGCGACCACGATATTCAGGCGCGAGACCACGCACGCTTCCAGGAAGTCGGCCGTGTCTTTTGTGAACGAGCCGAAGCCGATCAGGTCTTCGACGGTCAGGCGCTTCTCAGGAAACTTACGAATGGTGATGGTGGTGCCGCACAATGCCGACGGCAGTGTGACGATATGCACGCGGCTGCCATCGGGCAGACGGGCGTCCACCATCGGGTTATTGCGGTCGAGCTGGCGGCCCAGCGGGCGGATGATGCGCTGCGCCGTCCACTGCACGTGGTCTTCATCATCGAAGGTGAAATCGGCCTCGGTGATCTTGCCTTTGCTTTCCTTGAAAATCTGGGTCGGGCCATTGACCATGATTTCGCTGACGCTGCGGTCGCGCACCAGCGCTTCAATCGCACCAAAGCCGAGCAGGTCATCGAGGATGGCATCGCGCAGCAGCTGGAATTCCTGGGGAATCAGCCGGTATTCGGGCTTTTCATTGGCCAGCTTGTCCAGCACCTGTTTCAGCCGGTCGGTGATGATGGTCTCTTTATCAGCTTCGCCGCGCTTCCACTGGTCGGCTTCATCGGGGGTGCGCAGCAGGCGGCCACGCAGCTGCTTGCGCATCATCGCGATTTTGGGATGCGTGGTCTTCTTGTTGACGCCATGCGCGACTTCGGCCGGGGCGCTGCGCTGCATGGGTGGCGGCGCAGGTTGTGCGGGCTCACTGGGGCTGTCTGGCTTACGGGGCTGATCGCCCAAACGACGCATCATTGACATAACGCACATCTCTCACTAGTGACTCTGCGGTATGACTAGTGTAAAACTAAGTAGCCATTCCGCACAATTAACGCCCGAAGAAGGTTGCTGGCCTGATCTTCCTGATGGGCTGTCTAGGCGGGCGCGTCGCGAGGCGCCCAGCGGTATGATGTGCTTTTTGGACCTGCCCGAAGAAGGATCGCCGCTGTGACTGATGCCCCTGCCGGAAGTGAGGCCCGCCGCGCCGCCCGCAACGTAAGCGCGCTGGCGCTGGCCCGCGTGGTCAGCAGTGGCGCGCTGTTTGTGTGGCAGCTCTCGCTGGGCCGCCTGCTGGGCGACGCGCAGTTTGGCGTGTACGGCACGATTGGCTCGCTGTACAGCATCTTCGCCTCGCTGACCAGCTTCGCGCTGGGGCTAATCATCATCCGCGAGGTGGCGCGCAGGCCGTCCACTGCGGGCAAATACATCACCGCCGCCCTGTTCATCCAGACGATCCTCGCAGGCGTCGGCTATATCGTGCTGAACGGCGCGGCGCTGGCGCTGGGCTATGACGAGGGATTGCGCGGGCTGGCGGCGATTGCGGCGCTCAGCCTGTTTCTCGACCTCGTGGGCAATATCGCCTATGACCAGCTGCTGGCGCACGAGCGCATGGTCAGCGTGAGTTTCGTCGAGATTGGCGTGCTGCTGGCGCGCATCGCGCTGGGGCTGGGGCTGGTGGCCGCCGGATTCGGCCTGCTGGGGGTGTATATCGCCACCCTGCTGACCGGCCTGCTACGGTCTGCCCTGCTGATGCGCCTGCTGACGGGCGCGGGTGTGCATGCCGTCTGGCCGCTGGACCGCGGGGTGGTGCGCCTGCTGCTGATCGCCGCCGCGCCGCTGGCCCTGTCGTCCGTCATCAATATGTCGTATACGCAGATCGACCGGCTGATGAGCACCAGCCTGCTGACCACGGCCGATACCGGCCATTTCAGCGCGGCCTTCGTCATCATCGTCGGGGTGGTCGAAATCCTGAGCACGACCGTGCTGGTGGCGCTGTTCCCGCTGATGTCGCGCGCCTATAAGCCGGATGTCCCCCGTGAACAAAATACCTCGTTCTATTTCATGGTCGAGAAGCTAGCATTCTTCGCGCTGTGCATCGGCCTGCCGGTCGCGCTGGTCCTGACAGTCTTCGCATCGGCGGTGACGGTGCCCGTCTTCGGTGAGGACTTCCTGCCGTCGGCCGACATCCTGCGCGTGCTGATCTGGTACGCCGCGCTGACGATGGTCGCCAATGTGTTCGCGCAGGCGATGATGAGCGAAAACCGCCAGGGCCGTTACGTGGCCATTCGCGCGGGCGGGCTGGCCGTGAAGCTGGCGCTCAATCTGGCGCTGATTCCCGCGTTGGGCGTGATTGGCGCGGCGGCCGCCTCGGCGCTGGCCGAGCTGGCCGTGCTGGCCGTGCTGATGGGCCATTTCCGGCTCAACCTGCGCGCGCGGGCCGGCCAGTTTATCCGGCTGGGGCTGGTGTGCGCGGCGATGCTGGCGGTCATGCTGGCGCTGTCTGGCCTGCCGCTGATCGCGATGCTGGCCGGTGGGCTGGTGTATGCGGCCGGGGTACTATTCGGCGGGGCGCTGGCCGGCGACGACTATGACCTGCTCTACCGCATGGCGGCGGCACTGCCGTTTGGCGGGCTGGTGCGCCGCTTCTGGAAGCGCAAGACCGTGGTCACGTGGGAGTAGGCCATCTGGCATGATGCGCCGCGCCTGACGGGTCTATAATGGGGGCATCGGGCAACACGTAGCGCATAACCTCAGGGGCATCATGGGCTTTCCGCAACTTGAAGACATCCAGCGGGCGCAGGAACGCATCCGGCCGCATCTGCCGCCCACGCCGATGGAAGAAGCCAACATGCTTCCTGAAGGCCACTGGCTGAAGCTGGAAAATATGAACCGGACGCACTCGTTCAAGGTGCGCGGCGCGCTGAATGCGATGCTGGCGCTGGACGAGGATGTGCGCGCACGCGGCGTGATCGCGGCCAGCACCGGCAATCACGCGCAGGGCATGGCCTATGCCGCGAAGCTGCTGGGCGTCAAAGCGACGATCATCATGCCGGAGACAGCCGCGCGGCGCAAAGTGGCGGGCGTCAAACGGCTGGGCGCGGAAGCCGTGCTGACCGGCGAGACCTATGACGATGCAGAAGCAGAAGCGCATCGCCTGGAAGCCCTGCACGGACTGACCTATATCTCGGCGTATAACAATTTCAACGTCATCGCCGGACAGGGCACGGTTGGGCTGGAAATCCTGCACGCGCTGCCCACTGTGCGCCGCGTGCTGGTGCCGATCGGCGGCGGCGGGCTGGTCAGCGGGGTCGCCATCGCCCTGAAAGCACACGATCCCAGCATCGAGGTCATCGGCGTGAACGCGCTCGTCTCGCCGGAAATGTATAACATCATGTACGAGCTGGACCACGTGACCGGCGGCGAATCGCTGGCGGATGCGCTGCCCGGCCTGATCGAGCATGAGTCGATGACGATCGAGATTGTATCGCGCACGGTCGACCGCATCGTGCTGGTGAGCGAGGACGATATCGCCCGGGCGATGCGCAGCATGGTGGTCGACCAGGGCTGGATCGCGGAAGGTGGCGGCGTGGTCGGGCTGGCGGCGCTGCAAAACGGCACCATCGACGCGCACGAACCCGCCGATGGCCCAACCGTGGTCGTCATCAGCGGCGGTAACGTGGATGCCGACCGGCTGCGCCGCGTGCTGTGCGGTTAGTCAGCACGCACACGGCGTGTTACACTGCGGGCATCCCGTCCACATAACAGGTTTAGTGACCCATGCGACCGATTTTATCCCTCGTGCCTGCGCTGCTGCTGGCTGCCCTGCTGGCCGGATGCCGTCAGAGCGCAGGCGGCACCCCGATCCCGACCCAGCCCGCGCCGGATGCCACGATTGAAGCCACTGCCGAAGTCACCCTTAATGCCGAATCGCTCACCGTGACCATCGCCCTGACCGACGAGGTGCTGCTGGTCGGCGTCGCCCCGGTCACCGTCACCGTGACGGATGCTGACGGCGAACCTGTGACCGGCGCGACGGTGGCATTACGCGCTGATATGACCCATGCCGGCATGGCCCCGGTGCTGGCCAGCGCCGAAGAAACCGGCGACGGTGTGTATGTGGCGCAGGTGGACTGGAACATGGGCGGCGACTGGGTGCTGACCATCACCGCGACCACACCGGACGGCCGGACAGGCTCGGCGACGCTGGAAACGCGCGTGGAAAGCTAAGGCGCCAGCATGACACCCGCCTCGATTCCCCAGGCCGCCACCCGCTTTGACGTCCTGCGCCTGCCGCTGATCGGCCGCCTGCTGCGCTGGCGCTGGGGACGGCTGGCCGTGCAAATTCCCATGTTCGCGCTGGCCGCGCTGCTGGTCTACGACGGCTTCACGGGCAGCCCGCTCGCCTCGCAGAATCTGGCGACGGTAGCGCCGTGGGTGCATTATCGCGGGCTGATCATCATCGCGCTGTTTTTCGTGGGCAACCTGTTCTGCATGGCCTGCCCGTTCACGCTGCCGCGCACGCTGGGCAAGCGCCTCAGCCTGAGCAAACGACGTTTTCCGCGCGTGCTGCGCAGCAAAGCGGTCGCCATCGCCAGCCTGTTCGCGTTGTTCTTCGCCTACGAATGGCTGGACCTGTGGGCCTCGCCCGCGCTGACGGCCTGGGTGATCGTGGGCTATTTCGTGGCGTCGTTCGCATTTGAGGCGTTTTTCGGCGAGAGCGCGTTCTGCAAGTATGTGTGCCCGCTGGGCTCGTTCAACTTCGTCTATTCGACCGTCTCGCCGCTGCAAATCAGCGTGCGCGATGCGTCCGTGTGCCAGACGTGCGTGGGCAAGGAATGCGTCAATGGCAGCTACAGCCCGCAGCCGGTCGTGCTGATCGACAGCATCGGCGTGAACGGCGCGCCAGACATCACGCACACCCACACGCCGCAGGGCATACCCGGCTGCGGCACGCTGCTGTTCGCCCCGCAGATGCAGTCCAACCTGGACTGCACGTTGTGCCTGGACTGCGCGCGCGCCTGCCCCCACGGGAATGTCGGGCTGTTCGGGCGCGGCATCGGCGCGGAGCTGTCGCGGCCGAAAGCGTGGCCCGCCCGCTATGATGTCGCCTTTCTGGTGATCGCGCTGGCGTTCATGGGGCTGGTGAACGCGTTCGGCATGGTGCCGCCGGTCTATGACCTGATGCAGCGAATTTCGGATACGCTGGGGCTGCGCGCGCTCGGCCTGACCGACATGGGCATCGAGACGATCGCGCTGGGGCTGATTTTCGTCGTCGGCGGGCTGATCGCCCCGATTGGCCTGTCGCTGGCCGCGGCGGGCGCGGCGCGGGCGCTCACCCGCACGACCAAACGCGACAACCTGCGCGTGGCACTGACGACCTTCGCGCCCGCCTTCGTGCCAATCGGGTTGGGGTTCTGGGCGGCACACTACGGCTTCCATTTCCTGATCGGGCTGTTCAGCATCGTGCCGGTGACGCAGGGCTTTCTGCTTGACCACGGCATCACCTTGTTTGGTCAGCCAAACTGGGCGCTGGGCGGCATCACCGACCTGACGGTCATCGGCGCGTTTCAGGCCATCGTCGTCATCGCCGGGTATGGTGCGTCGCTGTGGACGGCGCAGAAAATCGCCCTGCGCGCGTATAAACGCCAGGGCTTCACTGGCCTGCTGCCGTGGGCACTGCTATTCACGCTGATGCTGCTGGCGGGCCTGTGGCTGTTCTCGCAGCCGATGGAGATGCGCGGCACGGTGCTGTTCGACTGAGGGGATGCAGTACCAACTGTAACTCTCACGGCGGATGAGGGAAAAATGACTGACGCCAGATTCGTTGGGAAGCCCGTTTCTCGTCCCGCCGCCGCCTGGGGTTCAAAACCCCAGGCTACAAGAAGCCCAAGTCCCTGAAGGGACTGAAAAGCAGGCGTATGGCATGCGCACTCCACGAGGCAACCACATGTAGTCCCTTTAGGGACTTATCGGTTTGGTAGCCCCGGGTTTTGAACCCGGGGCGGCGCGCAGGGACTGCCAGGCGTACAGGTGCTCCGATTTGATTCAGCACCCGCTCCGCTCAATCCCGCGGGACGGCGATGGCCAGCGCCTCGCCCAGGTTGCGCACCTCGACCAGCTTGACGCCCTCCGGCAGGTCGGGCACGCGGCGGCGCAGCTTGGGCACCATCACGCGGGCGAAGCCCATCTTCTCGGCCTCTTTCAGGCGGGCGGGAAGCTGACCGGCGGCGCGCAGTTCCCCGCTCAGGCCGATCTCGCCCACGAACGCCATATCCACCGGCAGCGGCTTGTCGTAGTAGCTGCTGGCCATCGAGAGCGCCGCGGCCAGGTCGGCGGCCGGCTCATCCACCTTCAGGCCGCCAATCACGTTCATGAAGATATCCTGCTCGTGCAGCTTCAGGCCAAAACGCTTGGTTAGCACGGCGCTGATGAGCAGCAGGCGAGCAATATCGATGCCGTTGGGCGTGCGCCGCGGATTGCTGTAGCTGGTCGGGCTGGTCAGCGCCTGCACCTCGACCAGCAGCGGGCGCGTGCCCTCCATGGTGATGGCGATGGCGGTGCCCGGTGCATTGGCGATGCGCTCGGCCAGGAACGCGGCGGACGGATTCGGCACTTCGATCATGCCCTCGCCCGTCATCTCAAACACGCCGATTTCGCTGGTGGCGCCAAAACGATTCTTCACGCTGCGCAGGATGCGGTAGGTGCCGAACGGGTCGCCTTCCAGATACAGCACGGTATCGACGATGTGCTCCAGCACACGGGGCCCGGCGATGCTGCCCTCTTTGGTCACATGGCCGATCAGCACCACGCTGGTCAGGCTGTTCTTGGCCAGGCTTTGCAGGCGGGCGGCGCATTCGCGCACCTGGCTGACGCTGCCCGGTGACGACTCGCTCTCCTCGGTATAGACTGTCTGGATCGAGTCGATGATGACCAGCATCGGCTGAAGCTTGTAGATGTGCTCAAAAATCGTGCTCAGATTGGTCTCGGTGACCAGATACAGATTTTCCGAGGCGAGGCCCATGCGGTCGGCGCGCATCTTGATCTGGCGCGCGCTTTCCTCGCCGCTGACATACAGCACCGGGCCGGCACTGTTGGCCAGCGCCGCGCTCATCTGGATGATGAGCGTGCTTTTGCCGATGCCGGGGTCGCCGCCGATCAGCGAGATGCTGCCGGGCACGATGCCGCCGCCCAGCACGCGGTTGATTTCCTCGATCGGCACAGCCACGCGCGGCGCATCGTCCATCGTGATCTGGTTCAGCGGCACCGGGCCGGTATTGGGCAGGCCGGTGCTGGTCGGGCGCGCCTTGCCCCCTTCGCGCAGGCTGCTGCCGCGTGAAATATCGAGCACTTCCTCCTGCATGGTGTTGTACTCGTTGCAGGCGGGGCAGCGCCCCATGTAGCGCGGCGTTTGCTTGCCACAGTTGGAGCAAACGTAAATGGTGCGCGTTTTTGGCGGCATCGGCAGCGTCCTTTCAGACAGCGCGTTTCAGAACAGATATTCTATTGATGATACCACAGCGCGACCCGCTCAATCCAGTCCGGGGCATCGGCCGCCACACCAGACGCGGCCAGCAGCACGCGGCGCGCAACGGCGCTGTCCAGGTCGGTGATGCCGCGCCGGACCAGCACGATCAGGTTGGCGGCAGCGGACTTCTCGCCCAGCGCGACCAGCAGCGCCGAGCCGGTGCCGATGCGCAGTTCAGCGTTGGCCTTGCGCTCGGCCACGTCCAGAAATTCAGCCGTGCTTTCCCAGCCGGGGATGTCGTCCATCGGCGCATCGAGCGACGTGGCGTAGGTCTGGCCCCAGCGCGACAGCTCCATCATGCTGTCATCGACCAGCGCATTCAGCGCGATCCTGAGGGCGGGGAAACGCGGATCGTCATCACGGCGGGCGATGGCCGCGCCCAGGGCCGCCGCTTCAGCGTCGGTGTAGGCGATGCCATGCCCGGCCAGCGGGCGCCGCCACTGGCGCAGCAGCACCGTGAGCAGTTCTTCCAGCGGTGCGACCTCGTAGGCGGCCAGTCGGCGGGTGTCGCGGTCGAAGATTTTGGTCATGCGGGGGCAGGCTCCGGCACATGCGGACAGTGATGCCTCCACTATAGCGCGTTTTGCCTTTGCGCGGGGGGATTATTCCTGCGGGGGATAGGCCGCGTCCATGGCGCTGCCCATGCGCTGCATGCCGTGGCCGGTAAGGGCTTGCAGAAGGCCCTCAGGCAGGCCCAGCGTGCCGACGGCGCTCGTCTGCGGCATGCTGGCCATGCCGTGCAGTGTGGCCCACACATACAGGGCATCCAGCACCCGTGTCTCGTCGGCGAGCGACTGGCCGGTCTGGCGGGCCAGCGCGCCGATGCAGTCGTGCAGCAGGGCGAAGGCGTGGCGGGCGCTGTGCATCATGTCGGGATGCTCGGCTGGGTTGGGCAGCGGCGTGCCAAACATCAGCCGATATTGCAGCGGATGGGCGCGGGCGTAGCGCAGATAGGCCTCGCCCATCGCCGACATATCAGCGCGCGCATCGCCGGTGTGCGGGCCGCCATCCAGCTCCGCGGCAAACGCGTCAAATGCCTGGCGCACGATCTCGGCCAGGATATGGTCGCGGCTGGCGAAATGCTTGTACGGCGCCTGATGCGAGACGCCCAGCCGACGGGAAATCTCGCGCAGGCTGAGCTGCTCCACGCCGTCCGTCTCGATAATCTTCAGGGCCTCCGCGATACATGCCTCGCGGAGGTCCCGGCCTGCTGCTTTGGGTCGCGCCATGGCGGTCTCTCAGCCTGCGTGCGAAAAAGTCATGTCGGCCATTATACCGCCGCCGGGCGCGCCTGCCCCTGATGCCCCGTCATGCCCGCCATCAGCCGGGCCATCACGCGCACGCGCACCGGCCGGGGCAGCATCCCCAGCGAATTGCCCAGCAGCCATGACAGACGACCCGGCCGCACGGTCGTGCTTCGCCCCAGCGCGTTCAGCGTGGCCTGCGCCACTTCCTCCGGCCCGGCAGACAGGCCCATACGCATATTGGCGCGCGCGGCGAATCCGCTGCGGATTGGGCCGGGCGCGGAAGCCAGCACAGCCACGCCAAATGGGGCCAGCTCGTGATGCAGGCCTTCCGCCAGCGTCTGCACATAGGCTTTGGTAGCCGCGTAATTGGCCGACATCGGCACGCCCTGGAAGGCGACCAGCGAGCTCATCAGGATGATGCCGCCGCGCCGCTGCGTCGCAAAACGGCGGCCAAAATGCCGGGCCATCGCCAGCACCGCCTGGCAGTTGACCTCCACCATGTCCAGTTCTTCCTGGACAGGCGCATCAATCAGCGGGCCGGTCGTGCCGAAACCGGCGCTGGCCACCAGCAGGCCGATGTCCAGCCCGTCGGCGGCGGCATGCACGGCGGCCACATCGGCGCGCTGCGTCAGGTCGGCAGGGACGACGCGCGTCTGGATGCCATAGGTCCCCGCGAGTTCGTTCGCCAGCGTCTCCAGCAGCGGGCGACGGCGCGCCACCAGCAGCAGGTTCAGCCCTGCCCGGGCCAGTGCCCGCGCCAGCTCGCGGCCGATGCCGTCAGACGCGCCGGTGACGACCGCCCACGGGCCGTACTGCGCCCGCCAGGCGCGCTGTTTGTCGGTCAGGCGGGCGGGAATGTCGGATGTTTTGTTGGGTGTTGTGGCCATGTCAGGCTCCTTTAGTTGACACTGTCACCCATCAGCATATGACAAAAAGTAGACAGTGTCAACCATCTGATCTGTGAAGCGCGCAAAACAAAAACGCGCCCGGTGATGCCGGGGCGCGTCGTGTCTGGCGGCCTGTACGTTGTTGGCGGATGCTCAGTGGTGAATCAGCTTGGTGCGGATGCTCTCGACCACGTGGCAGATGGCGTCGTCCTGCTCCATCTCGTCATTGGCGCGCTGGATGGAATAGAGCACGGTGCTGTGCTTGCGCCCGCCGAAAGCATCGCCGATCTGCGGCAGTGAGCTGTTGGTCAGCTCGCGGCACAGCAGCATGGCAATCTGGCGCGCCTGGTTGATCAGGCCGGTGCGGCGCGGGCCAATCAGGTCGGCGGCGGTCATGCCGTGATGCTCGGCCACAGTCTCGATGACCGTGTGCATCGTCATGGCATAGCGCGGCCGGTGGAACCCGCTGATTTCGCTGGCGGCTTCTTCCACGCTGATCGATTCGCGCGTGATCTGCTGGTTGGCCAGCAGCTTCTTGAACACGCCCTGCATCTCGCGCATGTGCTTGTGCACGCGGGCCGCCACGTATTCCAGCACGTTGGCATCCAGATGCATGCCCGCTTCTTCGGCCCACATCTTCAGGATGGCGATGCGCGTCTCCAGGTCGGGCAGCTTGACTTCCATCACCAGCCCGCCCTCGAAGCGCGAACGCAGGCGCGCCTCCAGCGTGGTCAGGCGCTCCGGATGCTCGTCCGACGCGATGACGATCTGCTTGTTGAAGCCGCTGAGCGAGTTGAACGTGTGGAAGAATTCTTCCTGCGTGCTCTCTTTGTCTTTCAGGAACTGGATATCGTCGATCACCAGCGCGTCGGCCGAGCGATAACGCTCGCGGAACATGGCCTGCGTCTTGCTGCGGAACGAGTCGATCAGGTCGTTGGTGAAGGCCTCGCTGGTCACATACAGCACGCGCAGGCCGCGGCTGCGGTAGGCATGGGCGATGGCCTGCAGCATGTGCGTCTTGCCCACGCCGACGCCCCCATAGACGAAGAATGGGTTGTAGTTCATGCCCGGTTTTTCGGCCACGGCCAGCGCCGCCTCGTAAATCATCTGGTTGCTGCTGCCGGCGATGAAGCGGTCGAAGGTGAAGCGGTCGTTCAGCGTCGATTCTGGCAGGTCGCGCAGTTTCGGCCGGGCGATGCGCTGATGCAGCGGCACGGTCGTGTCGGGCGTTTGCAGGGTATCGATCTGGTTCAGCGGGGCGGTGTGCGATTCCAGCGCGGCCAGCGACGACGCCTGCTTCTCGATCTCGTGGCCCTGCTCGGCCATCAGGCGGAACAGCGGCAGGTCATTGGCCCGCTGTTCGCTGCGGGCTGGCTGGCTGGACTTCTTCAGCTCAAAGCGCAGTTCGACGGGGTGGCCATACACATCGCTGACGACCTTGCGCACATTGCGATACAGACGCTGGGCCAGCATATCGCGCGCGGCCATGCTCTTCACACCCACCACAAAGGTGTTGTCCTCCACCTGCATGAGGACAGCGCCCCGCAGCCACATCTCGAACGTCGTGCGGTCGAGCTGAAGCTCCAGTTGTGATAGTGCGGCATTCCATGCGTCTTGAGCGTTCACGTTCCCAGCTTCCCTGTGTGTGTACTGCGCTTCGGCGTCTGGCCCGGACAGGCCAGCATCGCCCCACGAATCTCAAAATACGACTGACAGACCTCCGGGAGCAGACAAAGCAAAGGCGCACCCGCTCTGTGTACGGGAAAAACCTTATATTCTGCTGTGGTTTTCGAGGTTACTTACGCTCGAAACTGCACGGTGGCATGACCCTGGAGGCTGCTGCTTTTGTGACTTGCAGCGTAAAAGTCAGTATAGCCCACGCTGGTATCTGGGGCAATCAAGAAACTTTAAAAATCGGAAAACTTTAAGGTTGGGAAACGAGTTGCAGCAGCGCGTTTTTACACACCGTTTGTAATACACACAGACATACCCAATTTAACCCAAGTTATCGCAGTTATCGCAACCTGCATTGGGTAATATGGGGATAAAGAGTCTGTTTTGGGGCACATTACAGGCGCTGAAACAATCAGGCCACATGTCGTGGATCTTTTTACATTGGGATAACCATTGCCCAAGTGGTGCAAGAAGTTTTTTTCCACGGGACGCACCAGGTCGCACAACGCCTATATCCCATGTGACAACTTTTTAACGAATATATTACGACTTCCATTTCCAAAGTATAGACAAAAGATTTGGGCACGGTTACAATCGCAACACTTCCATGCAGTAACAGTCAGTCGTCCGCACACCCCACCGCTGAATGAGGGAACTATGACGGAACACAATGAGCCAGCTTCCGGCTTTCAGGATTTTGAAGAAAGCGATATCGTTAGCAGCAGCCCCAATCACGCTGACCTGATCCGCGTCTCGGCCAAATCACGCTCGACCTCGGTCGCCGGGGCCATCGCCGCCGTGATGCGCGAACATCGCCATGCGGAAGTGCAGGCCATCGGCGCTGGCGCGGTCAACCAGGCCGTCAAGGCGCTGGCGATCGCGCGCGGGTACCTGGCCGGGGATCAGATCGATATCGCCTGCGTGCCTTATTTCACTGAAGTCCAGATCGACAGCCAGGAACGCACGGCCGTCCGCTTTATCGTGGAGCCGCGCCGCCAGACAGAGAATGAGAAGCCGCAGGACTGACGCAGGCAGCGCATCGTCCCCGGCCTGAACCAGAAAGGCTTGTGCCATGCGCATCGACCTGCACGTCCACACCCATGCCAGTGATGGCCAGCACGCGCCCTCTGAAGTCGTTCGGATGGCGCGTGCGCGCGATATCCGCGTGCTGGCCATCACCGACCACGACACCACCGACGGCATCGCTGAGGCGATCGCAGCCGCGGCCGTCACCGCCCCCCTGACAAAACCCCTGCGCATTATCCCGGGCATCGAAATCAGCGCCGCCGAGACGACCTTCGACGCCGAAAAAGGCCGGGAGCGCACGCTGGATGTCCATATGCTGGGCTATTTCATCGACCGCGACAGCGCGGCCTTACAGGAAAAACTGGCGGCCATGCGCGAGGCGCGCGTGTCGCGCGGCCGGCGCATCGTGGAAAAGCTGGCGGCGTTGGGCGTGACGATCTCGTGGGAGCGGGTGGCGCAGTTCGCAGAGGGGGCCTCGGTGGGGCGGCCGCATATCGCCCGCGCCATGGTCGAGGCCGGCCACGTGGAGACCGTGCGCGAGGCCTTCGACCGCTTCCTGCATAATGGCGCGCCGGCCTATGTGCCGCGCCTGCGCGTGACGCCTGAAGATGCCATTGCGCTGATTCACGAGGCGGGCGGGGTGGCCGTGATGGCGCATCCGGCGCTGGTGGAGGGCTATCTGGCGCTGCTGGAGCGGCTGGCGGGCGCCGGGCTGGATGGCGTCGAGGTGTTTCACCCGTCCAACGACGAAAATGCGCGGCTGAACCTGAAGGCCGCCGCTGCGCGCTATCACCTGCTGATGACGGGTGGGTCTGATTTTCACGGAGAGGCGATCAAGCCGGGCGTGTTCATCGGCATGCAGGCGCCGCCGTTTGCTGTGGTATCCGCGCTGGAAACCCGCGCCGCGCATTATCGATAATTCAGGGCGGACATGCGCGCCCTGGCGCCAGCCCGTGTGGCCGACGCCATTTTATCGCAGAGATACAGCCGATATCCCGAATATTTCACAAATGCGCGTTGGGATGACGCGCAGCCTGCTTGTTGCGATGCGGAGACAGCGCGCGGGCGCGGCCATGCTGATGCTGGGCCTTGCCATGCGAATGGTTCACGCTGTGCGCATGCGATGAAGTGCCGACGCGGGTGCTGTGGTGCAGCTGCACCTGTTCGCCCGAAGGTGTCACATAGAATGGATTCTCGCGCACGATCAGCGTGGCGCAGTTGCCAGAGCGTTCGTCGCTGATGTGCTCGTACAGAATCCCCTTGATACGGAAGCCGTTTCGCAATTGCATCGACAGGGTGGGGTCGTGCAGCTTGCCCTGCATCACGCGCAGCACGTACTGCGCCACGGTCAGGTTGCGGTCGTGGTGGGTATATCCGGGTATCAGTGCGCCGGCAATTTCGCCGCGCAGGTTCAGGCGGCGCACGAGGTCGTGGCGCGCCTCATACAGCTTGCGGCCGATCTTCAGACCGCGATAGTCTGGATGCACGCTCATATCGACGCCATACAGCCACTCGCCCTGGGCGTCGTGATTCGTCAGCCAGCCGCCGGCGATCGCTTCCTCATAGGTGTGCTGATGGTTATTGAAGTCAAAATGGGTGCGGTAGGTGGAGGTCGCCGCGACCGGGATATCCCCTTCAGGGGTCCTGGCCAGCGCGACAAACTGCCCTTCCGGGAACAGCTCCAGGTGTTTCAGGTATTTTGCTTCGGTGAACAGCTCGTGGTCTTCAAGCGTGGGAAACACGATGCGCTGCAGGCGCGCAAGCGCAGGGACATGCTCCGGGCGCGTGTTGGTCACATAAATCTCGGGCGCGCCGGATTTCTTCGTCAGTGGGCGTTGATATTGAGGTCCGGGTATCATGGTGTACCACCTATAAATACGGTTTTCACGTCGGTGTATTCCAGCAGACCTTCAATCGAGCATTCGCGTCCCATGCCACTTCCTTTCATGCCGCCAAACGGCGCTTCGGGGGCTGACGGCATCCACTCGTTCACCGAGACAATGCCGTACTCCAGCCCTTCATACATACGAATAGAGGTATTCAGATCATTGGTCTGCACGTAGGCAGCCAACCCGTAATCCATCGCGTTGGCCAGCGCCAGCGCTTCATCCACATCGGAAAAGCCGAGGATGGGCATCACCGGGCCGAAGATTTCGTCGCGGTAGATGCGCATATCGGGGCGCACATTCATCAGCATCGTCGGCTGATAAAAATAGCCCTTCTCAAGGTCAGACGGGCGTGACCCGCCGGTTATTACTTCTGCACCCTCGCCGCGGGCATCGGCCACCATCGCCTCCACGCGCTCGCGCTGGCGGCTGTTGATGAGCGGGCCCACGTCGGTGGATGCGTGCAGGCCGCTGCCGATTCTGAGCGCGCGCGTGGCTTCGGCGGCGCGGTCGGCAAATTCTTCCACGATGCGGCTGTGCACGAAGAAACGCTGCGGGGCGATACACACCTGGCCGTTATTGCGATAGCGCGAGGCCACCGCCGCTTTGGCCACTTTGTCGACATCGACATCGGGGAAGATAATGACCGGCGCGTTGCCGCCCAGCTCCAGCGCCAGACGGGTCACCGTCTGCGAGGCGCCGTCCATCAGCAGCTTGCCCACACGCGTGCTGCCGGTGAAGCTGATCTTGCGGCAGCGTTCGTCGGCCAGCATGACCTTGCCCATCTGGTCGGCGTCGCCATTGATCACATTGACCACGCCCGCTGGCACGCCCGCTTCAAACAAGGCCTGCGCAAACAGCATGGCCGAGCGCGGCGTGTATTCGCTGGGGCGGCCGACGATGGTGCAGCCTGCGCCCAACGCAGCCGCCCAGGCGCGGGCCAGGTTATAGACGGGAAAATTCCACGCCGTAATCACGCCCACCACGCCGACCGGCTGATGCATCACCATGATGCGCTTGGAGCCGACGCGCGAGGGAATCAGGCGGCCATAGACGCGCTTGCCTTCTTCGGCATAGTACTCCAGCAGGTTGGCGCCGGTCGTCCATTCGCCGCGTGATTCGCGCAGCGGCTTGCCGCTTTCCTCGGTCGTGATGACGGCAAGCGCATCCAGCCGTTCGCGGATCCAGGCGGCGGCGCGCAGCATGATGTCAGCACGTTCGTAGGGTGTTTTGCGTGACCACGAGGGGAATGCGGCGGATGCGGCCTCAACAGCAGCCTGCGCATCGGCGGTGCCGCCGAATGGCATAAGGCCAAGTGAACTCTCTGTGGCCGGGTTTATCAGATCCCATGTGCCACCTTCGACGGCATCAACCCACTCGCCGCCGATAAACTGCCTGAAATTGTAGTCTGGCTCTAAGCTCATGATCGGCCTTGCTTAAGGGCAAATTGACACCACACAGCGCGGTGCTTAACAGATCAAATCCACTATAACCCAGGTTACAGCGTTTTGACCAGTCACTAATATGAACATCTAAAATCGCCAATCTCTTGGCCAGTGTTCACAAAGCCGCGCGTTACTGCGTGAGCGCCATCATGTAGCCGAGCATATCGTCGCGCGTGATTTCCCCGTAATGCGGATAGCGCACGTTGCCATTGGCGTCGATCACATACGTCACCGGAATCTGGAACACGCCATAGGTGTTGGTCACCGCCGTGTCGCCATCGATCAGCACGGTCAGCGCGTCCACGCCAAATTCTTCCAGGAAAGCCTGCACCTGCTCCAGCGATTCGCCGCTGTTGACGGTGATGACCGCCGCGCCCTCGTCGCCCTGTTCGGCAGCAAAGGCCTCCAGCGCGGGCAGCTCGCGCTTGCACGGTTCGCACCAGGTGGCCCAGAAATTCAGGAACACGATGCGCCCGCTGTACTGGCTCAGCGAGACCAGCTCACCATCCAGCGCAGGCAGCTCAAAGTCGAGCATGGGTGCGCCCACTACCGGCGCGGGCGACGGTATCGGCGGCAGGGTGACAGCGCCAGGCGTGGGAATCACATCGGTCGCGGTGATCACGTTCACGCCGCCGGACGATGCACCGCGGATGCCGTTCGACAGCGCGATGCCAATGGCCGCCACCAGCCCCACCAGCGGAAACAGCAGGAAAATCAGCAGCACAGGAGACGGCTTGCCATGCGGCATGACCTGCGGGTTGTCGAGCGAATATTCGGGCGTGTCGGGTGTGTCGGGGGTGGGATTGGGATTGGAGGTCATGCACGGGTTCTCGTGTAAGCGGAAGGGTGTGGCACTTAAGCGCTTGATTGTGTTGCCGCGGGCGGGATGCTGTCAAGTCCCGCCCTCATGGAGATGGCGCCCCTGTGACAGGGCGACTGTGGACTACGGCATCCAGCGCGGCAGGAAGCCGTTCTCGGCCAGCATGGTCATTTGCAGCGTCTCGGTATCGAGCATCCAGATTTCCGGCAGGCCATTCATATTCGGCTGGCCAAATTCATCCAGCTCCGGGAAGCGATGCACGGCCAGATAGCGCCCGGTCGGGTCGTAGGCAAAGAACATATTGGTGTAGCGGTTATCGGTCGTGATCTGCTGAATTTCCTGCGTCAGCGGGTCGAGGATATATATCTGATAGCCGCGATTGATCGACTGATCGCGCCGGGCGATGGCCATCACACGGCCGTCCGGTCGCCAGACGGCGCGCTGGTCATCGATTTCCTGCGGCGGGTCGCTGATGTTGGTCACATCATTGTTATCCAGATTGGCCAGGCGCAGATAGCTGTACGCGCCGGCGTTGTCGGCCAGCACGATTTCGGTGTAGGCCAGCCGCGTGCCATCCGGCGAGAGCGCGCCGCTGGTGCCGCTGCGGGTGGGAATGGCGGTCAGCGAGCCGTCGGTCAGGTCATTGATCAGGATCGCGCCCATGCCGGTATCGTACATGGCGATGCGCTCACCATTGGCGCTGTACTGCGGGCTGTGGCCCAGCAGTTGCAGGTCGCTGAACAGCGGGCGCGTCTGCACCGGGCGGCTGGTCAGGTCGAGCGTCCAGATACGTGTCGGGCTGCTGCCGATGCCCTGCTCGGCCAGGTCGCTGTTCAGCTCCACGCGTTCATAGGCGATCTGCGCGCCATCCGGCCGCCACACCGGCGTGTTGCACGAGGCATCCAGGCAGTTGGTGATCTGCTCCAGCGCGCCGGTTTCCAGCGTGAGCAGCTTCAGGTCACGCGTGCCATTGTTGCTGTTGTTCTCGGCAAACACGATCTGGCTGCCATCCGGGCTGACGGCAAAGTCATAGATGCCGCTGGGGCTGAAGGTGAGCTGGGTCGCGTTGCCCGGATTGGCCGTATCGGCCACCCAGATATTCTGCGGCGTGCCATTGGCCGGATACAGGAAGGCGACGCGCGGCACCCGCACTGAAAAGTCGAAACGGTATTCGCTCAGCACGACGCGACCGCTCTGCGCGACTGCGCCCCGCGCCAGGCTGACGCGGATGTCTGTGCCCGGCGGGATGGGCTGCGACGGCTGAAACACGAACGTGTTGCCGCTCCAGCTCACGCTGCCTTCTAACTCCGGCTCCGTACTGAACAGCGGCTCGACCGAGTCGCGCTGCATCGGCTCGCTGAATTCCATCAGGATGCGACTGGTGCTGCGGGCACCCTCGCCCAGCGGGCCAGCGCGATAGACCAGCACGCCGACACGGTCGCCCAGCAGCACGGTCAGCAGGATCAGGCCCACCAGCCCGAGCGACACGATGCCGACCACGCGGTCAAATTTTGAAAGGCGGGTGATGCGTTCTGCAAACGTCATGGCGTGCCTGGGCTACGGGAACAGATACGGATTGCTGGGCGCTTCGATCAGCTCGACCGCGCTGGCCTGCAGCACCGGCATATCGTCGCCCCGGAAGGACTCGACCTGCATGGTGCCGGTCACGCGCACCCACTGGCCCTGCGGCAGTGCGGCCACGTCTTCCGCGCCCCAGTGCACCGGCACGCCAATCGCATTCGAGTCGGCCACGCAGCAGCTCACCGTGAAACGCGCCACCATAAACTGCGTCTCGGCCATATCCGGCTCGACATAGACAAAGCCGATCACGTCAGCGGGCTCACCATTGAGCGCCGCATAATCGGTCGTGGCATTGAACACGCGCAGCCAGTCGAGCACATTGCGGTTGAGCGGGGCAATCGTGAAGGTGGTCACCGACCCGCTGCTGGCGCCCTGCACCGCACTCATGTCGATGCCGGTGACCGCTTCAGCGCCCAGCGGACGCGAGGGAATCAGCGTCCCCAGCAGCAGCGGCACGGCCACCAGCGCGATCACCCCCCACGAGACGGGAGCGCGGTAGCTGTTGCCCTGCAGCAGGTCTTCCAGCCCATTTGCAGATGGCTTCATGGCGCGGGCGCGCAGCAGCGCAAACGCGCCCATCAGCAGAAACAGGCCGGAAGCGACGTAGCTCAGCCAGGCAAAGCTGGCGTTGATGTAATTGGCCAGGCTGCCGCTGACGATATTCCAGGCGAAATAGGCGCCCAGGCCGAGCAGCACGAAAGCACGGGCCAGCGCCATCGTGCGCTGTTTCCTGAACGCGGCGTCTGCGTCCATCTGGCCGAACAGGTCATTCTTGGGCAGAGACAAAGAGTCCATAGTCAGGGTCCATCCAGGCTCACTATAACGGGATGTTGAGGTTGATCCAGATCGCGGCCAGCATCACCAGCAGCATCGGCAGCAGGAAGAGATAAAGCACCACGCGCAGGCGGAACACGCCGGAATACATCAGCAGCGCCTTGATATCCACCATCGGGCCAAACACCAGAAAGGCGATAATCGCGCCGGGCGTGAACGTGTTCACGAACGCCAGCGAGATGAACGCGTCAACCGTGCTGCACACCGACAGCACAAAGGCGACGAGCTGAAGCACCAGCACAGACCCGATCGGGCCGCTGCCGAGCTGCGTCAGCGTCTCCTGCGAGATAAACGTCTGCATGGTGGCGGCCAGCACCGTGCCGATGACCAGATAGCGCCCCATGTCGAAGAAGTCGTCGATGGCGGTGAAGACCGCGCTGCGGAAGCCGTCCTTCAGCGTGCGGCGCGGCGGCGCGACTTTGGCCACAGCGACGACGTCGGCAGGCGTGGCCGAGTCCATGCCCCCGCGCGGGGCGGCCAGCGACAGGCGCGACAGACTGGTGGGCCGCAGCACGTCACGGGGGCGTGCAGCCGCCATAAACACCAGCCCGACCGCGACGGCCACAGCAAAGGTCAGCACAAAACGGCCGATCAGCACCGGCCCGAAGCCATAGGCCACATAGGTGGCCACCAGCACAATCGGATTGATGACCGGCGCGGCCAGCAGGAAGGCGACACCCACGCTCATCGGCAGGCCCTTGCCATATAAACGGCGCACCACCGGCACCACGCCGCATTCGCATACGGGGAAGAAGAAGCCCAGGCCAGCACCGGCGAACGTCGCCAGCACCGGATTCTTCGGCATCAGGCGGGCGATGTCGTCTGGCCGTACGAACGCATCGATCAGACCGCTGGCAAAAGCGCCCAGCAGCAGGAACGGCGCTGCCTCGATGAAGATGCCCAGAAAACGAATCGTGAAGATGTTCAGCAGCACGATCGGGTCGCGGCCGGAGGTCAGCACAGCGGCCAGCAGCGCGCCGGTCACGCTGACGATCAGCGCGATCACGACAAAGCGTTTGATGAAAGAGCGGTCACGAGGCCCGCGGGGGAATTCGGGTGTCATGCAGGTGCCTGAAAACTGTCTGTTCGACGCCGTCATTGTAGCGCACGAGGGGCTGCCGGTATAGTTCGCCCGTCTGACGATATCCCTATGGCGCGCTGGCGGACTATAAACAGACATATTACGCATGAATCGTTAAGGTTTGATTTTGTTAACTTGTGATTAAATCAGGAATATGAACAAGCGTTTTATCAATCCTGCGGCGCACAGCATAAAATTATTTTCAGCTTTATAACCCTGCGCGTCAGCAAAATGCTTTTCAGAGGCAGTACGCATTACCTGACGGATGCATGATGCACGATATCGGGCTTGCTGGTATATCATGCACGGGAGCGAAGGTAAAACATATTATGGCATCTTCGACAGAGTGGCTGGTTCCCGGATATGTGGTCCTGACGAAGCTCGAAGGCGTTATTTCTGAAGCAGATATTATGGATGTGTCAAAAGCAAATCTGGAACGATTTCTGGCGACGGCTGTCGACCGGCAAATTCATATGGTGGCCGACCTGCGCACAATGAGCGCTTTTCCGCAGAACATCGTCGATATGTTCCCCAGAATCCCCAACGATACGCACAATCGCGTCGGCATCGTGGTTGTGGTCACCAGCCAGCCGATGGTGCGTTTCCTGGCCGCCGTCTACACCAAGCTGAGCAAGTGCCGCTTCAAGGCAGTCGATACCGTGAGCGACGCGCTCGCCTATATCCATGACAAAGACTCAACTGTACCGCACGCATTTGACGCAGTTCTGCTACATTAGGGGCAGCGCAGTGTCAGGGACGTGCGTCCCGCAGGTGTGATGTTTCATTGATGACGTCTAATGTGCTTAATAACCGGCAGATCGCCCGCGCGGCGGCTGTCGTCGTGTTTGGTTTCCTGGCCAGCGGCCTGCTGGGCCTGCTGCGCACGGTCATCATCTCGGTGACCTTTGGCGGCGGCGCCGAGCTGGACGCCTTTTATGCGGCCCAGCGCATCCCCGAAACGCTGTATACGCTGGTGGCGGGCGGCGCGCTCAGCTCGTCGTTCATCCCTATATTTGCGCGCCTGTGGTCCACGGACGACAGCGCCCCCGCGTGGCGTCTGGCCAGCGCCGTGTTGACGATTGCCAGCGCGCTGGCTCTCATCCTGACAATCCTGCTGTTCGTGCTGGCGCCGGTCCTCGTGCCGCGCTTCCTGGTGCCCGCTGCCTCGCCGGAAGATGCCGCGCTGACCACCCAGCTCACCCAGGTGATGATCTTCACGGTCGTCATCTTCACCAGCAGCGGCCTGCTGATGGGCATCCTGAATGCGCGCCAGCTCTTTTTCCTGCCGTCGCTGGCGCTGGTGATGAATAACCTCGGCCAGATTTTCGGGGCATTGGTGCTCACGCGCCTGTTCCCCGAACAGCCCGTCTTTGGACTGGCGTGGGGCGCGCTGCTGGGCGCAGCCCTGCATCTGGCGGTACAGCTTCCCGCACTACCGCGTGTGGGCGTCCGCCTGCGCGTGCTGCTCGATATCCGTGTGGCGGGCGCGCGCGATGTGCTGCTGCTGATGCTGCCGCGGGTGCTGGGGCTGGCCGTGGTGCAGCTCAATTTCATCGTCAATGTGGCGCTCACCAGCAGCATGGTCGAAGGCAGCCGCAGCGCGCTGGTGATCGCGTGGACGCTGATGTTTTTCGTGCTGGGCGTGATCGCGCAGAGCGTGGGCACGGCGGTATTTCCGTCGCTCAGCGCGCTGGCCGCCGCCAAAGACTATGCTGGCTTCCGCGAACGCCTGTCGGGCGCGATGCGCGGCGTGCTGTTTCTGGCGCTGCCCACCACTGCCGGGCTGATCGCGCTGGGCGCAGTCGCCATCGAAATCGTGTTTCAGCACGGCGAGTGGACGGCCGCCAACACCCGTGCGACGGCCTGGGCGCTGTCATTTTTCGCGCTCGGTGTGGCCGGACACAGCCTGCTGGAGCTGCTGGCGCGTTCGTTTTATGCGCTCAGCGACACCTGGACGCCGGTGCTGGTCGGGCTGGCCAGCATGGCCGCGAATTTTATCCTCAGCCTGGCGCTGATCAATGTCATCGGCCAGCAGGACAGCCTGGAGAACGGTCCGTTTGCCGGGCTGGCGCTGGCCAATTCGCTGACGACGCTGGCCGAAGCGGGCATCCTGTGGGCGCTGCTGCGCCGCCGAATCGGCGGCGGGGGCGATGCGGCCGTGCTGCGCGTCGGGCTGTCCACGCTGATCGCCTCGGTCGTGATGGGGCTGGCGTGCGCCGGGCTGGTGACGGTGATGCAGTCGTCCGCGCTGGTGGAAGCTGTCGCCGGGGCGGCACTCGCGGCGCTGGTCTTTTTTGGCATGGCGCTGCTGCTGCGCATCGAGGATGCGCGCACCGTGCCGGGGATGCTGCTGCGCCGCTTCAAACGCTAAACATGGCCTTATGCAGCGCTATGCCCAACTTGCCGGATGTGCGCTACAATGCGGGCATTCAACGACAGCGCAGTGACCGTTCCCGCCGCAGAAATACGCGGCGCCCTCTCGTTTGCCCCCTCGTGATGCACAAGGCGCCGGGTAAATGCGATGCCAGTTCGCTGGCACGGTGTCGGCGCACAGCAGCGCGGGGCGGCAGCTGAATTATGATGCACAAGGAATAACTCATGTCCGAATTACTCACATTTTTCCAGGGCCGCCAGCAGCAGATGGTCGAGCTGCTCAAGACGCTGGTGAGCTATGAAACCCCCACCCTGGGCAAGGCGCATGTCGACGCGATGGGCGCCTTCATGGAGCAGCAGTTCCGCGATCTGGGCGCAGACAGCATCGAGCGCATCGCGCAGGAAACTGTCGGCGACCTGCTGCTGGCCAAATGGAACCCGGATGCCCCTGGCAAGCCGATCCTGTTCCTGATCCACATCGACACGGTGTGGCCGCTGGGCACGCTGGCCGAGCGCCCCACGCGCATCGAGAGCGACGGCCGCCTGTTTGGGCCGGGCGCAATCGATATGAAGGGCGGCATCACCGTGGTGCTGGAATCGCTGCGCGGCCTGAAGGACCGTGGCGAGATGCCCAACCGTCCGATCTGGGTGCTGATGACGACCGACGAGGAAGTTGGCAGCGTGTACAGCAACCCGACGATCAAGTCGGTCAGCCCGCAGGCCGGCCTGGTGCTGGTGATGGAGCCGGCCACGATCGAGGAATCGCTCAAGACCATGCGCAAGGGCATCGCCACGTACCGCATGGAAATCGAAGGCCTGCCCAGCCACGCCGGCAACGCGCCGGAAAAAGGCATCAACGCGATCATCGAATTTGCCAACCAGGCCGTCATCGTCAACCGGATGAATGACCTGAAGAACGGCCGCAGCGTGAGCGTGACGATGGTGGAAGGCGGCAGCGCCACCAACGTGATTCCGGCCAAAGTGGTCGCGCATATCGATACCCGCGCCATCAGCGTGGAGCAGTACGAAGAAACCTACGAGATGATGATGGGGCTGGAGCCGGTCGTGCCCGGCGCGAAGCTGAAAGTCGAACGCATCAACGGCCACACGCCGATGGAGCGCAACGCCACGATGATCCGGCAGTATGCGCAGTGCAAGGCGATTGGCGAGGCCCACGGCCTGACCATCAGCGAGGCGATGAGCGGCGGCGGCAGCGATGGCAACACCGTCGCCGGGCTGGGCATCCCCGTGCTGGATGGCCTCGGCCCGCAGGGCGACGGCCTGCATGCGCTGCACGAGCATGTCGTGCTGGCCAGCCTGCCGCGCCGCTGCACGCTGATCGCCGCCATGTTGAAGGAATGGGATTTCAGCAAGTAGCCAGCGCGTGCGCCCGATGGGTTGGCGCGCTATGATTTGCAGGTACGCGTCACAAGTCCGGCCAGTTTCATCAGGTCGGACAAACAAGGGTTTGTCCTAAACTGGCACTTACCGGCCAGCCTCACCCCAAAACCCTGCGGGTTTTTGCCCCTCTCCATAAAATGGAGAGGGGCGGTTGAGCAGAGCGAAACGGGGTGAGGCGGGCCAGGACGTACCGGCGCAGGCAAGCCTTTAAGTCGCTTCGCAGTGCTGAGTACGCTCACAGCGCTGCGGGCCAGATGCTCGGTTCCAGCCCATTGACAGGCACACACGGGGATAATCGCCACATGTCCAGCGCGCAGATGTCGACCGAACAATTCAGCCAGCATGCCCGCGCGATCGAGGCGGAAGTCAAACGTGTGATCGTGGGCCAGGACAGCGTGGTGCGCAGCGTGCTCATCTGCATCCTGGCCGCCCGCCATGCGCTGCTGGAGGGCGTGCCCGGCCTGGGCAAGACGATGCTCATCCGCACCATGAGCGACGCGCTTGATTTGAAATTCTCGCGCATCCAGTTCACGCCGGACATGCAGCCCGCCGATATCACCGGCACCGACGTGCTGGAAGACAGCGAAGATGGCCGCACGAAAGTGCGCCGTTTCCAGCCCGGCCCGGTATTTGCCAATCTGCTGCTGGCCGACGAAATCAACCGCGCCACCCCCAAGACGCAGTCCGCGCTGCTGGAAGCGATGGCCGAAAAGACCGTCACCGTGGCCAACCGCACCTATCATCTGGAAGCACCCTTCTTCGTGCTGGCCACGCAGAATCCACTGGAGATGGAAGGCACGTATCCGCTGCCGGAAGCCCAGCTGGACCGCTTCATGTTCAAGGTCAATGTGACGTTTCCCAGCGTGGACGAGCTGGTGGGCATCCTCAACCGCACCACCGGCGGCGAAACCACCAGTGCGCGCAAAGTCGCCAATGGCCAGCAGGTGCTGGAGATGGGCAGGCTGGCGCTGAACACGCCGGTCGCCAGCCATGTGACCGACTACGCCGCCCGCCTCGTCATCGCCACGCACCCGGATTCCCCCGGCGCGCCGGATATCGTGAAACGCTATGTGCGCTACGGGGCATCACCGCGCGGCGCGCAGTCGCTCATCCTGGGCGCGAAAATCAATGCGCTGCTGGATGGCCGCTTCAATGTGTCATTTGAGGATATCGCCGCGGTGGCCGCTGACGCGCTGCGTCATCGCCTGCTGCTCAATTTTGAAGGCGCGGCCGAAGGCATCACCACCGAAAGCGTGGTCAACGAGCTGCTGAAGGCGACCAGGACGGCCTGAGGATTTAAGGCACCTGCAATGCGTGCCTGAGGGCGCGTCGCGACGCGCCCCTACAAAGCCCGACCTCGTCGGGTCACAACACGCGTGCCTGGCATTCGGCGTAACGCCAGATCATGATCACCTGTCAGGCTCGCCGTTCTAGGGGCGGCTCGCGAGCCGCCCGCAAGAGAGTCACAACCCGATAAGCCCCTTTAAACCCGTAGGACTTGCCTTGCCGAACCTGATTCCCGCCCCATTTTCGATTTCGCTGGACGGCCACACGGCCATCGTGACTGGCGCTGGCGCAGATATTGGCCGCGCCACGGCGCTGGCGCTGGCACGCGCTGGCGCTGCCGTGTGTGTGAACGACGTGAACCCGATCACCATCGACGACGCATGCGACGAAATCACAGCGGCAGGCGGGCGGGCGCTGGCCTGGCAGGGCGATGTGTCCAATCGCTTTCAGGCCGCCGCCATGATCGAAAAGACGCGCGATGTGTTTGGCCGCGTCACCATCCTGGTCAATGCCGCCAGCGTGCACCGCGACGGCCCGATCGACAAGCTGGACGAATGGGACTGGCGGCGCATCCTCGATATCAACCTGACGGGCACGTTTTTCTGCACGCAGCTCATCAGCCGACCAATGGGCGATGACGGCGGCGGCTGCATCATCAATATGGCGTCGACCGCCGGCAATCCGTTCACGCTGGCCGATGGCGTCTCATATGTGGCTTCAAAAGCGGGCGTGATCGGCCTGACGCGCCAGACCGCGCGCGAGCTGGCGCCACTGAATATCCGCGTCAATGCCATTTGCCCGGGCAACCTGGAAAGCGATTACGACGCGACCCTGCCCCCGCCGGAGAATTATCTGCGGCAGCGCGGCGTGTTTGAAGATGTGGCGAATACGGCGTTGTTTCTGTGTTCAGATGCGGCCAGGTTCATCACCGGCCAGATGATTGTCGTGGATGGTGGTGCAGCCTGAATCAGGCCTGACCCTGCCAGGATGTTTCCAACTGGCGCACATGGTCGAGCGCAGCGTGATAGCTGGTAAACAGGCGCAGCTTCAACCTGCTGCCCAGCCCAAGCTGCGCCACCAGCGAGGCGGCCAGGCGCAGCAGCAGCGAATTGGGCGTGATGATGGCCACAAAGCCGATATTTTCCAGCCCGGGCGTCTGCTGAAGCGTGGCCTTGATTTCAAAAATCTGGCGCGGGATATAGTCGATGGCCTGCGTATCGACGATGAAGTTGACCGGCAGGATGCCCTCCTCGCGAATCATGCGTTCGCCATCGACGATGCACGACCGGATACTGTCCGCCGTCATCTGATCGTGGAACTGAACATAGATGACCTTCGAGGGAATCAACCAACCAATGCTGTAGCTCATACGCGCTTCCTGCGCATCCGGAATGACGGATGCAGACAGCGTCCGCTGATACTCGGCAGTATAGGGCTGAACAGCAGTTGTGACCAATGGAGACACAACCATTTGTGGTGCAACCGCGGTATTCATGCGCTGTACTTCCATGGTGCATCCTTAATGAGCAATACTGACGTGAAGGTTTCAGCGTGAAGCGTGCTGCTGCGTTCGTCTTGTGCATTATGCTGGCGTTGGCAGGAAGCGTAATCGCCTTCGCACGGGTGCAGCCGCCCGCATTTGTGCTGGTGGCCGCCGAGCCATCTGCCATCGTGACTGGCTTTGGCGCAGATATCTACGCTTTAGAATTAGAACGGGGAAACTGGGTGAACGTTACACACACCCCGTTTGAGGGCGAGATCAATCCGGCCTCTGCGCGCAACGACCGTGATTTTTCCTTCACCCGGATGAATCAGGACTTTGTGCGCGGCCTGCTGGCGGAAATCTGCCTGGACTCGCTGGGCGAGGCGCGGCGCTGTTTTCCGGCACGCGGGCGCTGGGACTCTGGCGCGACCTGGTCCCCCGATGGCGAATGGCTGCTCTATCACACGCCGGGCAGCGAGGGCGCGCTGACCGTGCTGCTGCATCCACGCAGCGGCGAGGCCCGCGAGATCGAGACGACGACCGACAGCCTGCTCGATGCGGCCTGGTCGCCAGACGGGACGCGGCTGGCCGCCGTGCATCTGTCGCCCGGCTTCAGCCGCATCGTCACGGTCGATATCGCGGGTGCGGCGCTGACCACGCTCAGCCCGGAAGACGACACGCGCTATCTGGCGCCCACCTGGGGACCGGATGGCGCGCAGGTGGCGTATCTGGCCAATGGCAGGCTGGCCGTGACGGCGCTGGACAGACCCGGCGAGGCAGACATCATCACGCCGGAGACGCTGGCCGCCACCGCGCCGGCCTGGTCGCCCGACGGGGCGCTGATCGCGTTTGCCGATACGCTGACGTGGCACGTGTATGTGGTGCAGCCCGACGGATCCGGCCTGCGGCGCATCTCAGACCTGCCGCGCCCGCTGATCGATGACACGCTCTCGTGGAGCCGCGACGGCCGTTATCTGGCCTGGAGCGCGTCTGGCGGGCCGGCCAGCGGGCAGAATGTGCTCAGCATTTACGATGCCCAGGCCGATACCCTGCGCCAGGTGAATGACCGCGCGCACTATTTTTATGCCCCGGTGTGGTGGTAGGAAAACTGGTCATGCCGGTAAAGCACGCACCTCACCCCGGCATCGTGCGGCAGGCGCAGCACAGCGGGATGAGGTGCGTGTATTTGTGAAGAGGATCAGGCAGTGATGCAGGTGTCAGTCCAGCGGGAACACCAGCGGCTGATATTCCTGATGGCGCTTGATGTAAGCGGCCACAAACGGGCATGACGGCACGATCTGGGCTTCCTGCGCCTTCACCAGCTCCAGCGCGCCCTTCACCAGCGCCGCGCCCACGCCACCGCCTTCCAGCGAGACGGGCACTTCTGTGTGCGTCATGACGATGATGCTGTGCATCACGCGATATTCGATAAAAGCGACCTGGTCCCCGACGTGCAGCTCAAAACGCCCGGGCGTCTGAATAACCTTGTTCTCCGCTTCACTCATGGTGTCGTGTTACTCCGCGCTGAAACCGATCGAATTATGGGTGCCGTCGCAGAACGGCTTGCTGCTGGATGCGCCGCAGCGGCACAGCCAGGTCCGTTCGCCTGCATACACGACTTCTCCGGCGGCATTCGTCAGCGTCAGCGGGCCATTGACCTCATACGGGCCATCTTTCGAGGCGATGACGGTCAGGGCCGTTTCGCCCGATGCAAACGCCTTCACGTTCGGCTCGGCGGATTCTGTGGCGGTCCAGCCAATGGTCTTGTGCGTGTTGTCGCAGTACGGCTTGTTCTTCGACGCACCGCAGCGGCAGAGTGTTACGCGGGTTTCTGCATGACGATTGTCATTAACCCCGGCGGCCTGAAGCTGAATTTCCCCATGAAGCGCGATCGGGCCATCCGCCCACAACGCGCCCGTATTGGTTTCCGGGGCAGATTCGGTCAGTCCGCCATCGGTGCGCTCGCTGTGCAGCGCACCAGACGGGCAGCGCGAGACAATATCCACAATCGCATCGGCGGGGGCCTGGGTCGCATCGATCCACGGACGACGTTCCGGGTCAAACACCTGGTGCATATTTTTAACGCACAACTCGGCATGAATACAGCGGCGCAGGTTGTACTGAATAGCGACACCCTCGCCCTGATACTTCTTCTCCATCGGCCTCACTCCATCACATGATTTGCGCCCATGATAATCCCGCGCGACAGCGATTCGCGCAACTGACTGGATGATGAGGAAGATGAGAGCACGTGTGGGGGTAGCTGACCACTGGGCGCCTCGCGAGGCGCCCGGCGGTATTACGCCCACGAATTCAGGCGAGCTCCACCAGCGCGGCCAGCAGATCGAGGCCTTCAGTCGAGCCCTGTTCCATGCCAGAGGCGATCATGCCATCACGATCTTCCACCGACTGAAACACAGACTGGTCCGTCAGGAACGTCTTGCCGTCGCGTTCCTCAAGCGTGACCGTTTCCAGAATCACATGGCCCGGCATCCCTTCAAACTCGAAAGTGAAAACCAGTTTTTCGGGCGCGGCCACGGTGTGGTATATGCCATGGAACGCGTATTCATTGCCCTCGGGGTCGCGCTGGACGTAGCGCCAGCGACCACCCGGCCTGCTCTCCATAATATCGACAGTGGTGGTCAGATAGGCGGGCCCCCACCACTTCGGGATGGCTTCAGGATCGATGAAGGCCTTGAAGACCAGCTCGCGCGGTGCATTGAACTCGCGCGTCATCACGACTTCCTGCTTGCCCGGCTCGACAGTAAACGTGGTCTTGCCCATGGTATGGTTTCTCCCTGCAAAAGCGATTCAGTGGGTGCGCGGCAAAACGGGATATCTGGTATCAGGACGATGGATTCAGCTATGCCTGCAAGTCGGCCAGCAGCTCGGCCAAACGATCCCAGGTTTCGTTCATGCCATGTTCCATGCCCATCTCGATTGTCGCCTTCAGGTCTTCCGCGCTGGGGAACAGGGCGCGGCTGGTCAGGGTTGTCTTGCCATCCACCTCGGCAAATTCGACCGTGATGAGGATTTCCGGCGTGCCTTCAATCTGCTTCTCGTCGGCGTCGATGAAGGTATCGAGGTAGACGATTTTCTCAGGGCGCACCAGCTCGCGGTAGTAGGCCTTGCCCCATGCTTCCATGTCTTCAGGGCCCTTCATGCAGTACACCCAGGTGCCGCCCACGCGGAAATCAATCCTGCACACCGGCAGCGTCCAGCCCGTTGGACCCCACCACTGCTTCAGATGTTCGGCGCTGCTCCAGGCCTGCCACACCAGGTCGCGCGGGGCGTTGAAGGTGCGGCTGAGAACAAATTCACGTTCTGAGGTGGCGGTGGGCTGATTAGTCTGGGTCATGGTCGGTTTGCTCCTTTTCCTGCAGGTCATTCAGATACTGTTCCAGCCGATTAAAGCGCTGCTCCCACAGGTGACGATAGCCGCCCAGCCAGGCATCGATTTCAGCCAGGGGTTCCGGCCGCAGTTCGTACCAGCGGCGCTGGGCATCCTGCCTGGCCTGCACCAGCCCGACCTCGCGCAGCACGCGCAGGTGCTTGGAGATGCCCGGCTGGCTCATGCCCAGCAGTTCGGTCAGCTCGTTCACCGTGCGCGGATGCTCCAGCAGCAGGTCGAGGATGCGACGGCGTGTGGGTTCGGCGAGTGCTTCGTAGGCTGTGATCATGATATGAATATACCATACTGGTTATATAACTGTCAAGTTATATAATGACCAGCTTTCAAAAGGGGCGCGGATATCCCCTGACGTTACCCGCCTTTCCCCGCTGCGGCAATTTCTCCGTTCACTTAGGTCCGGCCTCGATTTTGACCGCCAGTCAACAGAACTTCTCGGCTGCCGGATGCCGGGCGGGATTCGCGCTTGATAGACAGGCCGGGCACTCCGTATACTTCACGCACAGTTTGCACACACACCAGGGACACTTCATGAAACTAGGCATCATTGGCCTGCCCAACAGCGGCAAAACGACCATTTTCAACGCGCTCACCCGCAGCACGCTGCCGACCGGCGCGGCCACCAGCGGCCAGTTTGAAGTGCACACGGCGGTCGTGTCCGTGCCAGACGCGCGCGTCGACCGGCTGAAGGCGATGTACAACCCGAAGAAAACCACCTACACGCAGATGGTGTATGTGGACATCGGCGGGCTGGAAAAGGGCATCGGCGAGGGCGGGCTGAAAGGCCAGTTCCGCAACGAGCTGGCCGGGCTGGACGGCTTCATCCATGTCGTGCGCGTGTTCAAAAATGACAATGTGCCGCACGCGTACGAGACCGTCGATCCCGCCCGCGACGTGGCAGCGCTCGACTCGGAATTTCTGCTGACTGACCTAGTCACGGTGGAGACGCGCCTGGAGCGCCTGGAAGCCGATATGCGCCGCAAAGGCCGCACCGCCGAGAAAGTCGTCACCGATGAAATCGAGATGATGAACCGCCTGAAGGCGCATCTGGAAGAAGAAAAGCCGCTGCGCGACCTGGGCCTGACGGCCGAAGAAATCAAGCCGCTGAAGGGCTATGGCTTCCTGACGCTGAAGCCTGTGCTGATCGTGCTGAACACCGACGAGACCAACCCGAATCCGACCATCCCCTACGAGCACGCCGACTCGAAAGTGGTCAGCTTGCAAGGGGCGATCGAGGCCGAGCTGTCGCAGCTGGAAGCCGACGACGCGGCTGTGTTCATGGAAGAATACGGCATCAAAGAACTGAGCGCGGCGCGCGTGATCGGCGAGAGCTACGAGCTGATGCAGATTCAGAGCTTCTACACTGTGGGCGAAGACGAGGTGCGCGCCTGGACAGTTCGCCGTGGGGCACCCGCGCCGGAAGCCGCGGGCGCAATTCACAGCGACCTGCAAAAAGGCTTCATCCGCGCCGAGATCATGCACTACGAAGACCTGATCAATGGCGGCAGCGAAGCCGCGCTGAAGGCCGCTGGCAAGTTTTACCTGCAGGGCAAAGAATACATCGTGCAGGACGGCGACATCATGCACGTGCGCTTCAACGTGTAGCACGCACGTAGTACATGCAAACAAAAAGCCCCGCGTCGTCATGACGCGGGGCTTTTCTTATGGACCGGCAGGCCGTTTAGTTATCGGTGGGATAGCCCTGCACCGGGCCAATCGGTTCAGGCGGGAACTGGTAGATGCCGAGCTGTGCCAGGGCATACGACCAGCCGATCTCGTCCCAGTGTTCATAGAGCTGGCCGTCGCGCACAATCCACAGGTCGATCACGCCCATGTCGAAGTCGTTGTTGGTGGCCTCGTAGGTCAGGAACGTGCCGGAGTGGGTGCCGCTCCACACCCAGCGGGCGACCACGGTGTCTTCGTCAGCGATGACGTCCTTGAGCGTGAAGACGGTATTGCTGAAGAACGTCGGCATCACTTCCAGGAAGCCGAGCAGGCCAGCACGGCCCTGCGACACCAGCGGGTTGTGCTGGATGTAGTCTTCGGCCACGATCTGCGCGCCCACGGCCTGGGCCTGTTCAAACGACGGCGCATTCAGCAGGTCCTGGATGAAAGCGCGGCCCATCTCGCGGTTATAGGCGGTGCGGATGCGCGGGCTGGAGATGCTCTCGCGCAGGGCGGACGGCAGCAGCAGCGAGTCGATCGTGTGGATGATGCTGCTGCCCGCGGCGATATCGCCCTCGACGACTTCAGCGCCGCCGACCAGCGTCTTGCCCAGCGGCAGCGTGGTGGCGATGTAGCTCTCGCCCTGCAGCGTGGTCACCGACTGGCCAAACCCGCTGATGCTGGCGGCGGCCAGCGGCTCGGTCGCCACGTGATAAGTCAACAGTTGGGTCAGCGCTTCGGTGTCGGCCAGCAGCGCGGCCACGGCATCTTCGGGCAGTTCGTCAAACACGGCGTCGGTGGGGGCGAACACGGTCACGGCCAGGGCCGGGTCGCTGAGCGTCTCCTGCAGGCCGGCGGCTTCGATGGCGGCCGTCAGCGTGGACAGCTCGGCACGGGCGGAAATAACGCTGAAAACGGAGTCCGACTGGGCCTGCGCCGCGCCAACAGAAAAGGCGAGGGCAAGGCTGGCGAGGGTGAATACTGCGGTACGCTTCATGAGATGTGTGTCCTTTCATTACGATACAGGTCGTTCACAAGGCCGCCGGAAACAGGGTATGTTGAAGCCAGCCATGGCGCGGCCAGGCCCACAGCAGGGTATTGCACGGATTGGCTTGTGGTGATGCTGAGAGAATAGATGCAGGCGCTAGCCGGCCGACATCAGCCCGACGTGATTGCCTTCGGTGTCGCGGAAGATAGCATAAAAACCGTTGCCACCCAGGTCGGTCTTCGGTTCGACGATGACGCCGCCAGCCGGTTCCACGCGCGCCAGCATCGGCGCCAGGTCCTGCCCGCCATTCAGGTAGATCATCGGGCCCTTGTCGCCGGGCTGGAAGCCCTTCGTCTGGTTGAGCGACGCGCCCACACCGCCCGGCTCATGGGGCAGAATGACGACATTGCGCACTTCGCCTGCCACCACTGTCAGCGGTGTGGCAAACAGGGCGCCGTAGAAGGCTGCCGCGCGGTGGATGTCGAGGGCCGGAATTTCCACCCAGTTCAACGTGTTGTTCATAGCTGCAACTCCTTTCGTACCGATTCAGAAACCAGGTCACTCGTGCGTGTCGGGCTGTCTACCTGCGTTCACGTCACTCATGATGCTTATGGTATCCGAACGACCGATCAGGGAATTGTGCATTTCAACGGAGGATTTGTACATTTCGCTGGCGTTGCAGCGCGGCCGGCGTCACGCCCAGCAGGCGGCGCATATGCCGGTTGAGGTGGCTCTGGTCATAAAAGCCGACTTCGGCGGCCACTTCGGCGGCGCTGAGCCTTCCCAGCAGCAGCAGGTGTTTGGCCCGCTCGATGCGCTGATGGAGGATATACCGATGCGGGGCCAGCCCCATCGTCTGGCGGAAGACGGCATTCAAATGGCTGACACTCAGGCTGGCGGCGCGCGCCAGATCATCCATGCTGATGTCCTCGCTCAGGTGATCGTGGATATAGTCCAGCACGCGGCGGATTTCCTGGCGCGAGATCCAGCCGCGCTGTTCTGGTTCGCGCTTCGCGCCAGCATATTTGCGCAGCAGGTGAGTCGCCAGCGCATGGGCCAGCATGCTGCTGTAGGCATGTCCATTGGGCCCGCCGTCCAGCAATTCAGCCAGCAGGGCATAGCCGATGTGAATCACCTGCGCGTCTTCCATCAGGAAGCGGTCTTCCAGCTCCACATGCGCGCTGTCGAGGTTGAAGGTTTCCTCGGCCACCCGACCCATGAAGTGCGGCGAAAACTGCATGTGCAGCAGGCGCACATCGCGCTCGCTGCGCCAGAAGCCGGAGGTCTCGACCGGGAGAAGCTGCGCCTGGCCGGGCGAAAATGTGTGCACGAAGGTGGAGCCATTGCGCTGCTGCTCCAGGGCATATTCGTTGTCCATCACCAGGCAGATCATATGCTCTGCCAGCCCGGCGACATACAGCTCGCCATTGCGCAGATGCGTCTGCTCCACCAGGATATTGGTCCAGCCCAGCGGGGCACTGGAATGCTGAACCGTGAGTGCCGCATCTAAAAGCGGCACATGTGTGTGTGCAGATGAGCCAAGTGTCATCCAGTTTTCTCCCATAGAACGTTGCCAGCCGCTGAAGAATACGCTTCGGATGATGTGCAGCCAGGGCATCCTTACCTGCATATGCCGCCCATATGGCCGCTATGTTATGATCTGCTCATGAACCGTCGGTTGACGGCTCTTTTTGCGGCAGTTTTAGATAACAGTGCATACCAAAGAGGGCACCATGGCGCTTTTTGCTGGCAGGACCGTGCCGCAGATTCCCCATCACGCATACCCGCAGCGCTGGGCTGCCGTGCAGCGCCTTATGCGCGAGGCCGGCCTGGACCTGCTGATCGCCTATGCCGATGACCGCCAGACCTACGGCCCGGCCCACGCCCGCTGGTTGGCCGATTTTCCGGTTATGTTCGAGCCGGTGTGTATCCTGTTCCGCCAGACCGGCGCGCCCATTATGGTGTGTGGACCGGAGAGCGATGAATTTGCGCGTGTGCGCGGACGCATTGCGGATGTGCGCGTGCTTCAGGAATTCACGCATCCAGACGAAGATTATCCGTTCGCTGTCATCCAGAGCCTGGGCGATATCCTGCGCGAAAGCTATGGTGAGATTGCCGATATCCAGCGCGTGGGAGTGGCGGGAAAAAGCCTGATGAACGCCGATTTGTTTGCCGCGCTGCAGGCGACCCTCCCCGGCGCTGACTGGCGGGATGTGGACCAGCAGGTGTGCATGCTGCGGGCTGTAAAATCGCCCGATGAAGTGGCGATCATCCGCTACGCCTACCAGATTGCGCAGGCGGGCATGACCGCGGCTATTGAAGCGGTGGGGCCAGGCGTGACCGAACGGGAAGTGGCCGCGGCCGCCGATATCGCCATGCGCAGCATGGGCGCGGAGAGCGCCGCATTCGATACCATGGTCGTTTCCGGTCCGTCGACGCGCCCGATTATGGGGCGCTCGACCTTCCGCGTGATTCAGCCCGGGGATCTGGTCGTGGTCACGCTGGCCCCGCGTTTCGAAGGGTACCATGCCGCCATAGGTCGGCCGATGTTTATTGGCCATCAGGACCCTGAAGTGCGACGCGCCTTTGAAGTCGCGCGCGACGCACAGCTGGCATGTGCGCAGGCGCTCAGGCCAGGCATCGAGGGACGCAGCATCGATCAACTGGGGCGAAAGCTGGTGGGGGAAGCTGGCCTGGGTGAGTATTACCTGTATACGGGCCTGCACAGCGTCGGGGTGATCGAGTTTGAGCCGCCGATTTTCAGCTCGCATAACCCAACGGTGCTGGAACCGGGCATGATCGTCTCAATCGACATTCCGCTGTTTAATGCGCCGTGGGGCGGCCTGAGGGTAGAGGATGGCTTCCTGATCACCGAACAGGGCGCCGAGCGGCTGCACGACACCCCTTACCTGATCGAGAAATAGGCATCACACAAGACACAGCCTCGTCCTGGCAGTGGAACACCCGGGCGAGGCTGTTTTTGTTCGCCTACCCGCGCAGCGCCAGCATGTAGGTGATAGCAGCCGCAGCGACCACGTGCATGATTCCGAGCACGATGGCCGTCGGGGCGGCCATGCCCGTCGTCAGCAGCGGGAACATCGACAGCACCAGCACGACAGCCGCGATGATGATGAACGTGCGCTTGTTGCCTTTCAGCACGGTCAGCAGGCCGGCAGCAGCCAGGCCGGGCAGGAAGCTGGCGAAAATGACGAACGGCAGCGGCAGCGGCCCCATCGTCGTCATATCGGGCGGCTGCGGAATCAGTATTTCGACGGCGAACACGCTGGTCGCCAGCAGATAGACGATGACATTGGCGACAGCGGCGATCAGGCCGCCGATGGCCCCGTTAATGAGCGTGCTGCGCAGGGTGGTGCCGGATGCGGTGAGTGCGGACATGGTTCTTTCTCCATTTCACTTAGCAGGCTAAATAAACGCGCAAAAAAAAGACTCAGCAGCGACCCGCGCCCAGATTATCGCGCATCTGCGCCAGCAGGCGGCGCAGCAGCAGTTGTTCGGCTTCGCTGATGCCCTGCATCATCTCTGCCTCCACCTCCTGCCAGATGCGCTCCACATGCTCGCGCACCGCCCACCCCTGTTCGGTCAGATAGACCCTGGAGACGCGGGCGTCTTCATCGTCCGTCTCGCGGCGCAGCATGCCGGCCATCGCCATGCCTCTCAGCATTTTGGTGATGGTGGGCGCGCTGACATCCAGGCGCTGGGCGATTTCCGTCTGCGTCACGCCGTCCTGCTCCCACAGCATGAACAGGACCATTTCCTGTCCGGCATGCAGGCCAACCTCGCTCAGGGCGGCATCAATCCGGTAGCGATGCGGACGCATCACCTGGATCAGGCAGGTGCCAACGTAGTTGTTTGGGTCGTGCATCAGCGCGTTACTTAGCCATCTAAACAATAATTCAAGAATAGCATGGCTTTCTGCGATTGCAAGCACAACTTTTGGGCAGGGTGAATAGGGGATACGCATTCGTCTAACGCGTATCCCCCGGTTAATTATGCGGGGCGGGCAGACTGTCTGAGCGACCAGTGTGGCAGACAGGCGCGGTGCTGCGCGTAAAACAGCCCGGCCAGCAGCAGCCCGAACGCGCCGACCAGCAGCATGACCGCCAGATCTGCAGAGACAATCCGCGGCAGCAACTGTGACAGCCCCCACATCGTGAACAGGATGGCCAGAGAACCGACCGCGTTGACCAGCGCATACCGGAACGCCAGCCAGCGATCGACCTGCCCACGAAACGACGCCCGCGCCAGGCTGATGCTGCTGACCACCAGGATGAGCATCGCCACGATAAGCAGGTTGCGCGGCTGGCCGATGACGCCTGTTATCCCGGCGTGCAGCGTCCCGCCCTGCGCGACGCTCATCTCTGTGATGAACGTCAGGCACAGCAGAAACAGATACAACATCAGCGGCCAGGTGGCCGCCACCACGAGGACGCCTGTGAGATGCCACAGGTATCCCAGCGGCCGACGCGAAAACGGTATCGAGTCCATATGCGCTCCTGTTACATTGACGATCAGGTCAGTAATTGCACGCAGCCAGAAAACAATCTCGGCGCGGACGCCCTCCCGCCTGGCTTCTCGTAATCCATCGCACAGGGCCTGCGCCATCAGCGGCCCGTATGCCGCGTAAAATCTGGAGGGATAGGCCCGCAGCAGCAGCCCGTACAGGCGCATGGGAAAATCACGCATGATTAGCCATCAGCTCCCTTCTGGCAGTCCGCGCTGGCGGGCGACCTGCACCAGCGCGTGCAGTCGGTTGACCTCGGCCTGGGCGATGCGGCGGCCATGCGCCGTCAGCCGGTAGTAGCGACGGCGCTCATCATCCAGCTCCGGGTCAGGACGCTCATCGCTCTCCTCGATCAGCCCGGCGTCCAGCATCTGGCTGATCGACCGGTACAGCGTCCCCGGCCCGATCTTTATCGCGCCGCCGGTGAACCGTTCAATCTCGCGCATGATGCCGTAGCCGTGCTGTTCCGACCCCACCAGCGCCAGCAGGATGTGCAATACGGCCGGCTTCAGCGGTAACTCGTGGTCTGCCTGCATTTCCATAGTATATCCAATCTGGATACATGTCACATGGATATAATAAGCGCAAAGCGCTCAGCCTGTCAACAGGCAGATAAAAACACAGCACGCGACTGCTGTTCGCGCCGCGTGCTGTGTGGAGGAAGGAAGCTATCGAGTATTCAGGCGGGCGCTTACGGCTGCCAGATAAACTGCCCCACCTGTTCGGGGAAGGCGGCCTCGACCAGCTCGCCAGTGGGCATATCCAGCAGGCGCAGATCGCCCGCCACCCCGCCAGACTCGGTGTAGGCGTAATTCAGCCACACGGGCAGCAGGCGGCCATCGCGGGACAGCCGACCGTAGACGGCGGTTTCCTGCCCCGGCTCAGCGACCGTCATCGTGCTCAGCCCCATGAATCCCGCGTTCAGGTCATAGGTGAAATAGAATAGCGTGATGCCCGGCTCCGGCGTCATGAGCTGCCCGTAGACGCGAATCTCGTTCATCGACAGCTCGACGGCCCCCTGGGCAAACAGCTCGGCGTCGGTAAACTCGGCAAAGCTGATGAGCGGCGTATGCGCATTGATGTCGTCCAGGCTGGGCGCGATGCTCAGCGACGGGCTGCCCGCGAGGGCGCCGTTGCCAAACACCAGCACACGCCCGTTCTTCAGCGGCAGCAGATTGGTGTAGGTCTGGTCTTCCAGCTCGCTATAGGCTCCGGTCGCCAGGTCCACCACGCCGGTGCTGGTCCATTCGAAATAGCCAACATCGATGACCAGATGCGTCGGGTTTTCATCGGCGCGGCCTGCGAACTGCTGCGGGCTGTAGATGCGCAGCTCGCCCATATTGCTGGCGTCCTCGTTCATCGTGACATCATCCAGAAGCTGGCGCGTGCTGCGTTGGGCCAGATCATACAGCCAGACGCCATCGTCGGCATAGGCCAGGTATCCGCCGTTTTCGCTGAAGATCGGCGCAGACTGGAAACGGGTCGCCGTGACCGACGCCAGCGCCTCGGCTGCTTCGGTGTGAATCGGCTGCAACCAGAGCTGGCCGCCGCTGATGTAGGCGACCGCGAGGCCGTCAACCGACGCGCCGAAGGTCAGCACGTCGCTTTCGGCGCGGGTGATCTGGCGCGGTTCGGGCTGGTCCAGCAGTAACTGCCAGACCTGATCGATGCCAGCCGCGTCCGGCGCGAGAAACCAGGTGCTATTCTGCGGCGCGGGCGTCTGGGCAAACGCGCCCCCGGCCATAGCCAGGCTGAGGATGACGAAGATGACCGACAGGATTGTTCTGCGAATGACTGACATGATGGGTTCTCTCCAGATTGCGTTTGTGAATTCAGCCACACGGGCCGGAGACAAGTCTTCGGCCCGTCTGCTATCAGGTGTCGTGCCCGCTGGCGCTTACTACGGCTGCCAGACGAACAGGCCGGTCTGTTCCGGCAGCGGCGCGCTCACCACATCGCGGGTGATCACGTCCAGCAGGTGCAGACTGCCCACGACGGTGGCGGCATTGGTGTAGGTGTTGTTGATGTAGACTGGCATCACGGCGCCGTCCGGGCTGAGCGGGCTGTAGATGGCGGTCTCCTGGCCCGGCTTCGACACGATGATGAAATTGACCGGGCGCGCGCCCATCGTCAGGTCATAGTCGAAGGTGAAGTAGATCGCCTCGCCGGGAACGCTGGGGATGGACTGGCCGTAGATGCGCACCAGGTCCGGCGCGATTTCCACAGCGCCCTCGGCAAACAGCGTCTCATCCGTCAGGTCGCCAAAGCCGAGCACGCGCACCGCGTCATTGATTTCCGCCAGGCTGGGCGCGAAGCTCAGGCCGGGGTCGCCGCCGATACCATTGTTGCCGAACACCAGCACGCGCCCGCCGGACAGCGGCAGCAGGTTGGTGTGGTCCGGGCCTTCCAATTGGAGGAAGCTGTCGGTCGCCAGGTCGTACACGCCGGCACTGTTCCATTCCCACACGCCGACATCCACAATCAGGTGGGTGGCACGGCCATCCGCGTCGGCCACGAACTGCTGCGGGTTGAAGATGCGGAATTCGCTCATCTCGTTATTGCCGGTCAGGTCGACATTGGCCAGCAGCTGGCGCGTCTCGCGGGTGCCCAGGTCGAGCAGCCACACGCCGCCGTCGGGATAGGCCACGTACTGCCCATCCTGGCTGAAGATCGGGCCATACGAGAACTGGGTGGCGCTGACCGGCGCGAGGGCCTGCGCTTCCTCGGTATGAATCGGCTGTAACCAGAGCTGTCCGCCGCTGATGTAGGCGACTGCCAGCCCGTCATACGACGCGCCAAAGGTCAGCACATCGGTTTCGGCGCTGGAAAGCTGACGCGGCTTGCTGATGCCATCCAGCAAAAGCTGCCAGACCTGGTCGATGCCATTGGCGTCGTCGGCCAGAAAATAGCTGACGCGCGGCTGGCCCATGTCCTGGGCGGATGCGCCAGCGGCGATAACCAGGCTCAGGATGACGATAACGACGACGACTAGCTTTTTGCGCATGAGACTCATGCTTTTGCCTCCAACTTGTGTCTGTTTCATATAGCCTGACGATACGCCGGTATTGCGCGCCAGTATTCAGACTTTGGGCTTAGGGAGGCTGGACGTAGGATGGACGGAATCGTGCCGAGGGAAAAACAAAAACGGGCAGCCCGTTTGCGTGGACTGCCCGTCAGATGCGCGCAGGTTAGCCGTTGACCAGCACGACCGTGCCCGCGTTGGGGATGACCGCGCAGGTATAGCCGTCGATCATCTCAGACTGAAGCGTGACCGGCTGACGCGGCGCCAGCGTGCCGTCCAGGTAGACGAAGCTGCCCATGCCCAGCAGGCAGACCTGTGCCGGAGCGGCAAAGACCGAATTCATGCCCACGCCCTGCTGGAAGATGTCGACCGCCTGAATGACACCCTGCTGAATCACCGAGGCCACGCCGATCTGTGCGGTGGACTGGCCGCTGGTGTACTGGCGGTTTTCGGCCAGCACGCGGCAGAAGATGCCGCCCGACCCATCCATGAACATGGCGCGCACGACCGGGGTGCTGGCCGCTGCAAATTCACCGCACGCGGGAATCATGGCCGACACCGCCGACGAATCGGCCACGGCAATCGCGACCACGCTCTCGGGCAGGCTGCCAATCAGCGACGCCGCGCCATTGGCGAGGTTGATGCTGTAGAAGCTGCTGCCGAACGCCGCGTAGCCTTCATCGGTGCCCGTGGACAGACTGCGGATATCGAACGAGGCATTGTCGGGCACATTCACGCCCAGCGGCCCGACTGTCACCTGCGTGCCGTTGTTGGGCGGATTCTGGATAGTGAGGATATCCAGCCCGGCATCCAGGTTATACAGCGTGGTCGTGGTCGAGGTGGCGAAGTTGTTGGTATAGGCCGAGGCGACGATGCGCGGGGTCGCGCCTGCGTTCGCGTCCGTCGCGGCAAAGCTGAGCGCGCCATCGACTGCCGCCACCGCGCCATTGTTCGGGTTCAGGCGCAGATCCTGGCCGGCGCTGCTGGTCAGGCGGATGCGGTCCACGGTCGGATTGAAGTCGAGGCCAAAGGCGTCGCCGTTCAGAGCGGTGGTGAACGTACCGCCGGTGAACGTGACCGCGCCGGAACCTGTATCGATGGCGACGATGCGTCCGCCGCTGGTTAGCGCCCAGAGCTGGCGGTTGGCCGGGCGAATGTCGATGGCGAGGATGCTTTCGCCGCCCGGCAGACCAGTCACAGGCGTGCGGGTGCTGACGCTGCCCGGCGCGTTCGAGGGAAAGCTGATCAGGTCGCCGCCGTCCGTGACGGCATACACGGTAGCGGATGTGCCCTGCGCCGCGACGGGCAGGCCGATCGCCAGCGCGAACAGCGCCAGAAGTGCAAAGAGTGTCTTTTTCATTATGGAACCTCCGGATATCACCATCTGGGAAAGGATTACATAAGACCTTTCGCCAGATGGGCGCCGGATGGATTGATTTTCAGGGCCCGCGCTCATGAACTATTCAGGTTGTGGCCTGCTTGCAAAGCCTGTGCGCGGAATATACAGTCATAGGCCAGACCCGGCACACCCACAGGATACAGACCATGCCCGCACTCCTCACCGAAGACCAGCTTGGCCGCGTCGTCAACGAGACCGTGCCCATGCTCGTCGCCCTGCTCGACACGCCCAGCCCGACCGGCTACACCCGCGAGGCAATAGCGCTGGTGGGCGAGGCCTTCAGCGCGCTCGATATCCCCGGCCTGTCGCTGCGCGAGACGAAAAAAGGCGCGCTCATGCTGACGCTGAAAGGCAAATCCGGCGCTGCGCCGCGCGCGCTGACGGCGCATGTCGATACCCTCGGCGCGATGGTCAAGGAAGTCAAGCCGAACGGCCGCCTGAAGCTGACCATGATCGGCGGCAGCCCGTGGACCGGCATTGAAAACGAAGGCGTGACCGTGCGCACAGCGGACGACACGCGCATCCGCGGGCAGGTGGTGCTGGCCAACGGCAGCACGCATGTCAACAAAGACGCGGGCACGGCGGTTCGCGGCGCCGACACGCTGGAGGTGCGCCTCGATGCGCGCACAATATCGGCCAGCGAGACGCGCGCGCTAGGCATCGCGCCGGGCGATTTCGTGTTCTTCGATCCGCGGGTGGAGCTGAGCGAGGCGGGCTTCATCCGCTCGCGCCATCTGGACGACAAGCTGTGCGTGGCCGCCGTGTATGGCGCGCTGATGGCGCTGCGCGATGCCGGGGCGCTGGCCGCGCTGCCGCAGGACACACACATCCTCATTTCGAACTATGAGGAAGTGGGCCACGGCGGCGGCTCAGACTGGCCGGATAATCTGGATGAGATGCTGGTGGTGGATATGGCCGCTATCGGCATTGGCCAGGAAAGCGACGAGTACAGCGTGACGCTGTGCGTGAAGGACAACAGCGGGCCGTACAGCTTCGCCATGAACGAGAAGATTCGGCGGCTGGCGCGTGAATCGGGCATCGACCTGAAGACGGATATCTATCCGTTTTACAGCTCGGACGGGTCGGCCTATTGGCGCGCAGGCGGCGCGGCCCAGGTCGCGCTGATCGGGCCGGGCGTGGATAACTCGCATGGGTGCGAGCGCAGCCATCTGGACGCGCTGGGCGATACCATCCACCTGCTGGCGGCATACCTGCTGTCGTAGACCTCACCCCAAAACCCTGCGGGTTTATGCCCCTCTCCGAACGGAGAGGGGCGGTTGAGCGCAGCAAAACGGGGTGAGGTTACCGGCACACTAGAAGTAGCTGCTGATGATCTCCAGGATGCGCGAGATCGAGCTGGCATCGCCGGACTGCACGCGCGTGGCGCTGGCGCGGGCGATAGCGTTGAGAGCGTTCACGTCGGCATCGCTGCCATACGCCACCGGGATGACGATCACAGGGTTGAGCGTGTTGCGGCTGGCCTCGATCGCCTCGATGGCGTCATTGAGCGTGAATCCCGCGTCACCGGTATCGGCGCCGTCGCTCAGCACCACGATTGCGCGGATGCGGTCCTCGTCTTCGGTGGCCGCCGTCAGGTCAGTGGCGATGGTCGTCAGCGCCTGGAACAGCTCGGTACCGCCATTCGCGCGCAGGCTGCGGATATTCGAGTACATCGCCTCGAAATTGCTCTCCACGTCGTCCAGCGGTACCAGCACGCGCACGTCGTCGCTGAACACGGCCAGGCTGACGCGATTGTTCGTCTCCATACCGCGCAGGAAAGCCTCGGCCGCTTCACGGGCCTGATCGATCTTGCCCTCGTTGCCCATCGAGCCGCTCACGTCGATCAGCAGCGTGATGTCGGCCTGCTTCTTCACAAACGCCCAGCTCTGCTGCACGGCGGCGATCACGTCCGGCGCAGGCACATTCAGGATGCGCGTCGGGCCAGCCGGGTCGATGCCATTTTCGGCCACAAACGGGAAGCCCAGCTCCACGTCCGGATTGGCGGGGCGGAAGCCATTTTCCATGACGACTTCCTGCACCGGGGCCGTCAGCACGTAATCGATGAAGACATTGGCGGCGGCGCGCTGCTCCGGCGTCGTCCAGTCGGCATTGACCACGCCCATCGGGTGCTCGTGCCAGAACGTGCCTTCTTTCGGATACAGCGCCACCAGGCGTTCGGGCGGCTGAATCGCGGTCAGGCCGCGGTTGATGCGGATGAGGTCATTTTCTTCCAGCGCGACGAAGTCGAGATACTCCGGCCCCTGCGCGATGTATTCGATGAACTCGGTGGTGCGGCTGGAGTAATGGCGGATCAGGCTTTCGATCTGGCGCACGCTCTCCTGCACCGTCTCGCTGCGCACGGTGGACAGCGTCAGGCGTTCCTCGTCGATGCCATTTTCACGGGCGGCGGCATAAAACTCGGAGATCAGCGTGCTCAGCGCGGTCGAGCTGATCAGCGGGTCGGTGTGGCCGTAATAGACCGTGCGGCGGCAGTTGGGCAGGTTGTAGTCACACCAGCCGTTCGGGCTGTTGAACACGTCGATCAGCTCTTCCCAGCCGATGGTGTCGTAGCCCACCGTCTCGCGGATGGCGTTCAGGCGGCTTTCCCAGATCGCCATCACGACCGGCGCAAGCGCGGTCGGGCGGGCAGCAGCCAGGTCAAACAACTGGCGGCCGCTCTGGAAATTTGCCAGCGCCAGCCAGTGGCTGACCGACGGCGAGAAAATCGTCGGGCGCTCGACATTGCTGTTGCCCGGCGCGATGATCGCGTTCACGATGCCCTGCATGACCGTGCCCGATGAACCGGAACGGCCGGTCACGCACACGGTCTGCTCGCCGGAGGCCAGCGCCGCGCCCGTGACCGGGTTACGCCCCTGCACGAAGGCATTGTTGAAGTCGGCGATGACCTGGGGCAGATACAGGTCACTTTCGGGTGCATATACGATGCTCACCTGCACGGCGTTGTTCGCGCATGATGAGGCGACAGACGCCACGCTGCTGGGCTGGTTGCCCCCGCAGGCGGTCAGCACAAAGACCAGCGTCAAAGCCAGAACTGTAACAAGGCGTTTCGCCATAGAACATATCCTCCGGAGGTATAAATCCGCGCTGCTAACGAATTGTCTGATTAATCGTGCCGATGAACGCGACCACGTCGGTGCGGCTCGCGCTCACCGTGATCGTCTGTCCGGTGTAGGTCTGGGTCAGGCCGTAGCTGGCATAGGGCGCAAAGGCAGCCGCAACAGCTTCAGCATCGCCAGCGCGGATGCCGGCCGCCAGCGCGCTGCTCACGCTGTCCGGGGTGGTCAGCCATGCGCCGATGGCGCGCACAGCCGCCAGCCGGTTTGCCGCTTCCGGGTCGGGGACGGCGACATTGGTCTCTGACCAGGCAGCCAGCGGAAAATTGAACAGGAGTCCGTAGGCCGGCTCGGACAAACGGATGCCGCTGCCTCCGGCCAGCTGGCCGCGCAGATTACGAATCCATTCAGCTTCGCTCAGCAGGGCGGCATTGCCCAGCGTCTGCCCGCGCGAGGCCAGCGTCTCGGCCACCGATGCGCCCAGCGTATTGAAATTGGGCACGCGGTTGAGCACTGCAAACAGCCACGTCCGGAATTCGCCATTCGACAGGCTGGCCGCGCTGATATCGGGTGTCTCGCCAAAGGCAGCCGCGGCGCTCAGCGCGACGGCCAGGCCGTTCAGCGACCGACCAGGATGCGGAAAGGCCAGCGGCGACCGGCTGGACGCGGCGGTGTCGGCCACGCTGGTCCAGTCCAACGCCGCGCCATTTCCCGTGGCGTCGTTGTAGAACGTGGGAAATGCGCCCCAGGTCAGATGCGTCTGGCCGACGGACGGCAGCACCGTCTGGAACGGCAGGCGCGCGCTGGCCGCATAGGCCACGCTGAAGTCCGCAGCCGCAATCCAGCCATCCGGATGGTTATCGGTATTCCAGCCCACACGGGTATTTTCCGCGCCCCACACCTGCAAGTCATCAACCGCCTGCACGGTGATATTCACGCGACGGGTGCTGTTCACCACCGGGCTGGTGGCGTTATAGGCGGTCACCCGCGCGCGCACCCAGTCTTCCACCAGCGGCGTCACCGCGAGGGTGATTTCCAGCGGCGGCTGTGAACGCAAAAGCTGGCTGATGCCCACCACGGCCACAGCGGCGATGAGAAACAGCCCCAGAATAAGGGTCCCGCGAGATTTCATGCATGTCCCCCGAAGATGCCCATCGCATCGATGCGACGTTGTCTAACAGTGTAGTCGAAAATCAGGGAATGCGCGCCCCCGCAGAACCGGGGGATCGCCCCTCAGGCAGCGCCCGGATTGGGGGTCGACGGTCGCCCGATTAAAAAATCAGATAGCAGTATTGTTAAATAATAAATTAAATTGGTAAATTTTCAGAATCTAAATTTTTCCTTCAGTATTGCAGGCGTAGCATGAGAATAGATTACGGTCATTCCTGAGAGGATAATGTTATGACCCGCATGTCGGCACGATTCAGCCTGCTTCTGCTTGTTTTCGCCGCAATACTGATCGCAGCGTTCCCCGTCGCCGCAGATGCTAACGTGACCTCCTACGAAATCACATGCAGCGGCGTGCAGGTCAGCGGGACAACGACGGCCCCATATGTCACCATCCTCGTTTACGACGAAACCACCCACACCAATCATTACGACGTGCTGCAAATGGTCGATGGCACCTTCAACTATTCTTTCCAGTACCCGACCCTGCCCGATGGTTCGCATGTGTATTTTGAGGTCTGGGGATCCCCCCTGCCGGACCCCGGCCTGGAAGATTTCTACTGGAACTGGGACTACGAAGGCTATTTCCCGTTTGAAGCACATTGCAGCCCGGTCAGCGTCCCGGCCAGTTTCGTGCCGGCCACCATCACCTGCGATACGCCGGTCTATGACGCGCCGGCCGGATCGCCCGTGGGCAGTGACCGCGTGACTGCTGGCCAGTCGTGGAGCGTCAATCCGACACCAGTGGTTGCAGCCGACGGCAGCTCGTGGACGGAAATCTACGTGTCGGGATTCCTCAATCCGTTTGTCCCGACGGCCTGCGTGGGCTGAGCCATCTGGCACAGCCTGCATCAAAAACAGCGCGGGGGACTCATCATCCCCTGCGCTGTTTGTTTTAATGTCTCCAGTCGTTGAAGTTGTCATCCATCATCGGATACCACTTCTCTTTTTCGCGTTCTTCGCGCTCTGATGCCTCGAAGTCACGCTGCCTGTCCTGTATCAGCGCTGCCCGCTCTGCTGCGGACAAACGACTGGGGGGGTATTTTGGCCTGCGCTTCTCTCCACGACTGTAGAAATACAGCAGCACCAGGCCGGAAAGCAGCAGAAGAATCGGGATAAAGAGCAATTCCTCGCGCAGGGCACACAGCCCCAGCACGCCCAAAATAACAGACCAGAGCCCAGCATTAAACCGATCAGACTGTGACATGCTTGATGGACTGACTCCTCTCAGTTTCCCCATCCGCGGAGATCATGCGCCATATCCCCATAGAGCTGCGCCCACACGGTATTCTTATTCTGGCGCACCCAGCGCAGCAGACCCGGGGCGCGTTCTGCGCTGCCCCACGTCGTTGGATCATACCAGGTCGAATCTGACTCGGTGCCGAGGCGAGCGCTGCTTTCCAGACCGGCATTAAAGCGGCCCGCATTGTCTACGAAGTAGCGCTCTACACTGGGCGTGACCTCAGGGTCCAGGTTGTTCACCACGGCATACATGAAATTCAGTACCGGCTGGCCGCCCGGGAAAAACGAGCGTACAGCCGCAGAAATGATAGGCGCCCGGTCTGATGGTCGCGAATCGCCAGTCATCCACTCGTACAACGCCGTCTCACGGCCTTCGCGGTCGCGCGCGTCATAGATGCGTTGCAGGCCATTCAGGATGGCGCGCGTCATGGGGGCATAATAATTCGACCACAGCGCGCCCATCAGCGGCACAGCCGAGGCAAACGACATGCCAACATCGATCAGGTCGAGGCTGGCGCGGAAGCGGGCGATGCCTTCCTGCGCCTCCCCTGTATCTGTGGAGCCAAGCAGCGTGCGCAGGGCATCGGCTGTAGTAACCACCTGCGTCAGCCGCTCGACGCCTGTGCGCAGGGTGGCGCTGCGTTCGCCCAGGCTGGTCATAAATTCAGACGCACGGCTTCCGGCCGAAAACAGCGAGGTGAGGGTGGTGCCCCAGCTGATGACACGATCAACATGGCCGCGATAGCCATCAATGGCTTCCATGGTGCTGCGCAGCTGGGCCACCGACGAGGAACTGCCGCCATTGTTGAACGCGCTGTGCAGGCGCTCGGCCACATGGCTTTTAATGACATTCAGGCCGGACAGGTCAGGTGCCTGGGTGAGCGGCTGAACCTCGTTCCGCAGTCGGACACGCAGCGTGTTCAGCCCGGTTTCGTAAGCTGTTGAAGCATAGCCGCCAACGATGGAGAGCTGGCCAATATCATCGACAGTGAGCGATGCAGTGGGGTTTTCGGAGGCATGTATGCGGTCTGACATGCTGTTCAGCGTGGGCAAAACACGGTCAATTTGCGCAGTGCCCTCACCACCAGCCAGCCGCGTCCGCAGGCTGGAAAGCCGATCCACCATAAGAATGCAGGCGACAACTGCTTCATAGCGTGTACGTGCGGTCCGGTTAATATCGTCGAATACTTCTGGCACGTTGTAGGTGGTTGCTGCCGCGGGTGGGTCATCGCGCTGGATGCGCCCGGACGGCGCACTCATGATGCGCTGGACGGCACGATTGCCGATCATGCGCTGAAGCTTGACCACTTTGCGCTGCTGCATGGACAATCCGGGCTGCGGCTGTGCTTGAGGGGCGAAAGACGGGCTTTCACTGGTGGATGGGGTCGTTGCAGGTGTTCGTGTGGTCTGCGGCGCGTTAGTTTTCGCCGCCTGGGACTCGGACATGTGCAGCGTCCTCACTAACCTACTGTAATGAATAGTGTAAACCCGATTGCGCAGCACGCCAATCTGGGGGTCTGGCGCTGGCAGTCCACGCCCAAATTGAGTATGTTCTACAACATGACTGGCGCATTCCGGACGACAACCATGACCACTGACCCGCTGCTCGCGTATCGCTCTGAATTTCCCATCCTGGACACGTGTAACTACATGATGTCGAACTCGCTGGGGGCCATGCCGCGCGCGGTCTATGACACGCTGAAGCTGTATGCCGACACCTGGGCGACGCTGGGCGTGCGCGCCTGGGGCAATCCGTTTGACGGCCAGCCGACCTGGTGGGAGATGAAAGGCGCGGTGGGCGACAAAATTGCCCCGCTGATGGGCGCGCCCGCCAAAAGCGTGCTGGTGCACGAAAATGCCAGCATCGCCAACAGCCTGCTGATGCATGCGCTCGATTTCAGCGACACGCGCCGCGACAAAGTCGTCGTCAGCGACCAGGATTTCCCGTCGGACGTGTACAGCGTGTCGCGCAATCTGCCGCCGCATATGCGCGTGGAGATGGTGCGCAGCACGGACGGCATCACCATCGACACTGACGCGCTGCTGAATGCCATCGACGAGCGCACACGCCTGGTCAGCCTCAGCCATGTGCTGTTCCGCAGCGCCTATATCATGCCCGCCAGTGAAATTGTCGAGAAGGCGCATCGGGTGGGCGCGCAGGTGCTGCTGAACGGCTACCACAGCATCGGCATCATCCCGGTGGATGTGACCGCGCTGGGCGTGGATTACTATATCGGCGGCACGCTGAAGTGGATGTGCGGCGGGCCGGGCGGCGTGTTTTTGTACGTGCGTCCGGACCTGCTGCCCACGCTGAACCCGCATGTCACCGGCTGGTTTGCCCATCAGCGGCCGTTCGCGTTTGACGTGGAGCATTTCGAGCCGCGCGAGGACAGCTATCGGCTGGCCAACGGCACCCCGGCGATGGCCGCGCTGTATGCCATTCAGCCGGGTGTGGAGGTGATCGGCCGGGTGGGCATCGACGCCATCCGCGAGAAGTCCCTGCGCCAGACCGCGCTCATCATCGATCTGGCCGACGAGGCCGGCTATCCCGTGCGTTCGCCGCGTCAGGCCGACCAGCGCGCAGGCACGGTCACGGTGGCCCCGCCCCACGCCTACGAGGTCTCGCGCCAGATGCTGGCGCAGAATATCGTCATCGACTACCGCGAGGGCGCAGGCATCCGCATCGCGCCGCATTTTTACAATACAGACGATGAAGTGCGCGAGGCGATGGCGGCCATCGGCAGCATCCTGCACGAAGGCACGTGGCTGCCCCACGCCAAAGGCCGCGAATTCGTGACGTAGGAATCAAAAACGCCCCGGCCAGTCATCACAACAACCAGCCGGGCCGAATTAATGTTTAGCCGTTGACGACCGTGCCGCCGTTGGGATGCAGCACCTGGCCGGTCATGTACGACGAATCACGCGAGGCAAGGAACACATAGCACGGCGCGACTTCCTCCGGCTGGCCCACGCGCTCCATCGGCACATTGGCGCCGTGCTCGCCCACACGCTCGGCATCAAACGACGCGGGAATCAGCGGCGTCCAGATCGGGCCGGGCGCGACCGCATTCACGCGGATGCCCTTCTTCACCAGCGACGCAGACAGCGCGCGCGTGAAGCCGATGATGGCGCTCTTGGTACTCGAATAGTCGATCAGCTTTTCGCTGCCCTGATAGGCCGTCACCGACGAGGTGTTGATGATCGTGCTGCCATCATGCAGATACGGCAGCGCGGCGCGCACCAGGAAGAACTGCGAGAAGATATTCACGCGGAAAGTCTTTTCAAGCTGCGCTTCTGTGATGGCTTCCACCGAGTCCTGCGGATACTGCACGGCGGCGTTATTCACCACGATATCCAGCCGACCCAGCTCATTCAGCACGCGCTCAACCGCGTGACGGCAGAATTGTTCGCTGCCGATATCGCCCGGAATCAGCATGCAGCGGCGGCCTTCGGCCAGCACGTATTTTTCTGTCTCATGGGCGTCGTCATGCTCATCCAGATACAGGATGGCGACATCAGCGCCTTCCTTGGCATACAGCACGGCCACGGCGCGGCCGATACCGCTGTCGCCGCCGGTGATGATCGCCACCTTGCCCAGCAGCTTGTCCGCCGGGATGTAGTGTTCGCTTTCAAACGCGGGTTCGGGGTGCATCTGGCCTTCGATGCCGGGCTGACGGTGCTGTTTCTGCTCCGGCGGCGTGGTCATTTCCGGCGTATACGCTTCCGCGGGGTGGGACGTTTGCTGGTTCATAGTCAATCCTTTCGCTCTGGTTTACGAGGTATGCAGCGACGGACCGCCTGCAATGATCACAGGCAGCCCGTCTTCAGGATGCGTTACGAGGTGTGGCGGCGGTCGCCAATATCGTCGCGCTTGGTCGAGGCGCGGCCGTGCGTCATATCGACCATGGTGCTGGCATCGCCTGCGGCGCATGCTTCATTGATCGGCAGGCCGATTTGCGTCAGCAGCGCGTCGGTCTGCTTTTCTTCTTCCAGCGTCTGGCGCAGCAGGTCCGACACGTCAGTATGGCCAAGCGCATCGGCGTAGGCGGCCACGGTGCCATAGGCGGCAATCTCGTAGTGCTCCACGCGCTGGGCCGCGCCCACCAGGCCAGCATCCAGCAGAGTGGACTGTTTGTGCTCGCCGATCAGCTCCTCGCCTTCAGCGATCAGCCCCTTCATCGCCTTGCACGTCTTGGTGTCGGCCTTTTCGCCCAGCAGCTTGAAGGCCTGTTCCACGCGCTGTACGTGGGTTTTGGTGGCGGACAGATGCTCCTCGAAACCGGCCTTCAGCTCCGCCGAATCAGCCGCCTTAGCCATCTTCGGCAGCGCCTTCACCAGCTGCTGCTCGGCGTCGTAAATATCCTTCAACTCTTCCACCAGCAGGGAATGCAGATTTTCATGCTTCATATCGCTGAACTCCTGACTTTGTCAAACAAACGAATTACAGTTTCAGGATATGACAGGGCGGTCGCAGAAGCGTGCAGCGGTTGGGGTATTTTTGTGCGGGAACAGCGGGGATTCTTTGTGGGGGTAACCGGGGCCAGTCAGGGTATGGCCAGTCGGCCTATAGCGGATAGTGGCGCCGTCCCCCTCTCCGGGGATATGCCACAGAGAGGGGAATCGGCGGGTAAAACTGCTCAGCCAATCGCCTCGACGGCGCGTTCCACGCTGTCCTTGGGGCTGACGCCAAGCTGGATGTCGGCCAGGCGGCCCTCTTCGTCGATAACGAAATGCGAGCGCACCACGCCGAAGTATTTCTTGCCATACATGCTCTTTTCGCCCCACGCGCCCCACGCCTCCAGCACGGCATGCTCGGGGTCGCTCAGCAGGTCGTAGGGCAGATTTTCGCGCAGCTTCCACTTGAGCTGGTCGGCCGGGGCATCCGGGCTGATGCCCAGCACAGCCACGTTCTGCGAATTCAGCTTCGGAAACTGGTCGCGGAAGCCGCACGCCTGCGTGGTGCAGCCGGGCGTGCTGGCCTTCGGGTAGGCAAACAGGATGACCTTTTTGCCACGGAAGCTGCTCAGCTTCACGGGATTGCCATCCTGATTCAACAGTTCAAAATCCGGGGCGGTGTCGCCAATTTGCAGCATAATCTCTCAATCCCTTGTGTCGAATGCGCGAAACTATCGTCATGATACCGTTGTTTGCTGAGAACGGCTTTAGAAGGCGAGTGTGGTATCCTAGCAGGCATTCTGTCCTGATGGGAACCCGGTGCGTATGAAACGCTGGCTGCCGCTGCTGGATATCCTCACATGTGTCGCGCTGATGGCTTACGTCCTGCTGGGCGTGCCGACCGTGCCCTTTCACGGGGACGAGCCGATGCAGATTTACATGAGCCGCGACTACGAGACCGCCTTCGTCGATCGCAACGCAGACGTCCTCACCCAGGGCCCGCCTTACTACATCGACGATGACAACCAGCTGCGCATCCTCAATGGCAGCGTGCAGCGCTACACGGTAGGACTGCTGAGGCAGGTGGCGGGCATCCCGCGTGAATCGCTGCCGCCGCGCCCCGGCTGGGACTGGGGGCTGGATTATGCGCGTAACATTGAGACGGATCACCGGCCAGACGACGCGTTACTGCTGCTGGGACGCTATAGCTCGGCAGTTATGCTGGCGGCCAGCATCCCGATGGTTTTCGCCATCGGCCGACTGCTGGGCGGTCGACCGGCGGCCTATGGCGCGGTGCTGATTTACGCGCTGCACCCGGTCGTGCTGCTGAATGGGCGGCGCGCCGTGCAGGAAGGCGCGATGCTGTGCTTCGGCCTGCTGACCATCCTGACGGCCGTCGTCATTAACACACGTGCCGGGCGCGGACAGCGCGTCTGGTTCCTGTTCCCTGCGCTGGCCGCCGCTGGCATGATGGCGCTGGCCAGCAAACACGCCGCCGCGCCGTTTGTCGTGGGGGCGTTCGCGTGGGTTTGGCTGGCGGCGCTGCTGCGGGGAAACCTGCGCGGCCTGCTGACAACGACCGGCCTGCTGGCTGCCTGCACTGCGGCGGCCGTGGCCGGATTCATCGCGCTCTCGCCCGCCCTGTGGCGCGACCCGCCAGCGCGCCTGACCGACCTGTTCACCGTGCGGACAGAGCTGCTCGACTTGCAGGTGGCTGCCCACAGCGACGGCGAAACGGCGCTGTCGCAGCGCATCGCCGGATTACTGCGCGAGCCATTCCTGCGCCCCAACCAGTATTTTGAATCGCCCGCCTGGGCCGAGTTTGCGCCAATCAGCGCGGAAATCGCCGCATATGAAGCCGGGCCGTGGCACGGCTATGCCACCGGAATCACCGTGTCTGGCATCGCGCTGACGCTGCTCATGCTGGGCGGACTCGTCGTGCTGGTCGTGCCGCGCTGGCGGCCGCTGGGCGCGTGGTGGCCGACGGCCGGGCTGGGCATTTGGCTGCTCGCCACGGCGGGCACGATGCTGGTCAATCCGCTCGACTGGCAGCGCTATGCCCTGCCGCTGCTGCCGATCGCCGCTGTGGTGGCCGGGCTGGCCCCCGCCGCGCTTATAAAACGTTATTCGCTCCGCGTCCAAAAATCGACTACGATGAATACAGCATCCGCATAGGCCTTCGCACCCTCTATGACCCGTCTGACCGCTGCGCTTTCTCATCCTGATTTTCGGGGCATCTCCGCCGCCCTGCTGACGCCTGCGCTGCTGGGCATGGCCCCCATCTTCGGAAAAATGGCCATCCAGGCTGGCGCCGACCCGTTCAGCGTGGCGGCCATCCGCACGGTCATCGCGGCGGGGCTGTTGTGGATCGTGTACGCGCTGTTCTTTCGCCGCTACATCTACATCTATCCGGCGGGGCTGCTGGGCTGTATCGTCGTCGGCGCGCTGAATGCCATCGGATCGCTGTTTTTTTACAGCGGACTGGGCAGGCTGGATGCATCGCTGTCGCAGCTGCTCAATGGCATGTACCTGATCTTCGCGGTCATCCTGGCGCGCGTGGGCGGCGAACGACCCGACCGGCACACGCTGGGCCGCGTGACGCTGGCATTCATCGGCCTCACGCTGATCACCGGCTTCAGCGGCGCCGCGCCAGACTGGCTGGGCGTCGGGCTGATGCTCGGTTCCGCGCTGATGTTTGCCGGCACCATGATCTTCAGCCAGTACGTGCTGTTCGAGATGCCCTCGCAGACCGCCGCGCTGTATATCCTGACCACCATGGCAATCGTCGTCTCGGCGGTGTGGGGCGGCGTCGGCATGCCGCTGCCACCGGGCGCATTCGAGCTGGCGATTTTTCCGCTGTTCCTGCTGGGCATCTCCACGGCCGGCTCACGACTGGCCATGTTCGCCAGCGTGCGCGCCTTCGGCAGCCTGCGCACAGCCATCGTCGCCGCGCTGGAAATCGTGGTCGCGCTGGTGCTGGCCTATATCTTCCTGGGCGACCGGCTGGCCCCCGCGCAAACCCTCGGCTCGGCGCTGCTGATCGCCAGTCTGCTGCTGGTGCGCCCGCGTGACCTGAAGCCGAACCGGCTTAACCTGAACAACATGCTGGTGGCCGATATGTCCGGCGTACAGTTTCAGCGCATCGCCTTCCACCGCGCTTTTGGCAAGCCGGAGCACGACAACGAATTCGGTATCATGGGGCAGATTACCACCGCCGAGCTGCAGGCGATTCAGCGTATGATGGGCGCATCCAGCGCGAACCCATTCCCGATCGCGCGGGCGGACAACGGCGGCAATACCGTGCTGTCGCCGGATGAACTGGCTGCGTTTCTCGCGCAGCATGACGCGCCAGACCCGTCCACACCCCGCCAGACAGAGGACTCGCCATGACCATTTTCCTGACCAACCCGGGCAAACAAAGCCTGATGATCGAAAAGCCGGTGATGAATGCCGCCGGTATCCTCGGCTTTGGCGCCGAGGCCAGCGGACTGATCCCGCTGGATGCGCTGGGCGCTTTCGTGACCAACCCGATCACCTATGCCCCGCGCACCGCCTCGCGCGGCACCCGCTCCGTCGCGCTGGATGCCGGACTGCTGCTCACGACTGGCCTGCCCAACAGCGGCATGCGCCGCATGATCGAGACCTATCGCCCAGCCTGGTCGCGTATGCCGGTGCCCGTCATCGTGCACGTGGCCGCCACCAGCGCCGCCGACCTGATCAGCTGCATTGAACTGCTAGAGCACGAAGACAGCGTGGCTGGCGTGGAAATCGGCGTGCAGGATGACCTGACCGCGCGCGAGGCTGCCTCGCTGGTGAAGTCGGTGGCGCGGCGCACCGACAAGCCGCTGCTGTTCCGCGTGCCGTTTGGCGCAACACTCGATTACGCCAGCGCGGTGGAGGCCGAAGGCATCGGCGGGCTGACGCTGAGCGCGCCGCCGCGTGGCATCGCCCGCGATACGGGCGGGCGCTGGGTGACCGGCCGCCTGTATGGCCCGATGGTCCATGCCATGAACCTGCACCATGTCAACCAGATCGCCAAAAAGGTGAACATCCCGGTCACGGCCAGCGGCGGCATCCACACCAGCGACCAGGCGCGTGACTATTTGCAGGTGGGCGCGGCGGCTGTGCAGGTGGACAGCGTCGCCTGGGCACGCCCGGCGCAGGTGACGGTCATCGCGCACGACCTGTCTGGCCTGACGACCACCCAGCCGATGGGCGCGCTGCCCGACGAGTGGTTCCCCGGCATGAGCGATGCCGACAAGCGGCGCGGGGCGCAGTAAGGCGCGACCCCAGGTGTGGCCTTAACGAAAGCTTGAAATGCGTCGTCACCCCGCCTCACCCTGCGTCGCTGCGCTCCGCCGTCCCTCTCCACTGCGTGGACGAGGGACAAAATGCATGCTTTTTCGCTCACCCGTTGGCTGTAAGTCATCCCCTCATCCACGCCGTGGAGAGATACCGTCTTGAAAGTCAAGCAGCGGATGCGAAATGAGGATCAAAGGGGCGGTTTGACTTAAGCACGCCGTAGGCCAGATGCACGAGTTTGCGCATGACAGCAACCACCACGGCTTTT